>ENA-ORIC01002705-ORIC01002705.1-human-gut-metagenome-genome-assembly--contig:-NODE-2705-length-13675-cov-10.562509_pt1 | contig 13675 bp, 10 predicted proteins | sample MGYA00243023_ERZ508732 | MGnify/ENA primary metagenome ERZ508732 (study PRJEB26277, sample SAMN04329767) | human gut metagenome | biome: human-associated habitat | host: Homo sapiens | place: USA...
TCACCGTCTACGATCACGGTGTTCTCTTTCTGAACCTTAACGGATTTTGCACGACCCAGCATATCCATTGTGGTATCCTTCAGCTCATAACCAAGTTCGGAACTGATCACGGTACCGCCGGTCAGAATTGCGATATCCTCCAGCATAGCTTTTCTTCTGTCACCATAGCCGGGAGCCTTAACAGCTACTACATTGAAAGTACCACGCAGCTTGTTGACGATCAGGGTGGTCAGTGCCTCGCCCTCTACATCCTCAGCGATGATCAACAGCTTAGCGCCGGACTGAACGATCTGCTCTAACAGGGGCAGGATCTCCTGAATGTTGGAGATCTTCTTATCAGTGATCAGAATATAAGGATTATCCAGAACTGCTTCCATCTTATCCATATCGGTTGCCATGTAAGCGGAGATATAACCTCTGTCAAACTGCATACCTTCTACCAGATCCAGTTCGGTCTGCATGGTCTTGGACTCTTCAATGGTGATAACACCGTTGTTGCTTACCTTCTCCATAGCATCTGCAACCAGCTGTCCTACTGCTTCATCTCCTGCGGAGATTGCTGCTACTCTTGCGATGTGCTCCTTACCGTTTACCTTCTGGCTCATCTTACCGATGGTTTCTACTGCACATGCAGTTGCTTTCTTCATACCTTTTCTCAGGATGATGGGGTTAGCACCTGCTGCCAGGTTCTTCATACCTGCATTTACCATAGCCTGTGCCAGAACGGTTGCTGTGGTAGTACCATCACCGGCTACATCGTTGGTCTTGGTAGCTACTTCCTTTACCAGCTGTGCACCCATGTTCTCGAATGCATCTTCCAGCTCGATCTCTTTTGCAATGGTAACACCATCGTTGGTGATCAGGGGTGCACCGAAGGACTTATCCAGTACTACGTTTCTTCCTTTGGGTCCTAAAGTTACTCTTACGGTATCTGCCAGCTGGTTGACACCAGCCTCTAATGCTGCACGGGCTTCTGCGCCGTATTTAATCTCTTTTGCCATAATAATCAGCCTCCAATTTATTTGCTCTTAGTCTTAATTTCTTTTTAGGTTTTGCTTTTACTGAATAATTGCAAGGATGTCGCTCTGCTTTACGATAATATACTCTTCGTCATCCAGCTTTACTTCGGTTCCGGAATATTTGGAATAGATGACCTGATCGCCAACCTTAACTTCCATCTTGACTTCCTTGCCGTCTACAACACCGCCGGGGCCTACTGCTACGACTTCTGCCTGCTGGGGTTTTTCCTTATTCTGACCGGGGAGTACGATACCGGACTTGGTAGTCTCCTCTGCAACTAACTGTTTTAATACGACTCTGTCACCTAACGGTTTCAAATTCATGATAACTGCCTCCTTAATAGCTATTTAAAAATATTATTACTCGTTTTCATTTGTTAGCACTCATTTTTATCGAGTGCTAATTGCTATAGCTTATATTAGTTTTATATGCCCAGTTTTTCAAACGTATTCACAACTGTTTAAAATCTCTATTCTCCTTTTTTCTCTCATTTTCTCATTTTATCTTTCGTTTTTATATAGCATAAGTGAAAATACGATTTAATATTTCGTTTATAATTATAAAAAAGAATCTCGCTTATTTCCTATGAATTAAAAAAACAGCCCGGTGCTATCACCGGACTGTTTCCCATACTTACCTATAAAATTGATTTACTTTATGCTGTTTTGGCATCGTCATGGTATTTCTGCCACTTCTTCTTATAAATAAAGTAGCAGGGAATTCCTACGAATACCATTCCACCTAAAATATTACCGATGGTAACGGGAATAAAGTTGTTCAGACTGTGAAGTATCGTCAGTCCCTGAATCTGCTCTGCCGTCAATCCGTATGCTTCCTGTGCTTTCGCCACGTAAACAGGATTCTGCGCAGCCATCATGCCAACAGGAATGTAGAACATATTTGCAACGCAGTGTTCGAAGCCGCCGACCACAAACGCCATGATCGGGAAGAAGATCGCCCAGACCTTACCTACGATATCCGTAGCTGCCACTGCCATCAGAATAGCAATACATACCAAAATATTACACAGAATGCCTGAGGTGATTCCCTTCAGGGGAGAAATGCCCACTTTGCCGACTGCCACCTTGATGGCATAGGCACCCAGCAGCCCTCCGGTGTAATCCAGATTACCGGAAAAGTAGATCAGGGTATCAATGATCAGGGCGCCGATCAGATTGCTGAAGTACACCACGATCAGGTTGCGGATACATTCGAACCACGTTACCTTTTTGCCAACCACATCCATGACGATCAGGCAGTTACCGGTGAAAAGCTCTCCACCTACAAATACAATGATCATCAGTCCCACGGGGAAGATAATACCTGCCACAAATCGTGCCAGCCCTACATTGTCAATGGCATGTGCCGCGGTGCTGCTGGTGGCTCCGCCCAGCGCGATAAATGCACCCGCCATAATACCTAACAGGATCATCTTGCCTAAAGGAAGATGGGCTTTACCTTCTCCGGCTTTCATGTTGGTATCAATGACTTCTGACGGCGTATTAAAATGCTGTTCCATATAACCCTCATTTCTGCACAGCTCTCATCTGCTGTACTCTCTTAACTCATTTATTCCTTATATTACACTACTTTCATGATAGTAAGCAAGATATTCACTTCATGTATCTGATTATATACATTTCTGTTTTCAAAGTGGAATCTCGTTTACAAAACGGGAAACTCGGATGACTATTGAGCAGCGTCTGATTTTGTCGACAAAGAGTCTTTTTTTGTAATTTTTTTGCCTTTTTTTGCAAAAAAATGCTAGACAAAAGACATAATGTGTACTATACTAAACTTGTTCGGTGAGAGCCGAACCGCTTATATAAGTAGATTTCCGGAAGAATTCCCCTTTTACACAATTAAAGTGGCTGCAGGTTTCCCGCCTGCGGCTGCTTTAGTTGTGTTATAAGATAGTTTTTAAGCTTTGCTTTAAAATTGCAAAAGTTTTTGCAAAAATTTAAAATTTTCACTTGCTAAGTGATAAGTATCTATGCTATAATAGCTTTCGTCAGTGGTTCAGCTGATACAATTTCATAGGGGAATAGTACAGCGGTAGTGCGGCGGTCTCCAAAACCGTTAACGGGGGTTCGATCCCCTCTTCCCCTGCTAAGAAAAGTCGATTTTATCGGCTTTTTTTATTTCTGTTTTAGATACAATTTCACCCCGGCACGACGCGATTCATAGATCTGCGCCATGCCGGGGTGTTGTCTTTACAGCTATATTGTTATATCTCCTCTTTCTCCGAATCCGGTGCGATCACAGATCCGATGGCGGTCGCGTAATCAGAGTACTCCGGAATGCTGATCTTCACATCCCACAGGCTCTTGAAATCCTCGATGATCTGGCGGCACTCGAAGAATTTAGTCAGTCCGCCGATCAGGATATACTCTTTGATGCCGGTGCTCATAGATGCCAGGATTCCTGCCTGGCAGATATTCTCGATCACCATATGTACAATACCTGCCGCGATATCCTCCGGTTTGGACTGGGCATCTGCCTTACCAAAATTAGAAGCCGTCACATCCAGATTCAGGCCCGGCAACTTTTCTTTGGCCAGATCTGCGATCCGCAGGTCTATCTTCGCCACATCACCCTTACGGGACAACGGCACAATTTCATGAATGTCGCCGGTATTCAGCATGATCGAGGACAGTCCACAGATCGTTCCGCCTCCTAAGCCGACACCACCCAGGTGCTTCATCTCCTTCTCCGTCACTTTGACGAAGAAGCTTCCGGTACCCATACTGATGACAATGACTTCCTTTTTATCCGTAAGATAATATCCTCCGGTACCTGTAGCGACGAATTCATCCACTTTATAGGTAGGACGATCATATACCGCTTTCTCCACATATTTGCTTCCCACACCGGTGATATAGACTCCTTCCACATCAGCCAGTTCCAGATTATTCTCATACAGATATCTTCCGAATGCACCATAGAGAGATGCCACCTGGCTATCTGCCTTGACCGCCATGGGCGGAAGCATATGTTCTCCTTCAAAAGCTACGATTTTTGTCGTACTGCTACCGATATCGATTCCTATTTTGACAGGCATGTTTTCAACCTCCTCATATCACTTAACTGTTCATCGTCTCATTTCCAGATACATTTCCACAGTTCGAGACCGTCAGCCAAACACTTTATCCACAGCATCCTGTACAGAACTGACGCCAATGACCCGGATCTTACTTCCTTTTTTACACTCTTCCAACGAGACAAGCGGCACCACACATTCTTCGAAGCCCAGCTTCTCTGCCTCTGCCACGCGTTGTTTTGCCATGCTGACTGCCCGGACCTCGCCGCTTAATCCCACTTCACCGAAAGCGACCAGTTTCGGATTCAGTGCCTTATTCCGGAAGCTGGACAGAATCGCCAGCACGATTCCCAGATCGATCGCCGGTTCCTGGATCTTGATACCTCCGGTGATATTCACGTAGGCATCACAGGAAGATAATTGCACTCCGGAACGTTTCTCCAGCACTGCCATCAGGAGATTTACACGGTTGAAATCCGTACCGGTGGTCTGTCTTCTGGGAATTCCGAAATTGCTGTGGCACACCAGCGCCTGCAGTTCGATCAGAAGCGGCCTGGTGCCCTCCATAGTACATGCCACCACAGAGCCACTGGCATTCTCCGGCCGTCCGTTCAACATATATTCCGAAGGGTTCTTCACCTCCGCGAGTCCCGTCTCCCGCATCTCGAAAACACCGATCTCGTTCGTGGACCCGAAACGGTTCTTCACCCCACGCAGGATACGGTAGGAAGCATGTCTGTCCCCTTCAAAATAAAGTACCGTGTCCACCATATGTTCCAACACTCTGGGTCCCGCTACGGTTCCTTCTTTTGTTACATGTCCCACAATAAAAATAGAAATCCCCAATCCTTTTGCCAGTTGCAACAGGATGCCTGTGGATTCCCGCACCTGTGATACGCTTCCCGGTGCTGCAGATACATTTTCATTATACATGGTCTGAATAGAATCTATGATCACGACCTCCGGCTTGCTCCTGCGGATCACTTCGCCGATGATGTCCAGATTCGTCTCACACAGCAGGAGCATATGTTCCGAAAATGTGCCAAGCCTGTCCGCCCGCATCTTGATCTGTACCTTGGATTCCTCTCCGGAGATATACAATACCTTATGTCCGGCCTCTGACAGATTGTGACACACCTGAAGCAGCAGGGTAGATTTACCGATCCCCGGATCGCCTCCTACCAGAGTCAGGGAACCCTGTACGATTCCGCCACCGAGCACCCGGTCCAGTTCTTTTATCCCGGTGAGTGTCTTGTTCTCCTCACGGATCGCGATTTCAGATAATACACAGGGTTCGGAAGCCTCTCTGCGCTCTCTTCTGCTCCCGGTGCCGGTGTTTTTCAATACCGTTTTATCTATCGTCTCTTCCACGAAAGTGTTCCACTCTCTGCAGCCGGGGCATTGTCCCAGCCATTTCGTGGATTCATAGCCACAGTTCTGACAGAAAAAAACGGTGGCTGTCTTACCTTTTGCCATGCTCTCTCCTCAATCGTTATAAAAAAGAGCCCAGACACGAAGTACTACAATATCCTCCGTGTCTGGACTCCTTTGCAGTGCGCCTTTACGCCTCTACGATCTTCACAGGTACTTCCCCTGCTGCTTCCAGTTCTACACTCAGGCTCAGCTTGCCGCCAAGTCCGGTCTTCATGGTTCCTACGTTCTTACCGTCAATAAATACTTCGTACTCGGTGTCGTCCTTTAATCCTACTGTGATCTGAGAATCTTCATCACCTTCTACGATGAATTCTACACTGTTATCGGACTCTTTGAACTCCAACACACTGGTTCCGGGAACAGATTCATATAAAAACATACCGTTCTTCTCCAGCTTTGTCATCTCATTGTAGGTCTTAACCTTCAGCAGATCCCCTGCATGCTCATAATCTTCTACCTTTGCCTTCTTGGCCAACTTATGATTACCAAAGCTGATAGATCCGTCTGCTTCACTGCGAAGTATTTCTTCCACTACTGCCATCTGTCTGTCCTCCTGAAAGTAACTGCATCCGCAACACTTCTTTATCTTTCGTCCTTTGCGAATGGGGTTTGAATAGTTACAGTATAATATATCTCACCCTGTTTTTCTACAAAAAAATTTTTAAATTTTGTAACTATTCAGAGTCATTTAAATATCATTGAATATTCGTCGAATGCTTGCATTCGTAAGAATATTTCATGATATTTATAAGACGAAGTAACCTCAATGAGCAAAAGGAAAGCTCTGCAAGAGGGATTTTGCGAATTGAGTGACTGAATAGTTACAAATGCTTAATTCTTAACCGTAAATACGACTTTACCATTCTTAAATCCTGCAGAAACCTTATCTCCCGGCACCACCTTTTTCAGCAGTATCTCTTCTGCCAGAGCATCCTCTACCACTGACTGGATCGCACGCTTTAAGGGTCTCGCTCCCATCTTATTGTCAGCATATTTTTTCACCAAATGCTCCTTCAGTGCTGCAGTGATCGTCAGATGGATGCCCAGCTGGTCCTCGCATCTCTTATACAGATTGGATGCCAGCAGATTTACGATCTCTTTCATATTCTCATTGTTCAGCTGGTGGAACACGATAATGTCATCGATACGGTTGATGAATTCCGGCTTGAAGCTGCGCTTTACCTCTTCCATGACATTGGATTTCATTTTCTCATAATCCTTCGTCTCGCTCTTCTCCGTTGCGAAGCCGAGATTCTTGGGATCTACAATCCGCTGTGCTCCGGCGTTGGATGTCATGATCAGCACCGTATTCTTGAAGCTGACCTTTCTGCCCTTGGAATCCGTAATATGACCGTCATCCAGCACCTGCAAAAGTACGTTGAACACATCCGGATGAGCCTTTTCGATCTCATCAAACAGAACGACAGAATAAGGATTCCTGCGGACCTTCTCGCTCAACTGGCCACCTTCTTCAAATCCCACATATCCGGGCGGGGAACCGATCATCTTGGATACCGAATGACCTTCCATATACTCCGACATATCCACACGGATCATGGCATCTTCCGAGCCGAACATAGCCTCTGCAAGCGCCTTGGATAATTCCGTCTTGCCGACGCCGGTAGGTCCTAAGAACAGGAAAGAACCGATGGGACGGTTCGGATCCTTCAGTCCCACACGGCCTCTGCGGATGGCTTTGGCCACGGCGGTAACTGCCTCTTCCTGACCAATCACACGCTTATGCAATGTCTTCTCCAGCTTCAGAAGTCTCTCGCTTTCCTTCTCTGCCAGCTTCTGCACCGGGATTTTGGTCCACTGGGCCACCACCTCGGCGATCTCATTTTCACCGATGCTTAAAGTATTTTCCTCTTCCCTTTTTTCACGCTTTTTCAGCAAACGCTCCTGCTTCTTTACCAGAGCATCCTGTTTCTTCTTGATCTCTGCCATCTGGGCAAAAGCTTCCACGCGGATAGCCTTCTCCATCTCCCAGTCCAGCTCCCGGATCTTATCCGAGATCTCCTTTGCCTTATCCGGTGCATCCATTGCATGCAGTCTGGCACTGGCCGCTGCCTCATCGATCAGGTCAATCGCCTTGTCGGGCAGATTCCTATCATTGATATAACGACTGGACAGTCTCACTGCCGCCTCCACCGCTTCCGGTGTAATGGTCACATGGTGATGTGCTTCGTACTTCCCCTTGATACCCTCCAGGATGCGGACAGCCTCTTCCTCTGTGGGTTCTTCCACCGTAACCGGCTGGAATCTCCGCTCCAGTGCAGCATCCTTCTCAATATACTTGCGATACTCCGCGATCGTGGTCGCACCGATCAGTTGGATCTCTCCGCGGGCCAGAGACGGTTTCATGATATTGGACGCATCAATAGCCCCCTCGGCACCTCCGGCACCGATGATCGTATGCAGTTCATCCAAAAACAGGATGATATTTCCATCATCCGTGACTTCTTTTATTACCTTTTTGATCCGTTCCTCGAATTCGCCACGATACTTACTGCCAGCTACCATCCCCGACAGATCAAGCGTCAACAATCTCTTGTTCTGCACCGTAAAAGGTACATCTCCCGCCACGATCCGGGCTGCCAGTCCTTCCACCACGGCGGTCTTGCCAACACCGGGTTCCCCGACCAGGCAGGGATTGTTCTTCGTCCGTCGGCTCAGGATCTGGATCACTCTGCGGATTTCTTCATCTCTTCCGACTACCGGATCCAGCTTTCCTTCCCTGGCCAGCGCCGTCAGATCCCGGCTGTACTGCTCCAACGTAGACTGTTTCGCCTTACGGTCTCCCTTTTTTCCAAGGTCTTCTTTGTACAGATTGCCGTCCTGTCCGATAGCGATCAAGGTATCCACATAAATTTTCTGTACATTGGCTCCCAATGTGTTCAACAGGCGTACCGCTACGTTTTCCCCCTCTTTGATCAGGGCCAGCAGCAAATGCTCCGTTCCGGTCTGCTTCTGTCCGAAACGTGCGGCCTGACTGTGTGCTTCTTCCAGGATCCGTGCGGCTCTGGGAGAATATCCCTCTCTGTCCTTCACTGCGACACCGTTCTCAAACGCGATCAGATCCCGGATCATATCCATAACCTGCCCGGTCTCCACACCGTTATCAGCCAATACCTTGGCCGCCACACCGGTGTCTTCCTTTAATAATCCTACCAGAATGTGTTCCGTTCCGATGTAACCCTGCTTCAGGCTCCTTGCACATCTGGAAGCCTGCGCCAGCGCATTTTGCGCCTTATCCGTAAACTGTGACTGCATCAATTCAGTCCTCCATACTCTTCATATATTTCATCAATCAGCTCATGAACTTCCTGCCTGGAAATATTCTTGCAGCTGCTCTTAGCCAGTATTACCTGCAATTCCTTCCGCAATTCATCTACCGCATGCATGCGATCCACATCGAGTGCAATTACCGCGCCTTTTCGCCGGTCTACCTTAACATAACCTTCCTGCTTCAGAACCGTATATGCCTTATTTACTGTATGCATATTGATCCCGATCGTATCCGCCAGCTGGCGCACGCTGGGCAGAGAATCTCCTTCATGAAATTGTGACGTGGCAATTCCCATGATGATCTGATTGCGTAATTGCATATAGAGTGCTTCATCACTGTTGAAATCTATCTCTATTATCATCAAACTCGCTCCCTTCCCATGTCACTGATTGTTATATTCCTATTATAACAGTGAACGCAGTACTGTCAACTGTAACCTGGGAAAGTTTATCGTTTTTTAATCAAAAACGGCATCTCACTTGTGCAAGATGCCGTTTGCATTTTATTGATCTTCGTCTCCGTCCCAGTTCAGGAATTCAAATTCAAATTCATCATCATCTGACATGAAGTTTTTGGACTTCCAGCCGGGATTCTGATTGCCTTCACTCTGCGGTACAGGCTTTGTGGGTCTTGCCACCGGTCTGCCGGCCTGCGGCGCGGGTCTTTCGCTCTGCGGTGCCGTGGGTCTGCCTCCCTGAGGTGCAGGTCTTCCCTGTCCGGGTGTCACCGGTCTGCCTCCCTGAGGTGCAGGTCTTCCCTGTCCGGGTGTCACCGGTCTGCCTCCCTGAGGTGCAGGTCTTCTCTCCTGCGGTGCCGCAGGTCTTACGGTCTGTCCAATGGGTCTCTCGCCCTGAGGTGCGGGTCTGCCATCTGGACGTGTTCCCTGGCCTGTCGGTCTGGATGCCGGTCTTCTCTCGGCTCCCACTTCATGCATTACTTTCTGGCTGCCTTGCGGCCTGCCGCCCTGCGGTCTGCCTCCCTGAGGTGCGGGTCTTCCGTTTTGGGGTCTGCCTCCCTGGGGTCTGTCCACTCTTCTTCTGCGGGCCGTTTCCTCTTCCACGCCGGAGAAATAGGATGCGTCATTCATATCTTTGATTTTGAAGATCAACAGTGTCACCGCTGCTACCGCCGCTACAAGCAGAATCACCAAAATAATGATGACTGCTTTCTGGCTGCTGATCTTTTTCTGATTGGTCTCATACTGTGCATTGATCTCTGTGATCTGGTTCAGGGAATTGAACAGATCTTCAATCTTATATTGCTTCTGCCCTGCCATGTCCAGCAGATACCATGCATCTCCCTGCATCTGAGTATCCCAGTCTTTGGATGTGGTCTGTGTATCTTCCGCAGGCTGCTCGTCTGTGGGTTGTTCCTCTACCGGCTGTTCTTCTACCGGTGCCTGCAGCTCTCCGGATAATGCAACATAATCCGAACGAATGAAGCCTGTCACCTCGACACTGTTGGAAATAAAGCTTATCTGATACCATGTCTTTCCATCGGTTCCTGTTGCCTGTCCGGTCACAGTCAGTGCCATTCCATTCTCCGCAGTAGTCACGATCTGGCTGGTGGTAGACGCATTGCTGCGCACACGAACAGACTGACCTCCGGTCACGGTCGCACTCAGGGGTTCCACTGCAGTAACCTCCACAGGAGTCTCATTCACAACAGGCGCCGGTGTTGCTGTGGTCGTAGTCGTTGTAGTAGTTGTTGTAGTTGTTGTACCTGAAGAAGACGGCGGGGTAGATCCGTCGGTAATGCTTACCAGATCGGAACGAATATATCCCAGCGTATTCGCATCCACATATACTTCATACCAGGTATAACCGTCTGCTCCCTTGGTCTGACTTTTGATGGAGATTGCCTTATCCTTGGCTGCGCTGCCGATCACTTCACTGGAAGAATCCGCAGTTTTACGGATCTTAGCACTGGATGCTGTTACCTTGGCTGCACTTTCCGCATGGCTGACAATTGCCAGATTCTCACTAAAAAGTCCTGCTCCCAACACAAATACCAGTGCCAGCATTCCCCAGAAAACCTTACATTTACTTATTCTCTGTACTGTCTTTTTCATCTGCAACTCCTTTTGTATCCTGACCTTGTCTTACGCTTCATCGATTGCTTTGCCAATGTCATGACGCATGTATTTATTCTCGAAAGAGATCCATTCCGTTGCCGCATAAGCGTTGGCACGGGCTTCTTTCAGATCTGCTCCCTTCGCCGTCACCCCCAGGACACGACCACCGTTTGTAACGATTCCCTTGTCCGTAAGCTTCGTTCCGGCATGGAAGCAATAATAACCGTCTTTTCCGTCGAAGTTCTCCAGACCGCTTATTACAAATCCCTTCTCATAGGATACGGGATAGCCGTCGCTTGCCAGGACCACACATACCGCAGCATTGTCCTCAAATTGCAGGTCGATCTGATCCAGTGTGCCGTCCACACAGGCTTCCATCACTTCGATAATATCATTTTTCATACGCGGCAGTACCACCTGCGCCTCCGGATCACCGAATCTGGCATTGTATTCTAATACCTTGGGGCCGTTTGGAGTCAGCATCAGTCCGAAGAAAATAACTCCCTTGAAAGGTCTGCCTTCCGCTGCCATGGCATCCACGGTAGCCTGGTAGATGTATTTCTTACTGAATGCATCCACTTCCTCTGTATAGAAGGGGCTGGGAGAAAAGGTTCCCATACCACCGGTGTTCAGCCCCTGATCGCCGTCCTTTGCTCTCTTATGGTCCTGCGCAGAAGTCATGATGCGGATGGTCTTGCCGTCCACAAAAGAAAGTACACTGACTTCTCTGCCTGTCATAAACTCTTCGATGACCATGCGGTTGCCGGCTGCACCGAACTTTTTATCCAGCATGATCTCATCCACGCCTGCCAGCGCTTCTTCTAAAGTATTGCAGATCAATACGCCCTTGCCCAGTGCAAGACCGTCCGCCTTCAGCACGATGGGGAAGCTTGCCTGCTCCTTCAAGTACTTAATAGCCTCCTCCGCGTTATCAAAATTCTCATAAGCTGCGGTGGGAATGTTGTATTTCTTCATGAGATCCTTGGAAAAGGCCTTGCTACCTTCCAGGATCGCTGCATTTTTACGGGGTCCAAAAGCCCGCAGGCCCTCTGCCTCCAGTGCATCCACCAGTCCGCCGACCAGGGGATCATCCATGCCTACGATGGTCAGGTCAATGGCCTGTTCCTTCGCAAATGCCACGATCTTATCAAATTCCATGGCTCCGATGGGAACACATTCTGCGATCTGACCGATCCCGGCATTGCCCGGAGCACAATAGATCTTATCTACTTTAGGACTTTTTGCCACACAGGTTGCAATGGCGTGCTCTCTGCCACCACCGCCTACGATCAATACTTTCATACCCATATCTTCTGCCTTCCTTAATTTTCGCTGTTTGTATGCTTTACTTTTCCGTTCACGACACAGATCCGTCCGTTGGCAATGTCATCCACTGCCTTCGGAAGAAGCAGCCACTCTGCCTGTTCCATCACACGTCTCTGCAACGTCTCCGGAGTGTCGTCGTCCTCCACTGCCACTGCCTTCTGTGCAATGATAGGACCCTCGTCCATGCCTTCATTCACAAAATGTACCGTAGCTCCTGTCACTTTCACACCGCGCTCCAGTGCTTTTTCATGCACATGTAGTCCGTAGTATCCCACACCGCAGAAAGAAGGGATCAGGGACGGGTGGATATTGATGATCCGGTTGCTGTATTCATGTACCATTGCCTCCGGAATCTTCACCAGGAATCCTGCCAGTACGATTAAGTCCGGAGCAAACTCCTTCACCTTTGCAAGCAGTGCCTCATTAAATACTTCTCTGCTCTCATAATCCTTCGGAGACACACAGACTGCGGGAATCCCGGCATTCTGTGCTCTCTCTAAGCTCTTTACCGTCTTGTTATTGCTGATGACACCCACGATCTGTGCATTTTTAACCTTACCTGCTGCAATAGCATCAATGATGGCCTGTAAATTCGTGCCGCCGCCGGATACCAGTACGACTACTCTTAACATATGGTCACACCCTTTTCACCGGCCTCACAGGTACCTACCACATAAGCAGTCTCGCCTGCTGCCTTCAGAGCTTCCATAGTCTTATCCACATCTGCGGGATCCAGTGCCAGTACCATGCCCAGACCCATGTTGTAAGTATTATACATCATCTCGTCTGTGATATTGCCTTTCTTCTGCATCAGGCGGAAAATAGCAGGCACTTCATAGCTGTCTTTCTTCACGACTGCACGGATGCCGTCGGGAAGCATTCTGGGAATGTTCTCATAGAAACCACCACCGGTGATATGGCTGCAGCCCTTTACCTTAACGCCTGCGTTCTTCACAGACTTCATAGCCTTCACGTAGATTCTGGTAGGAGCAAGCAGTGCCTCACCAAGAGTCTTGCCCAGCTCGTCATAATAGGTATCCAGGCTCTCTTTTGTCATATCGAATACTTTTCTCACCAGAGAAAAACCATTGGAATGTACACCGGAGGAAGCGATGCCCACCAGTACATCACCGGGCTTGATATTCTCACCGGTGATCAGATCTTTACGTTCTACCACGCCTACGGCAAATCCTGCCAGATCATACTCATCCTCGGGCATCAGTCCGGGATGTTCTGCGGTCTCACCGCCTACCAATGCTGCGTCAGACTGCTTACAGCCCTCTGCCACGCCCTTTACGATAGTAGCGATCTTCTCGGGAATATTGCGTCCGCATGCGATATAATCCAGGAAAAATAAAGGTTCGCCGCCTGCACATGCCACATCGTTTACACACATGGCCACACAGTCGATACCGATGGTATCATGCTTGTCCATTAAAAATGCCAGCTTCAGCTTGGTACCTACACCATCGGTGCCGGACAGGAGCACGGG
>ENA-ORIC01002706-ORIC01002706.1-human-gut-metagenome-genome-assembly--contig:-NODE-2706-length-13672-cov-2.775873_pt1 | contig 13672 bp, 9 predicted proteins | sample MGYA00243023_ERZ508732 | MGnify/ENA primary metagenome ERZ508732 (study PRJEB26277, sample SAMN04329767) | human gut metagenome | biome: human-associated habitat | host: Homo sapiens | place: USA...
CGCCAAGGAGGCGGGCAACATGGTCGACCTGGACAACGACCCCACGAAGTTGATCGAGATCGTCGAGATCGGCAAGCAGCTCCTGATGACGCGCGGCACGCTGACGACCTTCTCCATCGCCAACGACGTAGCCAAATACTTCGCCATTGTTCCGGCTCTGTTCATCACCTCGATTCCGGCTCTGCAAACGCTGAATATCATGCACCTGCATTCGCCCGAAAGCGCCATTCTCTCGGCGGTGATCTTCAACGCGATCATCATCCCGCTGCTGATTCCGCTGGCCCTGCGCGGCGTCGCTTACAAACCGATCGGAGCCTCGGCCCTGTTGCGCCGCAACCTCTTCATCTACGGTCTGGGCGGCATCATCGTTCCGTTCATCGGCATCAAACTGATCGACATGTTAGTAAGTGTGTTCTTTTAATTTATTGCTTGAATCATGAAAAATCTTTGGATTTCAATCAAGATAACGCTGGCGATGTGCGTCGTGCTGTTCGTCGGTTATGTATTGGTACTGCGCCTCGTGGCATGGGTGGCATCGCCCAACGACGGAGAGGCTCCCGTGGTGACCTATAACGGCAAGGTGGTCGGCGCTGCCAACGTAGGCCAGGTCTTTACGGACAGCGTCTATTTCTGGGGACGTCCGTCGAACGTGGATTACAACGGCGGAGGTTCGGGCGGCAGCAACAAGGGCACGAACAATCCCGAATATCTGGCCCAGGTGGAGGAGCGCATCGATGCGTTCCTCGCCGCCCACCCCTACCTCTCGCGCGAGGAGGTTCCCGCCGAGATGGTGACCGCGAGCGGTTCGGGCCTCGATCCCGACATCTCGATCCGCGGCGCCGAAGTTCAGATCCGCCGCGTCGCCGGAGCCCGCGGCATGTCCGAAGCCGAGGTGAAGAAGATCGTCGAGGAGAATATCCACAAACCGTGGCTCGGACTCTTCGGCACCTATAAGGTCAATGTTCTGAAACTGAATGTGGCGTTGGACGCCGCACAGAACAAATAGCGTGTGCGGAACTTATGAAAAAGTTGGATAAACCGACCAAACGGTGGCTGATCGTACTGATCGTTTTTCTGGTCGTATTTCTGATTACGGATCTGATCTGACCCCTGTCGGTCATCCTGCTTTCGCAAGTCAGACTGCGCAAACCCTCTATTTCCCGTCGCGTACGCCCGGGCCCGGAAACGGGTTCCGTGGCGCCACGGACGGAAAAACAAACCCGAATCATCAACAATCAACGAAGAAATCTTTTAAATTTATGAAACGTATTTTACTCGGAGTATTGGCTACGGCAGCCATGTTTGGAACGAATCACGTCGCCGCTCAAGACAAAGGGGTATCGTTCAGCGGCGGTTCCGATCTCGTAAGCTCGTATTACTGGCGCGGCGTCAAGGAGTCGGGCCCGGCCTTGCAGCCCACGCTGACCATGACGGCCGGAAACTTCTCGGTAACGGCATGGGGGTCGATCGATTTCAGCGACAGCGGCTACAAGGAGATGGATCTCACGCTGGCCTACCAGCTGGGGCCCGTGACGCTTTCGGTGGCCGACCTCTACTGGACCGGACATGACGACGACCGCTATTTCATATTCGACAGCCATTCCCCCCACCGCATCGAGGTAGGCGCAAGCTGGGTCGTATCGGAAAAACTGCCCTTCACGTTGTCGTGGTACACGATTCTGTTCGGCGCCGCCGACCGGAACGACAAAGGAGAACGCGCCTATGCCTCCTATTTCGAGGTGGCCTATCCTTTCACGGTGAAGACGGTCGACATGAAGGCCGGCGTGGGCATGGTGCCTTGGAATGCCGCCACGACCTACAACTGCGGCGATCGCGACTTCTACGTGCAGAACGTCTTCCTCAATGCCGGCAAGACCTGGGACATCAAGGGTGCCGACGGCATGAAAATCGGAATTTTCACCAATCTGATTTGGAATCCTGCTCTCGACGACGTTAACTTTGTCGGAGGATTTTCATTCAGAATGTAATAACTATGGATACACAGGACACCCGGCGAAGCGCCGAGCACTTTCTCGCCCTGATCAAAGCCTCGCACCGCGGGAAATTCAAGGTCTACATCGGCATGAGTGCCGGCGTGGGCAAGACCTACCGCATGTTGCAGGAGGCGCACCAACTGCTCGACGCAGGCGTGGACGTCCAGATCGGTTACATCGAGACGCACGGCCGTCCCGAAACGGAAGCCCTCACCGAAGGGCTTCCGTTCATTCCGCGCCGCAAGCTCTTCTACAAGGGCAAGGAGCTCGAAGAGATGGATATGCAGGCCATCATCAACCTCCACCCCGATATCGTCGTGGTCGACGAACTGGCGCACACCAACATCGAGGGCAGCGCAAATCCCAAACGGTGGCAGGACGTGATGCAGATCCTCGACGCGGGTATCAGCGTCATCTCGGCCGTCAACATCCAACACATCGAAGGGGTGAACGAACAAGTGCAGGAGATCACCGGCATCGAAGTCCACGAACGGGTGCCCGACAGCGTGCTGGCGACGGCCGACGAGGTGGTGAACATCGACCTGACGGCCGACGAACTGATCGAACGGCTCAAAGCGGGTAAAATCTACAAACCCGACAAGGTGCCGACCGCCCTGAGCAACTTCTTCCGGCAGGAGAACATCCTGCAACTGCGCGAACTCGCCTTGAAGGAGGTGGCGCTGCGCGTCGAGAAGAAGGTGGAAAACGAAGTGACGGAGAAACCCGCCCTGCTGCACGACAAGCTGTTGGCCGTGATCGACAGCAGCGAGAAACGCGCCCGCCGCCTGATCCGCAAAACCGCGCGTCTGGCCACGCATCTCAACAGTTCGTTCATCGTACTCTACGTCCAGAGCGACCGCGAGACCGCCGACCGCATCCCGCTTGCCAACCAGCGCTACCTGATCAACAACCTCAATCTGGCCACCGAACTCGGCGGTCAGATCCGGCAGGTGCACTCCAACCGTCCGGTCGAGACGATCGTGGAGATCTGCCGCGAACAAAAAATCAATATCGTCTGCGTCGGCCGACCCGAATTTTCACTATTTTCGCTGTTGAAAAACGTCGTCGGGATGCGCCGCCTCATCGGCAGACTGTCGCGCATGAACATCGACCTGTATATATTGTCATAACCATGAAAATACAACGAAGGCTCACATTGGGCATCGGCATTCTTTTCGCCATGATCGTGCTGCTCGGCATCCAGTCGGTCAGCTACGTGCGGCAGCTTTCGCGCGCCACGGGAACCATTCTGGCCGACAATTACAACTCGTTGCAATACGCCGCCGACATGCTGCGTTCGCTCAACGACATCGGCGAAGATTCCGTTTCGCGGCACGCCCTGCGGCAGAGTCTCGCCCTCCAACAACAAAACATCACCGAGATCAGCGAACGGGAGATGACATCGGAGCTCGGCCGCCATATCGCGGCGCTGAGCGACCCTGTCACCGAGGCCGAACTGCGAACGGTGCGTCAGGACCTGCTGCGCATCATGGAACTCAACATGGCGGCCATCCGCGCCAAAAGTTCTGCCGTCGAGGAACGCGCCGACTACGTGATGTGGTGGCTGATCGTCGTGGCGGCGCTCTGCGTCGTCAGTGCCGGCGCCATTCTGGTATGGTTTCCGCGACTGGTACTGCGTCCCATCGACGAACTGAAAAAGGGCATCCGCGAAATCGCCAACCACAACTACCAGCAACGGCTCGACTTCACGGGCAACCGCGAATTCGAATCCGTAGCCGAATCGTTCAACGACATGGCGGCCAAGCTCGACGAATACCGCCGCAGTTCGCTCGACGACCTGATGACAGCCAAGAAACGCATCGAGGCGATCGTCGATACGCTCCACGAGCCGATCATCGGTCTCGGCCCCGACCGCAAGATCCTCTTCATGAACCGCGAAGCGCTCGCGGTGCTGAATCTGCAAGCGGAGGTCGTCGGCCGCAACGCCGCCGAGGTCGCCCTCTCCAACGACCTGCTGCGCCGTCTGATGCGCGAGCTTTACGGAGAAAAGCGATCGACCGGAGGAGAGCCACTGAAAATCTACGCCGACAACAAGGAGAGCTACTTCCAAATGGAGAACACGCCGCTCTACATCACACCTGTCGGCGGACGCGAACAACAGTTCGTCGGCAACCTGATTATCCTGAGCAATGTCACCAAATACAAGGAACTGGATTCGGCCAAGACCAATTTCATCTCGACCGTCTCGCATGAGATGAAGACCCCGATCTCGTCGATCCTGATGAGCCTGCAACTGCTCGGCGACGACCGGCTCGGCAAGCTCAACGACGAACAGAAGCAGCTGGTCGGGAGTATCCGCGACAGCAGCGACCGTCTTCTCTCGATCACGGGCGAATTGCTCAACATGACGCAGATCGAGACCGGCAAGCTCAAACTCATGCCCAAGATCACCAAGCCGATCGAACTGATCGACTACGCCGTCAAGGCGACGCAGGTATTGGCCGAGCGGTTCTGCTGTTTCGTCGAGGTGGAATACCCCGAAAAAATCTCGAAACTGTTCGTCGACAGCGAAAAGATCGCGTGGGTCATCACCAACCTGCTGTCGAACGCCATCCACCACTCGCCCGAAAAATCGCGCATCATCGTGGGCGCCGTACAGCACGAAAAGGCGGTCGAAATCTACGTGCGGGATTTCGGACGGGGCATCGACCCGCGTTACCACAAGAGCATTTTCGAACGCTATTTCCGCGTACCGGGCACCAAGGTACAGGGCAGCGGATTGGGGCTGGCCATCTCCAAGGAGTTTGTCGAGGCGCACGGCGGCACGATCGGCGTCGAAAGCGAGATCGGCAAGGGCAGCCGCTTCTCGATCCTGCTGCCCGTGTGAATTCCGCACGCACGTACCGCGGACGGACTCCACACCCAGGGCCTTCGGCCGATGTCGAAATCGCTATAATTCGGTATTGCGTATCCGACGGAATTTCCTCTGCTTTGCGTCTCGAAAAGGGATATTTCGAACATGCAAACATGCAAAGCGTAAAAAGAGGATAGGTGCCGAAATTCTGCGACAAGCCGCACGGATCTTTCGTATCAGAGGATTCGCGGGACGTCTCATCGCGAGATCGCCGACGCCGCAAACATCGGACCGAGCAATGTCCGCACTATTTTCCCGGCAAGGAGGGATCGTTCCGTACCGTCGTACAGCCCGTCGTCGGGCCGGCCGCGGTTTCGGATGAAGGCCGGGAAATATCGCTCGGTTTTCCTGTGTCGTGTTACGGCGTCTTATATTTTACTTATCGTTCAGATGCGCGACGTATCCCGCACGCATCACCGGACATTTGAAAGCCCTCCGTCGGGAACAGCCGGCGCAATCCGTCATTTCGCCGCGCGCCACCGAACCCAAGACGTACAGGCGTCCGGCGCTTTTCAGCAGAGCAAACGGAGCGGAGCGGCGATCGCCGCTCCGCTCCGTTGTCGCATCGTCCGAATGACGGCCCCCGCGTATTCAGCAATTCAACCCCGCATCGTAGGCCTGTTTCATGGCCGGACTACCCTCGATCTCACCGATTTTCCACGCCCCGACGCCGTAGATCGTACCGCATTCGCGGGAATCGTCGAGACAGTCCAGAAAACCGCGGAAACCGTCGATCGTCCGTTCCATGGCAGCCTTGCTGTCGTCGGCCGCCGCCACGATAAAATAAAACTCCTTGCCCGTCATCTCGGTGTAACGTGCGCAGCAACGATCGATCAGCGTCTTCATCTGGGCGCTCATCGTATAGAAATAGACCGGCGTAGCCAGTACGATCACGTCGGCCGCGATCATCTTCCCGACGATCTGCGCCGCATCGTCCCGTTGCGGACAGGTTCGGGTATCGTAGCAGACCCCGCAACCGGTGCAGTAACCGATCCGGCAGTCGCGCAGCGAGATCTTCTCCGCGTCGTGCCCCGCCTCCCGCGCCCCGCGCAGGAACTCGTCGCACAGCCGGTCGGAATTCCCGTGCCGGCGTGGAGAAGACGAAAGTAGCAAAATTCGTTTTTTCATCTTTTTACCTAATTATCTATGATTCGGTCAATCAATCGATCCCTCGCCACCATGCCTCGTAACGCCTGACGGTATCGGCCAGCGGCACGATCTCTCCGATCATCGGTTGCAACAGCACGAACCCGTCGCCTGCCGCCGCTTCGGCGGCGTTTTTCAGCGGTTCGTCCCACGCATGGCGGCTCAGCGCGAATTTCGAGTGATGCACCGTCAGCACACGTGCCGGGCGCTGGTCGCGGATCGCATCCGGCAATTTTTCGGGCATCAGATGAATGTAACGCCAGTCGGCGTTGTACTGCCCGTTCTCCACCACCGCCAGGTCGATCGGCGCGAACCGGCGGCCGATCTCGGCGAAGTGCGCATCGTAACCACCGTCGCCTGCAAGATAGACCCGCCGCGAAGGGCTCTCCACTAAAAACGAGGCCCAGAGCGAACGGTTGCGCTGCAACCCGCGCCCTGAAAAATGGCGCGCAGGCAGGCAGTGGATCCGGAACCCGTCCGACAAACCGCAGCTCTCGTTCCAATCCAGTTCGACGATCCGGTCGGAATCGAATCCCCAATACTCGAAATGCTCCCCCACGCCCAGCGGACAGACTACCCTGCCGATACGCTCTTTCAACTGCATTACGGTACGGTAATCCAGATGATCCCAATGGTCGTGCGTGACGATCAGACAGTCGACATCGGGCATGTCCTCCGGAGAAAAGACGTCCGTACCCTTGAAGGGAGAAAAGAACAGCGACATCGGCCACTTGTCGGTCAGCACAGGATCGACCAGAAGACGCACCCCGTCCAATTGCAGCAGATAGGACGAATGGCCGAACCACACCAACGCATCCTCCGCCCGCTCCAAACGGTGCAGATCGGGTTTCAGCACCGGAAGCGCCGACGCCGGTTCGCGGCGCTCTTTGCTCCCGAAGAGAATACCCCACATGCTGCCCGCAAACCCTTTGTCGGAAGTCATCTGCGGCGTAGGATGCAGGTTGCGGAACTGCCCGTCGCGGTAATTGGGCGAACGGCGGATACGTTCCAACCGCTCGCCGCGCGGCAAGCGGCCGAAACTCCACTGATTGACGAATGCGATCCCCGCCGCAGCGAGCAACACGACGATCGACAAGAGGATTGCGGACATACGGCGAATCGTTTTTCTCATCTATTCGGGAATCACTTCGTTCAGACAGGCGATCGCATTGAGCGTGCGCGGGTAACCAATGTAGGGAAGCAGCTGCGTAACGACGGCCAGCAGTGTCGCCTTGCCGTTACCGACGTTCGCATTGCCCTGAATATGCCCTTTCACCTGCGCTTCGCAACCGCCCAGCGACACGAGCATCGAAAAAGTAAGCAGTTCACGAGTCTTCACATCCAACCCGCCGCGCGTGTAATAGTCTCCGAAACAATCGGCAGACAGATAGCGCTGGATATGCACCTGATTCTCCGGTGCTTCCTCGTGCATCCGATCGATCCGTTCGCCGAAGATCGATCGCTGTACGGCCAGTCCCTTTTCGAAGCGGTCATCGGACGAAACGGTCGACTGCCCCTCCAACGGCAACGTCACGCCCCGTCGCCGCAGCACATCGTTGGCTATGCCGATGAAATCGAAGGTCCTGGCCAAACCGACGTAAGGCACGGCCTGATACAAAATCTCCTTCACCTCGACGGGCGTCACGCCGCCGTCGAGCGCCGCGTCGAGCAGCGAGCGGTAGACCCCCTCCGCCTGCAAGGCGATCGCCGAAGCGAGAAGGGTCATTCTGCGCGTCCGCTCGTCGAGTTCTCCGTAACGCAACACCTCGTCGAAGGCGAAATTGCCGACGATCTCCGCCAGTTCGGGATCGCTCTGTTCCAACTCCGACTTGCATGCCGGCAACAACGCATCGAAATTGCGGAGCGCCGTCCGGGACATCCGGCTGCGGAATTCCTCCGTCCCGGCGGTCGCCGCTGCATACTGCGCGTCGTCCACCGGTTCGAGCCACCTATTCTTGTTGGTCTGCGGATTGGTCTCGACGGCCAGATGCGCAAACCAGCTGTCGGGTGCCGCTCCGTGCCAGTGCTCCACGTCGGGAGCGATCTCCACCACATCTCCCGGCAACAACAGCCGCGCCGGTTCACCCCGTTCCTGATAATAGCCCCGGCCGGCCGTGACAAGCAGCAGCTGCCCTCCGGTATGGCTATGCCAGTTGTTGCGGCATCCGGGCCTGAAAGTCCCGTTCGACACCGGACAGTTCAACGCCTCGTCGCGCACCAGCGGCGCACGGTAGGCCTGACCGATAAAATAGGCCGAAAATTCCTCCGGCAGCTTCTCGCCCTGCGGGAAGATCTGCCCAAAGATAGGATTCTCTCTCATCGTGTTTTCCTGTGCATGAATTGTTCCTGCCGAACCGATCAGCAGTGCAAAAACGACTGCCTGCCGACATGCGATTCTTCTCATCGTCTCTTCGTTTTTAGGTTCACGATGCAAAATTACGGAGATTCCGCACTGCACGACCTACACGGATTACGGATTTCGTTACCACTTTTACCGATTCGGCCTACTTCGCATTGCGGTAGGCAAGAGGCGAACTTCCCGTATGGCGCTTGAAGAAACGCCCCAGATAGGACTGGTCGGGGAAGTGCATCCGATCGGCGATCTGTTGCAGCGAAAGATCGGAAAACATGAGCATCAGTTTGATTTCGTGTACGATCCACTTGTCGATCATCTCCTTGGGGGTCTCGCCGGTCAGCGTGCGCGTCACGGAGGCCAGGTAACTCATCGAAATACAGAGTTTTCCGGCATAGAAGGCCACGTCGCGCCGCTCGATGAAATGCTCGGCGATCAACTTCACGAAGCGATCGTAAAGTTCCCGCTTGCGATGGGCGCCCTCCTCCTGATAACGGATGTAGTTCCGCCGGACCTTGTCGCAAACGTTCAGCAGGATATGACGCATCAGCAGGTACATGATCTGCGAACGGTAGATGTTCTCCGTCTCCGCGCTGGCAGCCAATACCACGGAATAAAGGTTTTTCACCCCGCGGGCCGTCTCCCCGCGGTGCCGGATCGCCGGATGTGTTTCCAGATAGTGGAAACATTCGGTATCGAGCCGCTGCATCGCTCCCTCCAACACCTGGATGCTCGAAGCGTAAAAGATCACGCGGAAGTCGGCGCTCGCCTCGACGAGCATGAAGACCATGTCGGGCAGCAGCACCACCTCCGTATCGCACTCGATCGCATGTTCCTCGACATTGACCGATACGACCGCACGGCCGGCCGTGCACAGGAACACGGCGCCGCCGTTCACCCGAACGGGACGTTTCAGAAAAGCGGACAAATTCGTATCCTCCACTGAAAAAGATTGTTCGTCGGATAACAATAATTCGATCATATCCTCGTTTTTGACATAAATACGTCACAAAAATAGATAAAATTCGGCAAAAAAGCCCATGATAGTTCACGTTTTGAAAAATTCCGCCCATTTTTTGAAACCGGATGTTCTACGGCTTTTGCCTATCTTTGTCGCGATTAAAAAGGAAAAACGAAACATGAAGAAAAATTCGATCCGTGCAGCAGCACTCGTCTGCTGCTTTTTCATGCTCGGCTGTCGTCAGGCGCCGATGCAATCCCAGAGTTCGGAGTACGACGTCCTGACAGTGGCTACGACCGACCGTACCATTCCGGTGGATTACTCGGCGACGATCCGCGGTCGTCAGGATATCGCAATCTATGCGCAGGTATCGGGCAAGATCGCCCAGGTCTGCATAAACGAGGGGCAGCGCGTCCGCAGCGGACAGACGCTTTTCATCATCGACCAGGTTCCCTATAAGGCAGCGTTGCAGACGGCCGAAGCCAACGTCGCCGCCGCCAAGGCGAGTGTTGCGACCGCTCAGCTGACCTACGACAGCAAGAAGGAACTTTTCGCACGCAAGGTAGTTTCGCAGTTCGACCTTTCGACGGCCGAGAACAACCTGTTGACGGCCAAGGCGCAGTTCGCACAGGCCGAAGCACAGCGCGTGAACGCCGCCAACAACCTCTCCTATACGGTCGTGAAGGCTCCGGCCAACGGCGTGGTGGGGACCCTGCCGTACCGTGTCGGGGCGCTGGTAAGCGCATCGATTTCGAAGCCGCTGACGACCGTATCGGACAACTCGGACGTATACGTCTACTTCTCGATGACCGAGAACCAGCTGCTCAACCTGACCCGTCAGTACGGTTCGATCGCCAACACGCTCAAGAACATGCCCGACGTACGGCTGGTGCTCAACGACGGTTCGGTTTACGACGAGGCAGGCCGCATCGAGGCCATCAGCGGCGTCATCGACACCTCGACGGGCAGCGTGCAGCTCCGCGCGGCGTTCCCCAACCCGAACGGGCTGCTCCACAGCGGCGGAGCCGGCAACATCATCCTGCCGTACGTCCGCAAGCAGTGCGTCGTAATCCCTCAGGCCGCGACCTTCGAATTGCAGGACAAGGTATATGTATATAAGGTCGTCGACGGCAAAGCCACGTCGGCCGCGATCGCCGTAGACCGGATTTCGAACGGCAGGGAGTACATCGTCAACTCGGGTCTGGTGCCGGGCGACGTGATCGTCGCCGAGGGCGTGGGTCTGATGCGCGAAGGCACGCCCGTGCAGCCCAAGGCACAGAAGGCCGCCGCGCCCTCCGCCGACCAGGCAGCCGCTCAACCCGAAACCGCAAAGGAGGAATAGGCCATGACACTCAAGCATTTTATCGAACGACCCGTATTGGCGTCGGTCATCTCCATCGTCATTGTCATCGCCGGTATCATCGGACTTGCGACGCTGCCCATCGAGCAGTATCCCGATATCGCGCCTCCGACGGTCATGGTCCGCGCCAGCTACCCCGGCGCCAGTGCCGAAACGATCCAGAAGTCGGTCATCGTACCGCTCGAACAGGCCATCAACGGCGTGGAGAACATGACCTACATCACCTCCAGCGCAGCCGTCGGCAGCGCCTCGGTCACCGTCTATTTCCGTCAGGGCACCGATCCCGACATGGCGGCCGTGAACGTACAGAACAAAGTTTCCCGCGCCACCGGACAATTGCCCTCCGCGGTAACCCAGATCGGCGTTTCGACCATGAAGCGCCAGACCTCCATGGTCAAGATCTTCTCGCTGTACAGTCCCGACGACTCCTACGACGAGACGTTCCTCTCCAACTATTCGAAAATCAACATCGAACCGCGTATCCTGCGTATTCCGGGCGTCGGCGAAGCCTTCACGCTCGGCGCCGACTATTCGATGCGCGTCTGGCTGAAACCCGACGTGATGGCGCAGTACAAGCTCATCCCGTCGGACGTGACGGCCGCACTGTCCGAACAGAACATCGAGTCGGCCACGGGTACGCTGGGCGAAAACTCGGAGAACACGTTCCAGTATACGATGAAATACCGCGGACGTTACGAAACGCCCGAAGAGTTCGGCCAGATCGTCATCCGCTCGCTTCCCGACGGTGAGGTGCTGCGTCTGAAAGATGTCGCCGACATCGAACTGGGCAGCGAATCCTATGCCTACAAGGGCTATACCAACGGCCACCCGGGCGTCAGCACGATGATCTTCCAGACCGCCGGTTCGAATGCCACGCAGGTCGTCGAGGATGTCGAAGCGCTGCTCGAAGAGGTACGTGCCGAACTGCCGAAAGGCATCGAAATCGCTCACCTGCAAAGTGTGAACGACTTCCTTTACGCCTCGATGAACGAGGTGCTCAAAACGCTGATCGAAGCCATCATCCTCGTGGTGCTGGTGGTCTACGTCTTCTTGCAGGACATCCGCTCGACGCTCGTCCCCACGATTTCGATTCTCGTAGCACTCGTCGGAACCTTCGCATTCCTGTCGGTGGCCGGTTTCTCGATCAACCTGCTGACGCTCTTCGCACTGGTGCTTGCGATCGGTACAGTCGTCGACGATGCCATCATCGTCGTCGAGGCGGTGCAGGCGCGATTCGACGTGGGATACAAGTCTTCCTACCATGCCACCATCGACGCCATGTCGGGCATCACGTCGGCCATCGTCACCTCGACGCTGGTCTTCATGGCCGTCTTCATTCCCGTGGCCATGATGGGCGGAACGTCGGGTATCTTCTACACTCAATTCGGTATCACGATGGCCGTGGCCGTCGGTATCTCGGCCGTCAATGCCCTTACGCTCTCGCCGGCGCTCTGCGCCCTGCTGCTGAAACCCTACATGGACGAGAACGGACAGATGCGCGACAACTTCGCCGCCCGCTTCCGCAAGGCGTTCAACACCACGTTCGGTACGATGGTCAACAAGTACAAGCACGGCGTGCTGCTCTTCATCAAGCACAAGTGGCTGATGTGGTCGACGCTCGGACTCGCCCTCGTGGCGCTCGTCGTACTGATGGATACCACCAAGACGGGTCTGGTACCCGATGAAGACCAGGGTACGATCATGGTCAACGTGACGGCCGCTCCGGGTTCCGGACTCGCCGAGACGCACCTGATCATGGAGCAGGTTGCGGACCGCATCGAGGACATTCCCCAGATCCGCGACTTCATGCAGGTCGCCGGTTACGGCATGATCGCCGGACAGGGATCGTCCTACGGTATGTGTATCATCAAGCTCAAAGACTGGGCCGAGCGTCCCGAAAAGTCGGATGCCGTACAGGCTGTCATCGGACAGATCTACGCCCGGACGGCCGATATCAAGGATGCGCAGATCTTCGCCGTCGCACCGCCGATGATTTCGGGTTACGGAACCTCGACCGGCTTCTCGCTGAACTTGCAGGACAAGGCGGGCGGAGAGCTGACCGATTTCTACAACATCTACCTGAAATTCATCGGCGCGCTGAACCAGCGTCCCGAAATCGAACGCGCCTACTCGACGTTCAACATCAACTTCCCGCAGTATCTGGTCGACATCGACGCCGCGAAAGCCAAACGTGCCGGCGTGTCGCCGAGCACGGTACTCTCGACGCTGGCGGGTTACTACGGCGGGCAGTACGTTTCGAACATCAACCGCTTCTCGAAGATGTACTACGTGACGTTGCAGGCTGATCCGAAGTACCGTCTCGACACGGAGTCGCTCAACAACGTCTACGTCCGCACGGACAGCGGCGAAATGGCGCCGCTGAGCCAGTTCGTGAACCTGACGCGCGTATACAGTTCCGAAGTGCTCAACCGCTTCAACCTCTACAACTCGATCGCCGTGAACGGTACGGCCGCCAGCGGTTATTCGTCGGGCGACGCCATCCAGGCGATCCGCGAAGTCGCCGCCGAGGTGCTGCCGAAGGGCTACGGATTCGAGTTCGACGGCATCACGCGCGAGGAGGCGCAGACCGGCAGCAACACGGCCATTATCTTCGGTATCTGTATTCTGCTGATCTACCTCATCCTGAGTGCGCTCTACGAGAGTTTCTTCGTTCCGTTCGCCGTCATCCTCGCCGTACCGTGCGGTCTGACAGGCTCGTTCCTCATGGCCAAGGCGATGGGACTCGAAAACAACATCTATCTCCAAACGGGTATCATCATGCTGATCGGTCTGCTGTCGAAAACGGCCATTCTGATCACCGAGTACGCCGCCGACCGCCGCGCCGGAGGCATGAGCCTCACGCAAGCCGCCGTGTCGGCCGCCAAAGCCCGTCTGCGCCCGATTCTGATGACCGTCCTTACGTGCGTGTTCGGTATGATCCCGCTGATGCTCTCGCACGGTGTCGGCGCCAACGGCAACTCCA
>ENA-ORIC01002721-ORIC01002721.1-human-gut-metagenome-genome-assembly--contig:-NODE-2721-length-13582-cov-2.346760_pt1 | contig 13582 bp, 13 predicted proteins | sample MGYA00243023_ERZ508732 | MGnify/ENA primary metagenome ERZ508732 (study PRJEB26277, sample SAMN04329767) | human gut metagenome | biome: human-associated habitat | host: Homo sapiens | place: USA...
CGCGGCTATACGACAGACGGCCGGATACGCCCAGATTTGGCAGCGCCTGGTGTCGGGATAGAAGGATTTACCTCATCGCTTTCTGGAATTGGAAGTGAGCTTCGACTCGTACAGAGAAGTGGTTCGAGTGTGGCAGCAGCCCATGTGGCAGGAGCAGCAGCTCTTTTTTACCAGTGGGCAAGAGAGGAGGGAATCCGGTATTTTAGTAGTACCGATGTGAAAACCTATTTTATTCGAGGGGCAAATAGAGAGCGATCTAGAAGCTATCCGAACAGAGAATGGGGATTCGGAACACTTGATTTGTATGGGGTCTTTCGAAATTTGCAGACGCAGAGCTTCTAAATCAAAATACCTACAAATTTAAAAAACGCATATGTTGCAATAGAAGATGAACGTTATTATAAACATGGGGGAATAGATGCAAAGAGGACAGCCTCTGCTATTGCTTCATATATTTTTCATAGAGGTTCTTCTTCATTTGGAGGAAGTTCAATTACACAACAATTGGTCAAAAACTTAACAGGAGATTCATCAAATAAAATTTCTAGAAAAGTAAACGAATGGGAAAAAGCGATAACAGTAGAAAGTTTTATGAGTAAAGATGAAATTCTAGAATTGTATTTAAATATTATTTATGTTGGACCAAATATATACGGAGTTGAAGCTGGTTCACAGTATTATTTTAATAAATCCGCAAATGATTTAACTTTAGAAGAATGTGCATTTTTAGCTGGAATTAATAATTCACCAAATTCATATAATCCTTTTAATAAAGAAATTTCAGAAAAAATTAATAAAAGAACAAAAACAGTCCTTGCAAAAATGCTAGAATTAAAATATATAAATCAAGAAGATTATAAAAATGCAATAAGTAAAGTTGATGGAGGATTAAAATTTAAAAAAGGTAAGGTATCTGCAGATGATGCAGTTTATTCTTATCATACAGATGCTTTATTGTCTCAAACAATTAAAGATATTTCAGATAAAAAACATATTTCAAAAACCTTTGCAACGAATTATATTAATATGGCAGGATTGACAATATATAGCACACAAAACAGTAACATACAAGGAAAAATGGAAAAAGAATTTGAAAAAACAAAATATCAACTAAAATCCCAAAATGGTGGTGAACATTCACAAGCTGCAATGGTATTAATTGACCATAAAACAGGACAGGTACTTGGTTGTGTTGGAGGACTTGGGAAAAAGACAACATCTCGTGGATTAAATAGAGCAACTCAATCCATAAGACAAACCGGTTCATGTATAAAACCAATTGCTGTATTAGTACCAGGAATTTCAGAGAAATTATTTACTGGTGCGACAATTTTTGATGACGAACAAAAAGAATTTGCTGATGGTTATAACCCAGAAAACTATAGCAAATATTTAGGAAATATAACAGTACGTAGAGCTTTAGAATCATCTCAAAATATACCATTTGTAGAAATGATGGAAGAAATAACACCAAAAACTTCAATGAAATATCTTAAAAAAATGGGAATTACAACATTATCAGAAAAAGATGAAAATTTAGCCTTAGCACTAGGTGGATTAGATAAGGGAATAAGTCCATTACAGATGGCATCAGCATATGCAACAATTGCAAATGATGGTGTTTATATAGAACCCACATTTTATACAAAAATAATAAATTCAAACTCTCAAATAATAATTCAAACAAAACAAAAAAAGAAGAAAATATTTTTAAAATAATTATTTTTGGAATATGTATTAATTTTTCATATTTTTTCATAAAAGAAATATTATCTTTTACATCAAATATTACTTTAGCTATTCGTGGAATTGGTGAAGATTTATTTAATAAAAATATTTGCTTTTCAGAATTGATTTTAGAAATAAATAAATCCATTGGTATTTCTTTTTCTTCATTAGATGTTTTTTCTTTAGATGGTATTATAAAAATTTCTTTATCTTCTTCGCTTTTAAGTTTAGTTTTCACTTATGCCTTTAGATATATAATGGTAAAAATATTTATTCTTTTAACTCCTGTTGCTTTCTTATCATTAATTTTACAAAATACATCTTGGTTCTTTAAATCATGGATTCGCAATTTATTTTCATTATTATTTATTCAAATTATAGTATCACTTGTTTTATTAATATTATTTTCTATGGATTATTCATCTGGAAATCTAATTATAAAATTTATTTATATTGGTGCGATTTATGCTTTAATAAAAGCAAATTCATTCTCACGCGAATTTTTAGGTGGTGTTTCCACAACTATTTCACAGAATGTGAATAACTTTTTCAAGAAATAGAACTAATTGTGGAAAACTACTCTTAATCTTATTTAGAAAGGACTATTTCTATGAAATTCATAATACCTCAAAATTACAATTTTAAAAATAAAATATTAGGGATTTTAGATTACCAAACAGCAATTTTTATTGTTATATGGTGTTCAATTACTTTTGGTCTTTTACACATTTTTATAAAAAATTGGGACATTAAAATTTTTCTTTTTATATCTTTATCATTTCCAATTATATTGTTTAGTATAGTCGGATTAAATGGTGAATCTATAGTTTACGTTCTTAAATATATATTAAAATATCTTATTCGACCAAAATTATATTTATATAAAAAGTTTTGACTTTTTACTTGATTTTCTTACCATACATGATATAATTCTAATGACATTTTAATATAACAAAAGGAGGTACAAAATGAAACTAACACAATCAGATTTACCGTTACTATTTTCTGAAACAGTCATTCCAGATATATTCTTTGCAGAATATTTATCTCAAATGCCAGCAACAAGTGTAAAAGTATATCTTTATATTATATTTCTTTCAAAATATGAAAAAGATGCGAAATTAAATGACTTATCTAAAAATTTAGCATTACCTTTAAAAGACATTAATGATGCCTTTACATACTTAGAAGAAAATGGTTTTATAATCAGAAAAGAAAATGGTTTTATAATATCAAATTTGCAAGAACAAACACTCAATAAACTATATAAACCAAATTTAACAATGTCTCCTGAAAAAGTTGCTGATATTGCCAAAAATAAAGCTAGAGCAAAAATTATTGAACATATCAATAATACATATTTTTCAGGTATTATGGGACCATCTTGGTATAATAATATCGATATTTGGCTTACAAAATATAATTTTGATGATCAAGTTTTAATTTCATTATTTGATTATTGTTTTAGACGTTCTGCATTAAATATGAAATATGTTCAAACCGTTGCAGAAGCCTGGGGAAGCAATAAAATTCAAACTTGGGAAGATTTAGACTCTTATTATCAAAAACAAGATGCATTAGTAAAAATAAAGAAAACAATAGCAAAAAAACTAGGAAAACAAACATTAACACAATATGAAGAAGCATATATCGAAAAATGGTTACTTGATTATGGTTATAATTTAGATATTATTGAAATTGCTCTAAAGCGTAGCGTTTACAAATCAAATCCAACATTTGAATATTTTAATAATATTATAACTAATTGGCATGAAAGAGGTCTAAAAACTCCTGAAGAAGTTTATGCTTTTATAGAACAACGTGAAAAACAGAGAAAAGATACAAAACAATTAGAAAAGCAAGTTAATAAAGCTTCTTATGAACAAAGACAATATAGTAATTTATCATTTTTATATGCTAATTCAAATATGCAAACAAATACGGATAATCAATTCCAAATAAATCCAAACTCTAGTTACCCTAATGTTGCAGCTTCAAATATTCAAGAAATAGAAGGAGATATAAATGTCTAATGATATTTTAACATCACTTTTAAGTGATTACGAACAGAAAAAACGTAAAGCAGAAGTTGAATTTGAACACCAAAAAACAGAATTATATAAAAAAATACCTCGTCTTCATGAAATTGAAGACGAATTAAATTCTGTAGCAATTAATGAAACAAAAAATATCTTATTGGGAAATTCGTCTTCTTTAGAAAACTTACATCAAAAAATTGAAAGTCTTAAGGAAGAAAGAAAAAATATTCTATCTGAAAATAATCTTTCAGCAAATGATTTACAACCCAAATATGAATGTTGTCTATGTAAAGATACTGGATATATAAAATCTGGAACATCAGCAACAGTAATGTGTTCATGTTTAAAACAAAAATTACTAAACATTTCATATAATAAGTCTAATATGACAAATTTAAGCAAAGAAAACTTTGAAAATTTTAATCAAAATATATTTTCAAATGAAATTTCTACTAACTTTAATATATCACCAAAACAAAATATATTAAATATCAAACAAAAATGTATTGAATTTGTAAATAACTTTGATAACCCAAACTCAAAGAATCTTTTATTTACTGGAAATACAGGTTTAGGAAAAACATATATGTCCAACTGTATAGCAAATGAACTTATAAAAAAAGGGAAAAATGTGCTTTATCAAACTGCTCCTGTTTTATTAGAAACTATTATTGATAATAAATTTAATAAATATAAAACTGCAAATAAAGATAACTTTTATAAAGATGTTTTAGAGGCTGATTTGCTTATTATAGATGATCTTGGAACAGAATGTTTAAACAGTATGAAACTAAGTGAATTATTCACAATATTAAATACTCGTATCTTAAATTTAAATAATAAAGTTACCAAAACTATAATTTCAACTAACCTTAATATTAATAATATCTTTAAAAGTTATGAGGAACGAATAGGATCAAGAATTGTTGGTTACTATGATATTTATTATTTCTTTGGTGAAGATTTACGTTTTAAAAGAAAATAAATTATATATAAAAAAAGTCAAATTCTTTAGAACTTGACTTTTTTATATTATAATAAATCCATAAGCGCGTTTATACTTTTTAATGATGTTCCTGTTGCAGCACAAAATACAACTATTAAAACTACTAATAATACTGTAAATACTCCTGTTGATATTAAAACTAATTTATCTGTATCCTCTACTTCTAACAATCTTTCATATGCAAATATCACACTATATCCTATATAAATACTTACTGCAAACATAAATATAATACCTAATGGTGCATATATTTTTGATAATATAATGTTTATAATAGATGCTATAGCAAATGTTATTACTGCACTATTTACTATTGATAATGTATCTGAATATTCTTTTGGACTTTTTATAAATTTAGCAATTATCCATAATACTAAAGCCACTACTGCAATCCCTATTGCAATAATTACCCATGTTTTAAAGAATGTTCCAAATAGTTCTGCATCTTTTATTGCATCCCATTTCATTTTACTTAATTCACTTTTTTCATAAATATCTGCATACCAACTTTTTGATGAATATTTTGAGAATATTGACATCATTGAAGTTATTACATTTATTAATGCCATTACTGCTGATATTATTACAAGTTTTATTGTTCCTTTTTTTATTCCTTCTTCTTTAGATTTTTCTACCATAGATGTTACCGGATTTTTTAATTGTTCTATTATTGTTTCAAACATTATTTTTTCCCCCATTAAATATCTCTTAATTTATTATATTTATTTCTTACAATTACACATAATATTGTTACAAATGTTAATATAAATACTATTCCAATTCCAGCTCCCGTATGTGGTAACTCTCCTTTTGCTTTTGTATCATCATTTGTATTATTAGAATTTTGTTGATTATTTTTATCATTATTATTTGCTTGATTATTGTTGTTGTTATTGTTGTTATTGTCTTTATTATTTTCATCTTTACTATTATTATCTACTTTATTATCATCTTTTTGGTTATTATCTGTTTTATTATTATCTTTATTTTCATTATCTGGATTAACTGTTGCTGTTCCATTTGCATAAACACATTCAGCAGAACTATATTGAACATATATTGCTGGCACTGTTAATGTTGCTACATTTCCAGCAGAATCTTTTAAATCTCCACCTGTTAAGCTTACTGATGTTAATGCTCCTTTATCTGTTTCTTTTATTGTATAATTATAAGAAACTATTGATCCACCAATTACACCATTAGTTAACTCAATTTTATCCATATCTCCAAATTTTATTGTTAATACTGGAGCTGTTTTTCCTTCTACTATTTCACTAAATTGAACATTTATTGTTAATGTTGTTCCAGATGATGCAATATACATATTCTTATTTGTATCTTTTGTACAGTTTTTTATGCTATCTCTTGCAACTTCTATTTTTTCTACTGATGGTGGTGTTACATCTGCTCCATCATTTGCTTTATCCCAGTTTGCAATATAATCAAAATTTATTTCATTTGCTTTTGCATATTCTTTTGATTTCATTCCATCATTTCCGTAAATTGTTAATTTAGGACATTCTCTAAATGCACTATTATCAATAGTTACTACATTATCTGGAATTAGTACTTTTTCTAAATTTGAACATCCTTCAAATGCTCCACTAGCCCATCCACTACTTGCACTTATAGTAGTAACATTATCAGGAATTTGTACTTCTTTTAATCCAGTATTATCATAAAAAGTTCTATCTGCTATTTTTGTTAAATTCTTTGAAAGTTTTAATTCTTTTATTCCAGTACATGATGCAAATGCATCATTTTCCATTGTAGTAACACTATCAGGAATTTCTAATTTTGTAATTCCTGTACATCCTTTAAATGCATAACTTCCTATGCTTATTAAATTACTAGGTAAGTTAATTTCTTTAAGTCCTGTACATTCTCGAAATGCTGAACTTTTTATCTCAATTAAATTTTCAGATAAAACTACACTTTTTAACCCTGTACATCCATAAAATGCATTACTGCTTACAGATGTCAATAAATTTGGAAGTGTTATAGTAGTTAAACCTGTACAACCTTCAAATGATTTATATTCTATTGATACTATTGTATTTGGAATTGTAATACTTTTTAATCCTACACAATTATAAAATGCACCATCTGGTATTTCTGCAATTGTATCTGGTATTATAACTTCAGATACTGCTTTACAATTATTAAACACAGAATTATATCTATCATCATTCGTATCATAATCCGGATTCTCTGTTCACTTAAGGGATATTACTTTTTTACCATCAATAGTAGATGGAATTTCAACTTTTCCTATTTTAGATTTTGTTGTACACCATAAATTTATAACATTATCGTTTTTGTCTAATTCATAAGCCCATTCAATTCCTTGCTCAGTATCGGAATATTTATATTCTGTTGCCGCATTAGAAAAATTTGGTTTTATCATGATAATTGCTATCATTATTGCAATTAATACTATTATGTATCTTTTTTCTTTTAACATTTGTCTTTTCTCCTTTTAATTTTGTTTTTTTATTATTTATACTTTTTATCTTTAGTAACTTATTTTATTTTTTCACCTCCCATATTAATTTTGAGATATTTTAGAAAAACAAAAAAATAAGCCAAATAAAATCTACATAAAATTAGATTTTTTGACTTGTTCATCATTCTTTTATTTCATAAAATTGCCTGTATATATACGCCTTTAAAGCTTTCAAGCTTTTTGTTTTTTTCATTTGAATACCTCTTTTCTTTTCATTTTATATTTTATCTTATAATTTAGTTTATTTCAATAGATTTTTATTTTTTTTGCATGTTTAGTATAACTTTTTCATGTTCTTTTATAAAATTTATATTAAAAAAAGCCTAATAAAAAATATCTAATTTCTATTAAGCTTTTTATTTATTTTCATTATTCTTCAATATCTTCCATATCTGGAGTTAAAGTTTCAATACTTACAACTTTTCCACCATCTGTTGTTCTCATTAAAGTAACACCTTGTGTTGAACGTCCTAAAACACTTATATCCTTAACTTTTAATCTAATTATTGTACCTTTATCTGTTATAAGCATTACATCTTCATCATCTGTTGCAATTCTAACTCCAACTAATTTTCCTGTTTTTGGAGTTATTTTATATGTTACAACACCTTTTCCTCCACGAAGTTGTACTCTATATTCATCTAATTCTGTTCTCTTACCAAATCCATTTTCAGTAATAGCAAGTAATGTAGCTTTTCCACCTGAAATAATTGATTCCATTCCAATAACTTCATCATCTTCATCAATTCTAATTCCAATTACACCTTGTGAAACCCTGCCTATAGGTCTAACTTCTTTTTCATCAAATGTAATACATAATCCATTTCTTGTAACTAATACAACATTATCTTCTCCATCAGTTAAACGAACTCCAATTAATTCGTCATTTTCTTTTAGTGTTATTCCTAAAAGTCCTGTTGTTCTTGATGAATCATATTCTTTTAATGCTGTTTTCTTTATTAATCCATTCTTTGTTGCCATTAATAAATATTTTCCTTCAGCAAAATTTTGAATTGGTATAACAGCAGATACTTTTTCTCCTGGATCTAAACTTAATAAATTAACAATTGCTGTTCCTTTTGCGGTTCTACCAGCTTCAGGAACTTCATATCCTTTTAATTTATATAGTTTTCCTCTATTTGTAAAGAATAATATCATATCATGTGTTGAAGCAGTAAAGATTTGTTTTACAAAATCTTCTTCTCTTGTAGCTGTACCTATAATTCCTTTTCCACCACGTTTTTGACTTCTATATATATCTATTGGCATTCTTTTGATATATCCGAAATGTGTTAATGTTATTACAGATTGTTCATCTTTAATTAAATCTTCATCTTCGAAATCACCTTGTGCCGCAACAATTTTAGTCTTTCTCTCATCTCCAAACTTATCTCTTATTTCAATAAGTTCTTCTTTTATAATATCAAAAACTAATTTTTCACTTGCAAGAATTGCTCTTAAATGTGCTATTAATTCCATTAATTGTTTATATTCTTCTTCTATTTTTTCACGTTGTAATCCTGATAATGTTTTTAATCTCATGTCCAAAATAGCTTGTGCTTGGATATCTGTTAATCCAAATCTTTTCATTAATCTTTCTTTAGCATCATCATATGAACTACGGATAATTGCAATTACTTCATCAATATTATCAATTGCAATTCTTAATCCCTCTAAAATATGAGCTCTTGCTAATGCTTTGTCTAAATCAAATTGTGTTCTTCTTAAAATTACATCTTTTCTATGATCTATATAACAATCCAAACATTGTCTTAATGTTAAGATTTTTGGTTCATTATTTACTAATGCTAGCATAATTACACCAAATGTATCTTGCATTTGAGTATTTTTATATAATTGATTTAAAACTATATTTGCATTTGCATCTCTTTTTAATTCAATTACAATTCTTACTCTATCATTTCTATCAGATTCATCTCTTAGTTCTGAGATTCCTTCAATTCTTTTTTCTTTACATAGGTGTGCTATGTTTTCAATTAAACGAGCTTTGTTTACTTGATATGGTAATGATGAAACTATAATTCTTTGCTTGTTTCCACTCATTTCTTCAATTTCAGCTTCAGCTCGCATTATAATTTTTCCTCTACCAGTAGTATAAGCTTCTTTTATTCCTTCTCTACCTAAAATTAATCCTTCTGTAGGAAAATCTGGACCTTTGATAATCTGCATTAATTGTTCATCTGTTACATTATCATCATCTATGATTTTTATAATACCATTTATAACTTCTGTTAAATTATGTGGTGGAATATTTGTTGCCATACCTACGGCAATACCAGATGATCCATTTATTAATAATGTTGGTATTTTTGTTGGTAATACTGTTGGTTCTTGTAATCTATCATCATAGTTTGGCATAAAATCAACAGTATTTTTTTCAATATCTGTTAACATTGATTCAGCAATTTTTGACATTCTTGCTTCTGTATACCTCATTGCTGCAGCTCCATCACCATCTATTGATCCAAAATTTCCATGTCCATCTATTAACATATATCTCATTGAGAAGTCTTGTGCCATTCTTACCATAGCATCATATACAGATGCATCACCATGTGGATGATATCTTCCTAATACAGATCCTACTGTATTAGCACATTTCCTATAAGGCTTGTCTGATGTAATTCCATCTTCATGCATAGCATATAAAATTCTTCTGTGAACTGGTTTCAAACCATCTCTTACATCCGGTAATGCCCTAGAAACAATAACACTCATGGCATAATCTATATAGGCTGTTCTCATTTCTTCATCTATATCTCTTTTGATTATATTTCCATCTTGTCTTTCTTCCATTGTTTTACCTCTTTCTTATTACTTTTTTCTTTTGTATTATATTATAATAACTCTTATTTTGCAAGGATTTTGTGGAATTATTTTCATAATTTTTTCATATGTTTTATTATAAAATCTATGCTATCTTTAAATCCTTCTTTGTAATATAATTCTGCTATTATTCCTTGTTTTATATTTTCTCTTTCTTCATTTTTTTGTTCTTTTATTAATTTAAGTCTTTTATGATATTCATAACTTATTTTTCTATCTATCTTTTCTTGATTATTTCGAAAAATCTGATTCAAAAATTCATCACTCAACATCTTTATCACCTTCCAATATTTTGAGTCTTATTTTTCCATTTTATTCGTTTTAATTCTATTTGTTTATATTTACAAAACTTTCAATTTTTTGGAAATTTGTTTTTTAACAAATGCTTACTTTAAATATTCGCTTTTTGCTCATTATCTGTTGACAAAATTCGCTATATAATGTTAAAAAAATTTGGAGGAGTAGATTTATATGCATTTTAACCAAGATGATATAAACACGGGTGAAAGATTACGTGGAATTAGAGAAAGTATGAAAATGAATAGAGAAGAATTCTCAGAAAAAATTGATATAACAGATTCTTTTCTAGGTCAAATAGAAAGAGGCGAAAGAGCTTTAAGTGTAAAAACCTTAAGAAAAGTTGTAAAATATACAGGTGTCTCTGCTGATTATTTATTATTTGGAAAAGATACAAACAATGAAACAATCCAAAAAATAAATAATATTCTAACTGTAAATTCTGCAGAAACATCAGATTTCATTTATCACATTGTTATGTATTCTAATGATTTTTGTAAAAAATTAAATAAAGAACAAAAAATAGATAAAATATAAAGGTATATTCATACCTTTATATTTTTTTAATTATTTCTAATTCATCTTGACTTAACTCAAAATTATTTCCATTATTTTTTATTAAATTATAAATATTTTCAGTTTGTCTTACTTGCTTTAGTATATTTTCTAAAGGAATTATACTTTTTAAATTATTCTGTATTTTTTTCCATTCTTTTGTCATTCCTTCAAAATCTTTGCTTTTTAAATACTCATTAAAGTTATCCACATATTTTCCTATATTGTGTATACTTCTCTCTTGAAAATTCATTTCATTTTTTATATTACTTGTAACATTATTCAAAATTATATCTTTCCCACCTGTTATTACAGATTTTATTTGACTATTTATTATTCCTTTTTGATATATTTTATTTGATGCTTTATCAATTAAATCTGAAAAAGTATCAATTACTCCTCCACTTCCAATTGCTGTTTGAACTTGTGAAATATTCTCAAATTTTCCGGTAAATATTCCGGAAATACTTTTTCCAATATCAACTACACATTCTGTTGCCGTATGTAAACCATCTTTTATTCCATTTTCTATTAAAGCATCTTTTATTTCTATAACCTGATTCTCTATTACATCTGGTAACATTGCTCTTAACCCGAAAATCTAATGCTTTATTTATTATTTTTCCAAAAGTAGTATCAAAAAAATTTTTTTGTTCTTTTTCTAATTCATTATTTATATTATTTTCTAATTTATTTTCTAACTCCATTTTTATTTTTCCTTTCTTATCAAAAAATATTTTAATTATTTTTTTCTTCTATTATTTTTTTTTCAAAATCACTTGCATTTATTTTTATTAAAATATGTTCATCTCCAACAAATGTTAAACACTCTCCTCTTCTTAAAGATTTTATTTCTATTTTTTCTTTTTCTGAAATATTTGAATATTGTGATAATAATTTTATATTTTCTTCTTCTAATGAAAAAAATGTTTTTATACTTGAATTATTTAGAATACTTTTTCCATATGCTCCATTATCTAAGCTGAATAAATCTGAAATATCTTGTGTAATTGCTACACTACTTCCACCATATTTTCTAATTGTTTTAAATATTTTATAAATAAATTTTGCAACATCTTTATTTGATGTTACTCCAATTAATCTCCAAATTTCATCTAAATAAATTGCTTTTTTTATTTTTCTATTTATTTTTATTTTATCCCAAAATAATTCAACAAATAAATACATCCCAAATTTCATATTTTCTTCACCTAATTCATAAACATCTGCAATAATTAATTTTTTATTTAATTCAATATTTGTATAATTATTAAAAAATTTTAATGATCCTTTTATAAATGGAATTAATTTTATTTTAAATTTTTTTGTTTTTTCATCATTTAATATATTATAAAAATCTTCTAATATTGGCATATCTTTTGTGGATTTAAATTTTTTATTTTTATTATATAAAGATTTATCATTAAAATTAATTTTTTTTATTTTATAAACTTGAATTATTTTTTCTTCTAATATTGCTTTTTCTTCTTCATTTAATTCTCCAAAAATTAAATTAAAAAATCCAATTAATTTTCCTATTTTGGTTGCAAGATATCCATGTTCATTTTCTTCTATACTTTCTTTTCTTATATCAAAAACATTTATATAATTTTCAGATGTTGGTCCAAGTTTTATTACTGTACTATCTAAATTCCTTGCTAAACTTTGGTATTCCCTTTCTGGGTCAATTACATATTGTTCGATTCCCATTAGTCTATATCTCAAAATTAATAATTTTGTATAAAAAGATTTTCCAGCACCAGACGTTCCAAAAATACACATATTTGCATTTCTATATTTTTCTGTATTATATCTATCCACAAAAATTAATGAATTATTATAAATATTTTTTCCAAAAAAAATTCCATCTTCATCAAAAATGCTTGAGGTAATAAATGGATATGTTGAAATTAAACCACTTGTTAAAATATTTCTCCTTGCTGAATTTTTAATATCTATATCATTTTCCATTATAGGCAAGCAACTCTTAAAAACTTGTTCCTCCCTAAAGTTTGCTCTTCTTGTCTGCATTCCTTTGCTTTGCATTAAACCTTCAATACTATTTAAATAAAAATTTAGATCTTTTAAATTGTCTGCAAATATATTCACATAAATATACAAAAAATATAAATCTTCATTATTTACCTGCATTTCTTTTCTAATATATTTTGCATCATTATAAGTATAAATCGCAATATCAATATCATCTCTATTTTTATTTTTTTCATTGATATCAACTCCAACATTTCCTATATGATATGTTAAATCTTTTATTGTTTTATATTGATCCTGTTTTTCATAAAAAATAGAAATATTCATATTAATATTTGTATCTAAAAGAGTTTTTAATAAAATGTCATTTTGCTCTCTATAATAATTTACAACAATTAATCCACTAAAAAATAAATTGTCAATTTCTAAATATTTTGGATTTTTAATATTTATATAACTTGGTGCAATTTCATCATTTATTTTTATAGTACCATCATAAAAATTTATTTCTTTATTATTTTTATTTATTATATTTTTATTTATTTTTTTAAGAATTTTTTATTCCTCCTTTATTTTTTTATTTATTATTTTATTTATTTTTATTTTAATTTT
>ENA-ORIC01002735-ORIC01002735.1-human-gut-metagenome-genome-assembly--contig:-NODE-2735-length-13523-cov-2.996505_pt1 | contig 13523 bp, 10 predicted proteins | sample MGYA00243023_ERZ508732 | MGnify/ENA primary metagenome ERZ508732 (study PRJEB26277, sample SAMN04329767) | human gut metagenome | biome: human-associated habitat | host: Homo sapiens | place: USA...
AGACGCCGCTGCGGGCGATGTTGGTGAGGCTCATGCGGTTCCACGTCTCCCGGTCGCGGTAGGTGTGGCGCATACGGGATTCGGCTTCGCAATAGGCGGCGAAGTCGGCCAGGACCATGTACTGGTCCGCCTGACCGTCCACACCGGTGACAAGCCGCTGGAACAGGTCCTCGTAGGTAACGCCGTCCCGGAAGCCAACCTTCAGCTGGTCCAGCACGCGGCGCAGCACCGGGTCGCGCTGGTAGAGCAGGTTGGGGTCATAGGTGTGGCGCAGGTGCTCCACCTCATCGGCATGAAGGCCGAAGAGGAACATATTGTCGTCGCCCAGCAGGTCGTGCATTTCCACGTTGGCACCGTCCAGGGTGCCGACGGTCAGCGCGCCGTTCATCATAAACTTCATATTGCCGGTGCCGCTGGCCTCCTTGCCGGCGGTGGAGATCTGCTGACTGACCTCGCTGGCGGGCATGAGGTCCTCGGCCAGGGAGACGCGGTAGTTCTCCAGGAACACCACCTGGAGCCGATCTTTGCACAGCGGGTCGCTGTTGATCTGGTCGGCCAGGGAGTTGATGAGGTGGATGATGCGCTTGGCCACGGCGTAGCCGGGGGCGGCCTTGGCGCCGAACAGGAACGTCTGGGGCGGTAGGTCCAGGCTGGGGTCATCCTGCAGGCGCTGGTACAGGTAGATGATCTGCAGGGCGTTCAGCAGCTGGCGCTTGTACTCGTGCAGGCGCTTTACCTGCACATCGAAGATGGCGTCGGTGTTCAGTACCACGCCCTGGTGCTTCCTGGCGAAGGCGGCAAAGGCAAGCTTGTTCTGATGCTTGATGTCCTCCAGACGCTGAAGGACCGCCTTGTCACCGGCGTAGGCATCCAGCTTTTTCAGCTCCTGCGGATGGGTGAGATAGCCCTCGCCGATCAGGTCACGGAGCAGTCCGTCCAGACCGGGGTTGATCTGGGGCACCCAGCGGCGGTGGTCGATGCCGTTGGTGACGTTCTTGAACTTATCCGGCATCATCTGGCAGGCGTCCTTGAACAGGTCCTTCCGCAAAATCTCGGAGTGCAGGGCGCTGACGCCGTTGACGGCCATGCTGCCGGCGATGCACAGGTTGGCCATGCGGACGCCGCCGTCCCAGATAATGGCCAGCTTGGCGGTCTTGACCGGGTCGTGATAGAATTCCTCCACCTGCTGCTGCCAGCGGCGGGAGATCTCCTGCAATATCTGCCACACGCGGGGCAGCAGCGTTTCGAACAGCTGCTGCGGCCAGACCTCAAGGGCCTCGGAAAGCACGGTGTGGTTGGTGTAGGCCACGCAGTGGGTGGTGATGTTCCACGCCTCGTCCCAGCCCATGCCGGCGTCGTCGATGAGGATACGCATCAGCTCCGGGATCACCAGCGTGGGGTGGGTGTCGTTGATCTGGATGACATTCTTCTCATGGAAGTTCTTGAGGGTACCGTACTGCTGGATGTGCTTGCGGGTGATGGACTGAATGGTGGCGGACACGAAGAAATACTGCTGCTTCAGCCGCAGGGACTTGCCCTCGTAGTGGTTGTCCTCGGGGTAGAGCACCTGACTGATGGCGTCAGCCATGGCGCGCTCCTCGGCGGCATGGAGGTACTGGCCCTCGCTGAAGAGCTTCATGTCGATGGGCTTGGGGCTGCGGGCCTGCCACAGACGGAGGGTGTTCACATGGTCGGTGTCGTAGCCGGCGATCTCCATGTCGCAGGGGATGGCCAGCACGCGGGTGTAGTCCTCGTGGACCACCATCAGGTGGTTGTTGTCCCAGCGGGTGCGGACCTTACCGCCGAAGCGGACCTCCTCGGCCTCCTGCAGCTTGGGCAGCAGCCACGCGTCGCCCAGCTGCATCCAGTCGTCGGGCAGCTCCACCTGCTGGCCCTCCACGATCTTCTGCTTGAAAATGCCCAGCTCATAGCAAATGGAGTAGCCAGCCGCCGGGATCTCCAGGGTGGTCATGCTGTCCAGATAGCAGGCGGCCAGGCGGCCCAGACCGCCGTTGCCCAGACCGGCGTCCGGCTCCATGTCGAAGATGTCCGCCGCTTTGAAGCCCAGTTCGCCGATGGCGGCGGTCAGGGGCTCCAGCAGCGCCAGATTGAAGGCGTTTTTCATCAGGCTGCGGCCCATCAGGAACTCCAGCGACAGGTAGTGGACCTTGCGCTTTTCCTCGTGAGCCGTCTCCTCGCGGGTCTGTACGCCGTGCTCGGCCATGATGTCCCGCAGGACCATGGCGCAGGCCTTCATCATCTCGCCGTCGGTGGCCTGCTGCTCGGTGCAGCCGTAGTTGAGGCGCAGCTTCTGCACGATGGCCTCTTTCAGGGTCTCTTTGTTGTAGGTCATATCGGGTAACTCCTCCTTGGGTCAAAGGTTCTCATAAATGTGCCGGTAGGCCGCCGCACTGCGGCCCCAGCTGAAGTCCGCGGTCATGCCACGGTATCGAACGGTGTCGAAGCCTGCCCGGTCGCCCCGGTACAGGCCGGTGGCCTGACCGATGACGGAGAGCATGGCCCCGGCGTCATAGTCGCCGAACAGGTAGCCGGTGCCGTCCTCCTGCCCCACCTGGCAGGAGCGCACGGTGTCCGCCAGACCGCCGGTGCTCCGCACGATGGGCACCGCGCCGTAGCGCATGGCGATCATCTGGCTCAGGCCGCAGGGCTCGCTGCGGGAGGGCATCAGGAACAGGTCGGCGGCGGCGTATACGCGCCGGGACAGGTCCTCGGCGTACAGGATCTGGGCTGACACGCGGCCGGGGTACTGCCCGGCTTTCCAGCGGAAGAAATCCTCATACCCCCGGTCACCGGTGCCCAGCACCACGAACTGGCAGCCGGTGGCCATGATGCCGTCCATGGCCTGCTGCACGAGATCAAGCCCCTTGTGGCCCACCAGCCGCGTCACCATGGCGATCAGCGGCGTGTCCGGCTCCTGGGCAAGTCCGAGGGCAGCCTGCAGGGATGCCTTGCACACGGCCTTGCCGGCCGGGTCTGCCGCCGTGTAATGCGCCGGAAGCGCCGGGTCGGACGCCGGGTCGTAGGTGACGGTGTCGATGCCGTTGACCACGCCGTGCATTTTCCAGCCGATGGCGTCCACCACGCTCTCCAGCCCCTCGGCATAGGCCGGGTCATGGAGTTGGGCGGCGTAGGTGGGACTGACGGTGGTGACGGCGTCCGCCATGAGCATGGCACCCTTCATCAGGTTCACGTCGCCGTCCATGCGGAGGGTGCCGTCATCGTACCAGCCACGATCCAGACCGAAGAGCTGGTCTACGCTGTCGCTGCCGTAGCGGCCCTGATACTCAATGTTGTGAATGGTGAACACCGTGCGGATATGGCGTATCTCCCACCAGCGGGTGGCCGCGTCCTTGAGATAGATGGGCACCAGCGCCGTCTGCCAGTCGTTGCAGTGGAGGATGTCCGGCATCCAGTCCAGGCTGGGCAGCAGGTCGACGACGGCCTTGCTGAAAAAGGCGAAGCGCTCGCCGTCGTCAAACTCGCCGTACAGGCGGCCGCGGCGGAAGTATTTTTCGTTGTCCACGAAGTACCAGGTCACACCCCGGTCATAGAGGGAGAACAGGCCGCAGTACTCATGCCGCCAGCCCAGGTCCACGTAGATATACCGGCGGAAGGTCATTTTCTCCCGCCACTGGGGGCCGATCTTGTCGTACAGGGGCAGGATGACGGCGGTCTCGACACCCTCCGCCGCCAGGGCGGGGGGGAGGCTGCCGGCCACATCGGCCAGGCCGCCGGTCTTGCAGAAGGGGTACGCTTCACTGGTCACATACAGAACTCTCATGCCGCACCTCCTTGCCTTACACCGTGGCGCCCTTGGCGATGACGATGGGATAGCGCTCGTGGCCCATCAGGGTCACATTCTCGCTGACGGTGACGTATTTGTCGGTGATCACGCCCCGCAGTATGGCACCGCGCTTGACCACCGTGTCCTTGAACAGGATACAGTTTTCCACGCTGGCACCCTTTTCAATACGCACGTTGCGGAACAGCACGCAGTTTTTTACGCTGCCCTGGATGTCGCAGCCGTCGGCGGCCAGGGAGTTGACGCAGCCGCCCTCCGGGTCGATGTAGCTGGAGGGGGAGTCGTTTTCCTTGCCGTATACCGGGCGGTCCGGGCAGAACAGGGCGCTGCGGGTGGCGGTATCCAGCAGCTCCATGCTGCGGTCGTAGTAGTTCTGCAGGGTGCTGATATGGGCGGCGTAGCCGTCGTAGACATAGCTTTGCAGATGGAGGCGGCTGCTCATGCCCTGAAGGACATCCCGCCGCAGGCTGTAACGGTTGTGGCTCAGGCACTCCGTCACCAGCTGGATGAGCAGCTCGGTCCGCAGGACAAAGATGTTCAGGCAGCGATAGCCCTCCGGCGTGTGCAGGCCGTAGGCCGTGTCGGTGATGCGGCCCCGGGCGTCCAGCCGGAAATAGGTATCCTGCCCGTCGCCGGGGACGGCGGTGCAGACGGCGGTGATGTCCGCGCCGGTGTCGATATGGCGGCGGAGCACGTCCTCCAGGGGCGCGTTGATGACCGTGTCGCTGTCGGACAGCACCACGTAGTCCTGACGGATGCTCTTCAGGTAGTTCATCACGCTGCCCAGGGCATCCACGCGGCCGCGGAACTGGCCGTCGCCGCGGTGCTGCTCATTATAGGCGAAGGCCGGCAGCAGCGTCAGACCGCCGAAGTTGCGGCTCAGGTCCCAGCTTTTGCCGCTGCCCAGGTGGTCCAGCAGCGACTGGCACTTGCCGTGCATGATGACGCCCACGTCCGTGACGCCGGCGTTCACCATGCTGGAGAGGATGAAGTCGATGATGCGGTAGTCACCGCCGAAGGGGATGGAGCCGTGGACGCGATTTTCGATGAGCTCCCGCAGACCGTTTTCCTTGTCGTAGGAGAAGATGATCCCGTGCATTCCGTTCATGGCCGCACCTCCTTGCCGTTTTCGCCCAGCATCATTTTCGGTTCGATGACCGCACCGTCCGCCACGGAGGTCCGGGGCCCCAGCACGGCGATGCCCCAGTCCTCAAAGGGGACGCTGCCCGGGGCGCCGCCCACCACGGCGTTTCTGCCTACGCGGCAGCCCTCGCCCACGATGGCGTAGGACACCTTCGCGCCTGCCTCGATGACGGCGCCGGGCATGACCACGGAATAGGAGACGGACGCGCCCTCGGCCACGGTGGTGCCGGTGCTGAGGACGGCGTTCTTTACCTCGCCCAGCACGGTGCAGCCCTTGGCCACGGCGCTGTTGCCCACATCGCCCGTTTTACCGATGTAGGTGGGCGGGCAGGTGGGCGTGCGGCCGTAGATGCGCCACTTCTTGTCCAGCAGGTTCAGCCCGGAGCCGGGGGAGAGCATATCCATGTTGGCGTCCCACAGGGAGTCCAGCGTGCCCACGTCCTTCCAGTAGCCCTCGAAGCGGTAGGCGGACATCTTCTCACCGTTTCGCAGCATAGCGGGGATGATGTTTTTTCCGAAGTCGTTGTCGCTGCGGGGGTCAGTCTCATCATCGATGAGGTACTGGCGCAGCTTTTTCCAGGTGAAGATATAGATGCCCATAGAGGCCAGGTTGCTTTTCGGTTCCTTGGGCTTCTCGGCGAACTCGGTGATGTTGTCCTCGCCGTCCACGGCCATGATGCCGAAGCGGCTGGCCTCCTCCCAGGGGACCTCCATCACGGAGATGGTGCAGTCAGCGCCGGTGGCCTTGTGGCGGCGCAGCATCAGGGAGTAGTCCATCTTATAGATGTGGTCGCCGGAGAGCACCAGTACGTACTCCGGGTCGTACAGATCCACGAAGCCGATGTTCTGGTAGATGGCGTTGGCGGTGCCCTTGTACCAGACGGCGCCGCCGGCGCTCTGGTAGGGCGGCAGGATATGTACGCCGCCGTTGACACGGTCCAGCTCCCAGGGCTGGCCGCTGCCGATGTAGGTGTTCAGCTCCAGCGGCCGGTACTGGGTCAGCACGCCCACGGTGTCGATGCCGGAGTTGGTACAGTTGGACAGGGGAAAGTCGATGATGCGGAATTTGCCGCCGAAGGGCACGGCGGGCTTGGCCATGCTGCCGGTGAGCACGTACAGGCGGCTGCCCTGGCCGCCGGCCAGCAGCATCGCCACACACTCTTTTTTCATCCTTGCGTACCTCCTGCGTTCTGTTTTTTCCGGGGGCGTTTTCCCTCCCGGCGCAGCAGCACCGCGCCCAGGGGCGGAATGGTCAGGGAAAGGGAAGTCTCCCGCCCGTGGGAGGGGATATCGTCCACGTCGATCCGGCTGCCTGCCGGAAGGGCGCAGCCGCTGCCGCCCCAGCAGGCGTCGTCCGTGTTGAACAGCACCTCATACCGCGCCGCCGCCGGCACGCCGAAGCGGTAGTTGTCCCAGGGCACCGGCGCGAAATTCACCGCGCAGATCAGCTCGTGGCCCCTGCGATCCCGCCGCAGAAACACCAGCACGTTGTTGTGGTTATCATCGGCCACCAGCCATGTAAAGCCGTCCCAGTCCCGGTCGTTTTCCCACAGGCACCGGTTGCGCTTATACAGCCGGTTCAGCTGCCGCAGGCACTCATGGCTGGCCCGGCAGGCGGGATCGTCCAGCAGATACCAGTCCAGCTGGCCGCGGAAGTCCCACTCGTGCCACTGGGGCAGCTCGCTGCCCATGAACAGCAGCTTTTTGCCGGGGTGGCACAGCATATAGGCCCAGAAACTCCTTACACCGGCCAGCTGCCGCCAGTCGTCGCCGGGCATCTTGCCCCGGAGAGAGCCCTTCATGTGGACCACCTCGTCGTGGGACAGGGGCAGGACGTAGTTTTCCGAGAAGGCGTAGACCATGGAGAACGTCACGTCTCGGTGGTGGAACTGGCGGAAGTAGGGGTCCATCTTCAGATAGTGGCACAGGTCGTTCATCCAGCCCATGTTCCACTTCAGGTTGAAGCCCAGACCGCCCTGCTCCGGCGGATAGGTGACCAGCGGCCACGCGGTGGACTCCTCCGCCACCATCAGCGCCGCCGGGTCGGCGGCAAAGGCTGCCCGGTTCAGCTCACGCAGGAAGTCGATGGCCTCCAGGTTCTCCCGGCCGCCGTCCTTGTTGGGACGCCACGCGCCGCCCTGCCGGTCATAGTCCAGATACAGCATGGATGCCACCGCGTCCACCCGCAGCCCGTCGATGTGGTATTCCTTCAACCAGTAGACGGCGGAGGACAGCAGGAATTCCCGGACCTCCGGCTTGCCGAAGTCGAATACACGGGTGCCCCAGCCGGCGTGCTCCCATTTCAGGGGGTCGCCGTACTCGTAGAGGCAGGTGCCGTCAAATTCGATAAGCCCGTGGCTGTCCTTACAGAAGTGGGCGGGCACCCAGTCCAGTATCACGCCCAGCCCCGCCCGGTGCAGGGCATCCACCAGGGCCATGAAGTCGTGGGGCGTGCCGTAGCGGCTGGTGGGGGCGAAGTAGCCGGTGCACTGGTAGCCCCAGCTGTCGTCCAGGGGGTATTCCGTCACCGGCAGCAGCTCTACGAAGTTGTAGCCCATGGCCTTTACATAGGAGGGCAGCTCCTTTGCCAGCTCCACATAGCTCAGGGGAGAGCCGTCCTCGTGGCGCTTCCACGAGCCCAGATGCACCTCGTAGATCAGCAGCTCGCCGTTCACCGGCGGCTTTTCCAGCCGCTGCTGCCGCCAGTCATCGTCCCGCCACTGGTATCCGGACAGGTCGTAGACCTTGCTGTCTGTCCCGGGACGGGTGGCCGCGTGGAAGGCGCAGGGATCGGCCTTCCAGACCACCCGGCCGTCCGCGCCGGTGACCACATACTTGTAGGCGTCGTAGACCTTGGCGTTCTCCGCCGCCGTTTCCCACACGCCGGTATCCAGCCGGGTCATGGGCCGGGGCTGCCAGCCGTTGAAGTCCCCGGCCAGCGCTACGGCGCGGGCGTGGGGCGCCCACACGCGGAAGGTGAAGCCCTGCTCCGCCGGGTGCGCGCCGAGGTAGGTGTAGATGTCGTGGGCCGGGTGCCGCGTCATGTGCTCAGCTCCTTTTCTCTCGCTCTGCTCGTCTGCTCTATGGTAGCACGCCTGTTCCGTCAAAGGACGCGAAACAGGTCGCTGGTAACGTTACCGACATTGTACCGCATTTTTCCCGTCCCGTCAACAAACAAGGCGCTTTTTGTGCCGCGGCGGGGGCGGAAAAGGGCCGCAAGCACAAAAGGGAAACGCAGGCGCGCTGCGTTTCCCTTTTCGTTTACTCATCCCGCTGCTGCACGGCGCTGCTGCTGTTCAGGCCGAAGTCGTCCGCTACGCTGGCGGTGTCCCGGCGCAGCATGGTCTCCATCACCCGGATATCGCTGTCGATATCCATGGCATCGGTGCGGTACAGCTCGTCCAGCTGGTGCTCGAAGCCCGCCACGATGCTGTCCATGGTCTTTTCGATCTTGGCCTTTGCCTGGCTCAGGTTCTCGCCGCTGACGCCGGCCTCCTCGAAGCTGGCGTAGTTTTCCAGCAGCTTCAGGGTGGTGGGCAGGTAGTAGTTCAGGAACGTGCCGGCGGCGTCACGTTTGGCCTCGTCCTCTTCAATGAGTTTGAAAATACGGCCGGACACCTGCTCCATGCGGTCCAGCTTGGCGCTGATGGCCTCGTCGGCGATGCGGTCGTTCAGCTCGCGGATCTGGGCCAGGATGGCGGCGTAGCCCGCCGGCGCGGGCGCGGTCTGTGCGGGCTGACCCTGCTCCGCCTTGGCGCGGTGGGCGGCATCAAAGTACGCCGTGGCGGCGGCCTGGGACTTGAAGAGCATACCGCTGCCCATGTCGATATAGGCCTCGTCACCCCAGAGGCCCTTTTCCAGCATCAGGTTCACGTCCTTCTCCACCCGGCGGCGGGACACGTCGGCGGCCCGGGCCAGATAGTCCAGGGGCACGGCCTGCTTCTGCCCGACGGTGCGGAGGTAGGTGGCAAAGCGCCGCTGGCGGCGCTTCATGGCGCCGCTGCCCAGCAGCAGGGACGCGCCGCCGGCCATCATGCCCAGGGGATAGAACAGCTGCCGGGCAAAGTACCACCACTCGTTGTAGTGGTAGGCGTAGGACAGGTTGTCGCTGACGGCACTGAGCATAGCCACGCAGCCCAGAATACCCAGCACCGCGCCGATGATCTTCATGGTTTTGGCGCCCTTGTCGGAGTAGTTCGGCGTCTCTGTGACCTTGCGGACGGTGTTCTTCGCCGCGGAGGCGCGCGCCTGCGCGGGCTTCGCCTCGGCGCTGCCCGCCGCCGTCCGCTGCCATGCATTCCGCGCCTGCTGGCGCATTTTCCTGCCGCCGCCCTCGCTGAGCTTGCTCAGCAGCAGGATCAGGCCCACAGGCCAGGCCACGGCAAACATCACCGCGATGAATATCCACGAACCCAGGTCGTTATTGTTCTTTTTCGGCGGCTTCGGCTGAAGACCGTTGTTCTCGTCATATTCGTAGCTCATGCTTCCCCTTCTCCCTTTCCCCGCAGCTTTCGCTTGTTGCCCTTTTCGTCCACGATATAGGTATTCTCCAGCACGCTGCGGGCATTGGCCATTACCGCGTTCAGGTACTCCTGCCGCAGTGCAGCGCGCTCCTCGATCTCCGCGTCTGTCAGCCCCTCGGCCTTGGCCTTGCGGGCCAGCTCGTTGATGCGTGCTATCTTCTTCTCGTCCATAGCTGTTTCTCCCTTATATGTATCGCCGTATGGCCACCGGCAGGCGGCCCTTTTTCGTGGGAGCGCCTACGCTGTCCAATACGCATTTTCCCAGACCGCGGCAGGTGATGGTATCCCCCGCCGACACGGGCTTGTCCGGCTTCACACAGGTGACGTAGTTCACCTGTACGGACCCCTTTTCCACGGCCTCCGCCGCCCGGCCCCGGCTGAGAGAAAATCCCGCCGCCAGCACGTTGTCCAGCCGCAGGGAGGAGACGGTGTCCCGCAGTTCCTTCACCGCCGCATGGGGGACCGCCAGCGCCGAAAGCGGCAGCGGTGTTACGGTGAGCTTCTCCCGGCCGGCGCTGTCCCAGTTCTGCAACAGGAAATCCGTCATGGACGGGTCCAGCAGCACCTGACAGCCGCCCTTTTCCACAAGTATATCGCCTATCTTCTCCCGGGTCAATCCCAGAGCCATCAAACTGCCCAAAAAATCCCGGTGGGTCAGGTCGCCGCCGCTGCGGCACGCGGCCCGCACCGCCGCGACCTGGTCGTCAGGCGTCTCCAGCCAGTCCGGCAGGAACACCAGCCGCTTTCGCTCCGCGCCGTCATAGCCGCCCCAAAGCACATAGCCCTCCCGGTACCCCAGCGCGTTCAGCAGATGCTGCGCCGCCGCCTGTTCCTGGGGCGAGAGAAAGCCTGTGGCCGTGGGAATGTTCCGCGTGCGGCACTGCTCACACTTATCCCACACGCGGCTCAGCAGCAGCCGTTCCTCCGGGCTGTGGGCGGTTCTGTCCAGCAGTTCACGTTTGTCCATGTTATGCCCCCAAATTCTGCGTGCGGTACAGTGTGGCGTACACGCCGTTCTTCGCCAGGAGTTCCTGGTGGGAGCCCTGTTCGGCGACGACACCGTCCTGTATTACCAGTATCCGGTCGGCCGAACGAATGGTGGACAGCCGGTGGGCGATGATCAGTGTCGTGCGGCCTCGGGCCAAACGGTCAAAGGCGCCCTGGATGCGGGCTTCCGTCACGCTGTCCAGCGCGGAGGTGGCTTCATCCAGTATCAGAATGGGCGGGGCCTTCAGAAACACCCGGGCGATGGCTACCCGCTGCTTCTGCCCGCCGGAGAGCAGCGCGCCCCGCTCGCCCACATAGGTGTCGAACCCGTCGGGCATGGCGCAGATATCGTCGTAGATCTCCGCCTGCCGCGCCGCCTGCTCTACCTCGGCATCGGTGGCGTCAGGGCGGCCGTAGCGGATATTTTCGCGGATGGTGTCGGCAAACAGGAACACATCCTGCTGCACGATGCCGATGGCCCGGCGCAGGGAGCGCTGGGTGACGGCGCGGACATCGCGGCCGTCGACGGTGATACTGCCGCTGTCCACATCGTAGAACCGGGGCAGCAGCTGGCACAGGGTGGTCTTGCCACCGCCGGAGGGCCCCACCAGCGCCACCGTCTCGCCGACGGGGATGTGCAGCGTCACGTTGTGCAGCACCTCGGCCTTTTCGCCGTAGGCGAAGGAGACGTCGTTCACGTCCACGCGGCCCTGTACATGTTCGAGGGGCTGCGCGTCCGGCGCGTCCTGAATGGACGGCTCGGTGGCCATCAGCTCAATGAAGCGGTGCAGGCCCGCGAAGCCGTTGGAGAACATCTCGGCGAAGTTGGCCAGCTTGCGGATGGGACTGACGAAGGCGGTGACGTATAGGGAGAAGGTGATCAGATCCACATAGTCCATTTTCTCCCCCATGATGAGCCAGCCGCCCACGGCGATCACCGCCACCGGCAATATGCCGGTGCAGAACTCCATCACCGCGTTGAAGCGGCCCATCTCCTTGTGAAAGCCACGCTTGGCGGTCTTGAACACCTCGTTGGCCTCGTCGAACCGCTGCTGCTGGGCTTCTTCGTTGGCAAAGGCCTTGGTGGTCCGCACGCCGGACAGGCCGGACTCGATGGCGGCGTTGATGGTGCCGGTCTTGACCTTGGCAGCCCGGGAGGCGGCGCTCATCTGCCGGCGGCGGCGCAGGGCCATGGTCAGCAGGACAGGCAGCAGCACCAGCAGTACCAGCGCCAGCTCCCAGCGCAGGGTGAACATCACCGCCAGCGCGCCCACGATGGTCACCAGGGAGATGAACAGATCCTCCGGCCCGTGGTGGGCCAGCTCCGTCAGTTCAAACAGGTCACTGGTCAGGCGGCTCATCAGCTGGCCGGTGCGGTTGCGGTCGTAGAAGTCGAAGCCCAGCTCCTGAATGTGGCGGTACAGATCGCGGCGGATATCCGCCTCTACGCGGATGCCGAAGGTGTGGCCCCAGTAGGCCACCACGAAGTACAGCGCCGAGCGCAGCACATAGGCGGCCACCACCACCGCCATGACGATGAAGAATACCCGGAACTGCCGCTGGGGCAGCCAGGTATACATGGCGGCGCGGGACACCAGCGGGAACGCCAGGTCGATGCAGGCGATGAGGAACGCGCAGGACAGGTCCAGGGCGAAGAGCCGCCGGTGGGGTTTGAAGTAGGAGAGGAATATCCGCAGGGGGCTGCGGGTCTGATAATCTTTCGTGGTCATGCTATGCCTCGCTTGGTGTTTTTTGAATATATAGTATAGCACATCGGCACGGCGTTCGCAATAGCACGGCGCCCCGGCTTGCGTGCCGGGGCGCTGCGTGTTATAATTGGGCCATGACCTGGCCGATAGGACCGTCGATGGTGATGGCGGCGCCAAGACCGCTGCCGGTCCCGCCCTTGTTGATGACCGCCAGCTTATGGCCGCGGTAGTACTGTATCAGCCCGGCGGCGGGATAGACCACCAGAGAGCTGCCTGCCACGATCATCATATCCGCCTTGCGGATGTGTTCAATGGCGCGGCGCATCACATCGTTGTCCAAGGCCTCCTCATACAGCACCACGTCCGGCTTGATCATACCGCCGCAGTCGCACCAGGGAATGCCCTTGCTGTCTGCGATCTCCTGCGCCGGCCAAAACTTGCCGCACTTCATGCAGTAGTTCCGATAAATGCTGCCGTGGAGCTCCAGCACTTCCTTGCTGCCTGCCTTCTGATGCAGTCCGTCAATGTTCTGGGTCAGCACGGCTCGGAGCTTGCCTGCCGCTTCCAGCTCCGCCAGCTTCAAATGGCCTACGTTGGGTTCGGCGCTCAAGGGCATCATCTTATCTCGGTAAAACCGATAGAATTTATCCGGATAGCTGACAAAATAGCTGTGAGAGATGATAGTCTCAGGTGGTTCATCGTAGCACTGATTATACAGACCATCCTTGCTGCGGAAATCGGGCACGCCGCTCTCGGTAGACATCCCAGCGCCACCGAAAAAGACGATGTTGCTGCTCTCATCCACCCACTGTTGCAGGGTCTTTCTGTTCTCGTCCATAGCTTCCTCCTTGGTGCGTTCGGGGGGTTACCCCCTCTCATTGTCTTGCGTATGACTCTATTATACTGGAAAGGAAGCGGCACAACAATCCTATTTTTTGCACGCCCTCACTTGATTTCCTCCTCAAACACCTCCCGCAGCTTCCCCAGTGCTTTTTTCTCGATCCGACTCACATAAGATCGAGAGATCCCGCACTGACTGGCCACCTCCCGCTGGGTTTGAGGAGGATTCCCGTCCAGACCGTATCGGCGGACGATGACCAGCTTCTCCCGATCAGTCAAGCATTGTTCCACCGCATCACGCACCTGCCGGCAGGCATCTCGGGTGTTCAAGTCCTCCAGCATGGTGTCCTCCACCCGAATGACGTCCATCAGAGACAGGGCGCTGCCTTCATCCTCCTGGTCTAGGGCGTCGTTCAGGGATACCTCCCCTGCCAGTCGACGGGTCTTGCGCAGGTACATGAGTACCTCGTTTTCAATGCATCGGGCGGCATAGGTGGC
>ENA-ORIC01002736-ORIC01002736.1-human-gut-metagenome-genome-assembly--contig:-NODE-2736-length-13522-cov-9.838230_pt1 | contig 13522 bp, 8 predicted proteins | sample MGYA00243023_ERZ508732 | MGnify/ENA primary metagenome ERZ508732 (study PRJEB26277, sample SAMN04329767) | human gut metagenome | biome: human-associated habitat | host: Homo sapiens | place: USA...
TATGTTTTTTTTGAAACGCAGTCGAAATATGGAAATAAATACTGGAAGTTATGTATTAAAATGAATCTGACAAAAGACGACTCTACTTCTCATTCTTGATTACTGAAATATCTCTCACAAATAAAAGTTATAGCAGTTTTTACTCTCACACTCTCACCCATTGGTTCAATCCCTTTATTCATCGGCATTACAGGTGTGGGAGTAAAGGTAAGGGCATGGTGAGGGTAACTTTTTACCCTCACCATGCAACAGGTTTCTCCATACGAAAGTTCCAGTCCAATAGTACGAATTTTAGTTTCATATAGTGAAACTAAAAGTTTCTCGGTGTGAAACCAATAGTTTCAAGCTTTGAAACAAAGTGTTTCAAACCTATAAACAAAGAGTTTCAAGCGTATGAAACAAATTGAAACTGCCGTTAACCAAAAATCAGGTTACTTATTAATAGGATTAAGAAGTCAAAACAGTCAACCTAAATCCGGACGAGACAATATAATATCCTAAAAGATTAGCAATTATTTCCATATCGAATAAAAGCAGTACATCATCAAAAATCGCCGGAACAGATCAATGATCTGCCCGGCGATTTCTCATCTTAAACCAATCTCCACTTACTATATATCAATCAACGATTCGGGTGAATGTCCAACTTCACCGGTTTTATCATATTTTCAGGTTTTAAGATAGTATCCAAGTCTTCTTTGGAAAGAATGTTATGTTCCAAAACAAGTTCATAAACTCCCTTCCCGGTTTCCAATGCTTCTTTGGCTATTTTGGTAGAGTTCTTATATCCGATCACCGGATTCAGGGCTGTCACTACTCCAATGCTGTTATGCACATCTCTCCGGCATTTTTCTTCATTAGCCGTAATGCCGTCGATGCATAAGGTGCGCAAAGTGTCAAAACCATTCATCAGTAAATCGGCGGACTCGAAACAGCATTGTGCCATCACCGGCTCCATTGCATTCAGTTCCATTTGAGCTGCTTCACCGCTCATGGCCACACAAAGGTCATTTCCTATTACCTTGTAGGCCACCTGGTTCATCACTTCAGGAATCACCGGATTCACTTTTCCGGGCATGATGGATGAGCCCGGCTGCATTGCCGGCAGATTGATTTCTCCCAATCCACAACGCGGACCGGAAGCCAGCAACCGCAAGTCGTTACATATCTTATTCATTTTAACAGCAATACGCCTCATCACTCCCGAATAACCTACCATGCAGGAAGTGTCCGAAGTAGCTCCCACCAAATCGTCTGCCAGTTTGATATCCAATCCCGTAATCTTGCGCAAAGCGGCAATGCACTTCTCCGCATATTCCGGTTCGGCGGTGATTCCTGTTCCGATGGCTGTTGCTCCCATATTGACTGCCAGAAAATCCTGTGCAGCAAAATCAAGGTTCTTTATTTCATGTGACAAAATACTTGCAAAGCCATTAAAGGTTTGCCCAAGAGTCATCGGTACGGCATCTTCCAATTGGGTACGCCCCATTTTGATGACATGTGCAAACTCATTCGCTTTCTTCCGGAAAGACTCGATCAGAACCTCCAAATGCTTAACCAATTTCAAATGAGTATAATACAGTCCAATGTGAATGGCTGTAGGATAAGCATCGTTGGTAGATTGTGAACGGTTGACGTGATCGTTAGGCGAACAGAATTGATATTCTCCCCGCTGATGCCCCATCAGTTCCAATGCCCGGTTGGCAATCACTTCATTGGCATTCATGTTAGTGGTCGTACCGGCTCCTCCCTGAATCATATCTACGGGGAACTGCTCGTGATGCTTTCCTTCGAGTATTTCTTTACAGGCTCTCAAGATAGCATCCGCTTGTTCTTCAGTTAATAAGTCCAGTTCACGGTTGGCAATGGTGGCTCCCATCTTCGTAATGGCCAATGCCTGAATGAATAAAGGATATTCATTCAAATGAAACTTGCTGATGCGAAAGTTTTCAATGCCACGGAGTGTCTGTACTCCATAGAGTGCACTTTCCGGCACTTCACGACTACCTATCAGGTCACTCTCTGTACGAGTTTTTTTTGATAAATTTTGTTCCATATCGGTTGTTTTATAGTAATAACGTTTTCGTTAGTTCTTATAATAACCAACCAGCGATGTTATTGTTTTAATAAATATGCAAAAACTATTCAAAGACTTTTTTGTTGTAAATAGAAGAAAAAGAAAATACAAAGAGAAGAATCACTTATCTTTGTTTTTGAACTTAAAACAGCAATCTATGATATTACAATTAGCATTTGTTCTGACAGCCATTATTATTGGCGCACGCCTGGGAGGTATCGGACTTGGCGTAATGGGAGGCGTAGGGTTGGCAATACTCACGTTCGTTTTTGGTTTACAACCCACTGCGCCTCCCATCGACGTTATGTTAATGATTGCCGCCGTAATCTCTGCCGCTTCCTGTATGCAGGCAGCCGGAGGTTTGGACTATATGGTGAAACTGGCAGAACATTTGCTTCGTAAAAATCCTTCACACGTCACTCTGCTTAGTCCGCTGGTGACTTACCTCTTTACTTTTGTAGCCGGAACCGGACACGTGGCTTATTCCGTACTGCCGGTGATTGCAGAGGTTGCCACCGAAACAAAAATCCGTCCGGAACGTCCGTTGGGTATTGCCGTCATCGCTTCCCAGCAGGCCATTACAGCAAGTCCGATCTCTGCCGCTACCGTGGCACTTCTCGGACTTTTAGCCGGATTCGACATTACCCTGTTCGACATTCTCAAAATTACGATTCCCGCCACCATCATCGGAGTGTTGGTAGGCGCCTTGTTTTCCATGAGAATCGGTAAGGAACTGGTGGAAGATCCCGAATATCAGAAGAGATTGAAAGAAGGTTTATTCAACAATAAAAAGGTGGAGATTAAAAATGTCAAGAACAAACGTTCGGCAATGATTTCCGTTATCATCTTTATATTGGCAACTGCTTTTATCGTGCTTTTCGGTTCTTTTGAAGGAATGCGCCCCAGTTTCCTGATTGATGGGGAAATTGTCACCTTGGGAATGTCTTCTATCATCGAAATCGTGATGTTGTCGGCTGCCGCAATTATCCTGTTAGTAACGAAGACGGACGGGATCAAGGCAACGCAAGGTTCTGTATTTCCGGCAGGTATGCAGGCGGTGATTGCCATCTTCGGTATTGCCTGGATGGGAGATACCTTTCTTCAGGGAAATATGGGACAGTTGACTCTCTCTATCCAGGGAATTGTGCAACAAATGCCGTGGTTGTTCGGTGTCGCCCTGTTTGTGATGTCTATCCTGCTATATAGCCAGGCTGCCACTGTACGGGCACTCGTCCCTCTGGGCATTGCGTTGGGGATTTCTCCTTATATGCTGATCGCTTTATTCCCGGCCGTGAACGGATATTTCTTTATTCCGAATTATCCTACCGTGGTGGCTGCAATTAATTTCGACCGTACCGGGACAACAAAAATCGGCAAATATGTGTTGAATCATTCGTTCATGATGCCCGGTCTGGTATCGACCGTTGTGGCTATTGCACTAGGTTTGCTTTTTATACAAATATTCTAATAGATTCATATTATTAACCTAAACATCATTCAGTTATGAAACAATTCAAAAGCTTTGGACTGGTAGTAGTCACACTACTGTTTTCCGTAACTATGGCATTCGCCGCAAAACCGAATATTCATATTCTTGCTACGGGAGGAACCATCGCGGGTACGGGAAGCTCGGCTACCGGAACCAGTTATACGGCAGGACAAGTTGCCATCGGTGCACTGCTCGACGCTGTGCCTGAAATTAAAGACATCGCCAACGTAACCGGAGAACAGATTGTCAAAATCGGTTCGCAGGACATGAACGACCAGGTTTGGTTGACGCTTGCCAAGAAAATCAATGAACTACTGAAACGCCCGGACATTGACGGCATCGTGATTACTCACGGAACAGACACCATGGAGGAAACTGCTTACTTCCTGAATCTGACTGTCAAGAGTGACAAACCGGTGGTATTAGTAGGCGCCATGCGTCCGTCTACCGCTCTAAGTGCCGACGGCCCGTTGAACCTTTACAATGCCGTTGTTACCGCAGCCGCAAAAGAATCGAAAGACAAAGGGGTATTGGTTGCCATGAACGGCCTGATCCTCGGAGCGCAGAGCACGGTTAAAATGAATACGGTCGACGTACAAACTTTCCAGGCTCCCAACTCCGGCGCACTGGGTTATGTACTGAACGGAAAAGTGTTCTACAACCAAGTAACGCTAAAAAAACATACTACCCAGTCCGTTTTTGATGTCACTCATCTGAACGCGCTTCCTAAAGTAGGTATCGTGTACAGCTATTCCAACATTGAGGCCGATATGGTAACTCCGATGCTTAGCAACGGGTACAAAGGCATCATCCACGCAGGAGTAGGAAACGGAAATATTCACCAGAACATCTTCCCGGTACTGACGGATGCCCGCCAAAAAGGTATTCTTGTCGTTCGTTCTTCCCGTGTCCCGACCGGACCTACCACACTGGATGCAGAGGTGGACGACGCCAAATATCAGTTTGTGGCTTCGCAGGAACTGAACCCGCAGAAATCTCGTGTTTTGTTAATGCTTGCACTAACAAAAACTACAGACTGGAAACAGATTCAGCAATATTTCAACGAATACTAAAAACCTGACTTACTTATGAAAAAATGGATATTCATGCTGCTCCTCGCGGGTAGCATACAGGGAATATATGCTCAAAAAACAGAGAAAAAGGAGAAATTCAATCCGAACACTCCCCTGTTTGAAGAGCTGACAGACGTGAAAAAGAAAACAGATAAATTCAATCTTTATCTGAATATGCAAGGGAGCTTTGACGCTCATTTCCAGAATGGTTTTCAGGAGGGTGACTTTAATATGCACCAGCTTCGTATCGAAGCCAAAGGAAATATCAACAACTGGCTGTCTTACCGCTATCGTCAGCGCCTCAACCGCTCGAACGATGCAAACGGCATGATTGATAATCTCCCGACTTCTATCGACTATGCCGGAATCGGTATCAAGCTGAATGACCAGTTTAGTCTTTTTGCAGGAAAGCAATGTGCCGCATACGGTGGTATCGAGTTCGACCTGAATCCGATTGACATCTATCAATACAGTGATATGATTGATTACATGAGTAATTTCATGACCGGATTGAATGTGGGTTATAACATTACTCCCGAACAGCAGCTTAACTTGCAGATATTGAACAGCCGCAACAGTTCTTTCGATAATACTTACGGAATCACAGAGGATGCCGAAGGCAATCTCCCCGATCTGAAATCGGGCAAAATGCCACTGGTTTATACATTGAACTGGAACGGTAATTTCAATAATGTATTTAAAACCCGTTGGTCGGCTTCTGTTATGAACGAGGCCAAAAGTCACAATATGTATTATTATGCTTTAGGTAACGAGTTAAATCTTGGAAAATGGAATGCTTTTGTCGATTTCATGTATTCAAAAGAGGATATTGACCGCAAGGGAATCATTACCAGTATCGTAGGTCGTCCGGGCGGTCATAATGCTTTTGATGCGAACTATCTTTCGGTTGTTGCCAAATGTAATTACCGCTTTCTTCCGAAATGGAATGTTTTTGTGAAGGGTATGTACGAGACGGCTTCCGTAGGCAAGGCGTCCGAGGGAATAGAGAAGGGAAATTACCGTACTTCCTGGGGATATCTGGGCGGTATCGAATATTACCCGATGGAAACCAATCTGCACTTCTTTGTTACCTATGTAGGACGTTCGTATGATTTCACTTCCCGCGCCAAGGTGCTGGGACAGGAGAATTACAGTACTAACCGTATTTCTGTAGGATTTATCTGGCAGATGCCTGTATTCTAATTCTAAAGCAAGAAACCGAGCTGACAATAAAAAATACCCGATAGCTTCTTACAACAGTTATCGGGTATTCTTATATGTTCGGTCTTTTTAAATCAATACTCTTCCTCGTTAAAGAGTTGTGTCTCATTTGATTATCAATCAATTATATTTCAAAGAATGATTTTTAGCCAAACAAACCACACCATCTGAGGCTATCAATGGCAAAGATATGTGTTTTTTGACAAACAAATGAAAACAAGCACAACTTTTTGCTATACACAAGGAAAAATCATTGCCCATGTTTTTTCTTTCCCTTATTTAATAGTAGTTTGTTCGTTCTAACGAACGAAATTATCAGCTAAGACTTCTAATCATATTTTCAACATGATTCATGCGAAATACATAGTCATACCTTTCTGATAAAGGTTCAAGCTCTTTTGTCAGAGTTTCAAACGAAGGTTTACCGAATAGCACAGCCAGGCTATCTACTGCTTTTTGCAAGCGTTTACCCAATATGCGTATAGTTTCAATGTGAGAAAGTCTATTAAATAAGGTCCCATATAATATTGCATATTTCATAGAACGAGACGAAACTTTATTGAAATTCTCATCTCTTTGTGCTGGAAGTTTCATTGTATTGCAAAACTTTACAAATTTTTCCAATGAGTCAAGACCAACGTTACTTATGCTCCTTTCCAAACTATCATAAAACTGTTTCTGAGAAAAGTTTCTTGATGAATAGGGTATTTGGTCAAATTTATAACGAAATTTATTAAGATAACATATCTCCATTGCAGCAAACATAGACAGAGAAAAGAAGTTTAAGTCATCTCTAGTTATAACGCCATCACCTGTAGCTTTTACCTGCTCGTATCGCTTACTTATCATCTTCTGATATTTCATTAACAAAGATGTTGATAATTCACCATAACCTTTTAACAGTTGCTTGCTGAGGAAGATATCCTCCTGTTCTTCTATTTCTCTATTATTGCTTGTTTCTGCCGAGCCTTCTTCCTCTTCATCAATGATCGCATCATCTATCGAACGAATCTTTTTTTTAATACTCTCCTCAATACATTCAATCAGTCTTGATGTACGATCTATTTGGAAAATCCTGCTACTTTTTGCATCGTCATTGTCATATTCCGAATTGTATTTTATTTCGGGCAAAGATAAATCAGATTGCCTTTTATCTTCTGATGAAACTTTAATCTTTGGAGAAACTTTTTCACCAGCATCATTAACTAAGTCCCACATTACATCAGATAGCATATCAGCAACCTCCATACCATCATATCCTTCATTCTCAATACGAGAAATGAATCTATTAAGATTACGACTCATTTTCGACGGATTTGTTGTGGCTAAGAACTCAGTCCAATTGACGAACAGCTTATTAGATATAGATTTCTTGTCTTTATCCACTAAATAACATGTATATTGAGTTTTTGCTAACTTTATATCAGTACTATATCTATTGCCTTTATCATGTTTAAGTTCACTTACAAGAGTCTCAATTCCATTGTCGATAGACAGTAGTACTCCATCAGGAATCTCCTCATTGCTATAGACATTTAATTTACCTGATTCGTAATAAGCGGATAATAGTCTTAATCGTCTTCCAGTTTCAGAAGGAGCTTCATTAGAATGTTTGGATCTATTAGTTGGCACATCTATTCTTTTCTTGGTTTTCAGACCAAGTGTAGATAGAAAATCTTGCTTTGTCGAATGATACAAGACTCCAAACTCTTCATTTATGCCTCTGTGAGTTATTGTTCCAAGTCCGGCTAATGTTGCATTTGCACTGCCAACCATACAATATTCAGCATCATTAGTCTTAAAGTGCAAAACCTTTGCATGCAATTGACGTTCATATGTTTTAAAAGCTATTTTACCCCTTTTTGTTTCGCTGAAATCATAAAAATGAATACTGCTATTTGGAAGCATTCCGCTTGGTGGCAAAGCACAATCTTGGTGAATCAAAACATTCACCGTTGAGTTCGGACAAAGTTGGGATAATGTAATCAATGATTCTCCATATTCATCAAAATATGGACTGAGAAGTGTTATAGTCTGCACCTCATTTAATGGCACTAAATTTGAAATTTGTTGTAAAATCCCAGACTGAGAATCATTATACAGTAAAGCAGCATTTAACCCTTCTTGTACCTTGCACATACTATGAGGCACAATATTGAAAGAGGAATCTAAAAATGTACAATTTTCAGGAATCTCACGAAGAATTCTATTATGATCATAGTCGTTACATTGCTTTGTAAATCGGCAGAGATACTGCCAACATTCTTCAATGAGAGGACGATGCGTCGTATCAGTCTCATCTATCATAAAACCTGTAAATGCCTCATGATTTTTTCCATGTCCTGTAACTGTTAGATTACCAGTACCAAACACAACCAATACAGCGTCATCTCCTACAAAGAAATTAATCTTAGGATGAAAAGCTCCGACAGCACTTATAGATGTAATGGAGTACTCCTTACCAATATGTCTAATATAAATAGGAGATACATATTCCATAGATTTATCCATTTGATTGGTATCGGCAAACACATTTATGCTACATACTTGCTTACGATGAAGCATGTTCAATAATTGATTATCGAAATGTATCAAATCTATGGCATAAGTAGTCAATACAGCTGAATGATATTTGCCATTTTTGCCGCCGCTAGGAATATCCAATAATATTGCATGCTCATTCTTTTCCATAATTCTCAATGAATTGTGATGCTATCTCAGTTAGTGTATTATCTTCATCAAGATAACCCATGTCTTGTAAAAAATTAAATAGAGAATTAATACGCGGCGATGTTTCAACGGGATACCGTTGCTCTACTAGAACAATCCGTCCATCCTCAAGAATAAATTTTCTTAGGTCTGAATTATTCTTTCCCATTTTAGCAATAGCAACCACAGTATGTTCCTGCATTATTTGTACTATCAGAGATTCTATAAAGCTAGATATAGAGAATGACAGGTAACGCTCCATATAAGATCTTAACCCTTCACTGAGTATGCCTCGCTGACGTTTCAAATCATTTTTTTTCTCAAACTCCTCTATTTCTTTTGAGTTATTCTCAAATTCAGTATAAAGTCTCAACAGGAGTCTTATCGCATGTACTGCTGCAGAAATATAATCTTGTTTGCTGACGTAATCCCTTAACTCATCATAGATTATATTTATATTATCACTCACATTTTTCCTCCATTCGTCAAGAGAGTTATAATTCATCTCTTTCTCTATAACCGACAATAAAGATTGTTTAATATCTTGAGAAAGTAGTGCAATTGGAGGATTGTGCAATTCATGAATTTTGTAAAGTATTAAGCAGAAGAACAAGTCAATACAATAATGTAGACCTTCACATAAATAATAGAAATACCACCCAAATGCGGCATGCAAATTACCGTCTTCAGTTATATGCAAAAAACGATTCTTTACAAACTCTTGAATCTCTACGCCTTTTGAAATATCATTTAGGAGCAAAAAGATTGTTTCTCTTCGCAAGGAAGAGTCCTCGTCACTTTTCGTAAGCAAATTATTCAAGAACAGCCATTCCTCAGAGCCTACATTTATGCGATGTATAGCTAAAGATTGTAAGTCTTCTATTGCTTCTTCTTTAAGACTTCCATCCAGAATACATTTAAGAAATAATTTCCGGATGTTTTCATCAATACTATTTCTGACAGCATCAGCTAGCTCTTTTCCTTTGTTACGAAGATAGAATCTGCCTTCTTCAATTTTTACAAGTTCATAATAAATAAGAGAACCAAGATAGTACTGGCCAAAAGCTCCACTTTTGAATGTCCAGTACTTATCTTTAGATTCATAATCAGCACCATCTGCAATATCATAAATACCATCCTCTATTTGCTTATATCTACCTTGTGAAACAAACAAAGCTCCAACCACAGAACCAACATTTTGTTCCTTCATAATTAGTGCCATTGCCAACTCTGCACGACGTATAAAATTATATTGATGCAGAGATGTTTGACCAGCAACTTCAAATTTGTCATATTCACTAAGTAGCCAACAATAAAGGCTGTAATAGCGGATGTGACGGGTTAGATTGGTGAGCCCAGGTAACAATTTGCTATAGGTTGCAATTGAACTGTTCTGGATTCCCAATGGGTCACGTCCACCTTTGAAGCCATCGTTCGATGCCCAAAATACATTTGTGATTTCAGATTGCTTGTATTGTGCCATTGTACAACAGAATGAACAAAATACTAATAGTACATCTCAATATATTGGTATGCACGTTCAAATACATCATTGTCTTTTATCTGATACTTAACCCAAAGGATAGCGCGTAGTTTCTTTTTAATTTCTCTACGGGCTGTAACACTTTGGAATGCATCATTAAATTGACGTACAATGTTAACCACCTCATTATCTATATCATTTACAACTTGCTCAACGATAATTGGGGTTTCTTCAGTCTTAATACTTTGGAAAAGGTCTGTTAAGGCAGCACGAGCTTTTGCTCTTTTATCCTGGGACTCATCCTTTTTCTTTTCTTCTTCAAGCAAGTCTTTTGCTAATGCAAGAAGTTGTTTCAAGAAATCAATACTACTGATTAGATTTTGTTCCATTCGTTCACGTAGTTCATCCAATTTTTCTGCAAATTTCTTGAAGTTAGGATCACCTTTATGCTCGCCCAATCTCAATCGAAGCATTTTCTCTACTTCAACAATCTTCTTCTCACGTGCTTTTTCATCTTCAAGGACTGCATCTATCACATCGGCATCAACTACCAAATCCTCTAGTGGAGTACCAATGTCAATAGTTTCAATGTTGCGATGTATAATCTCAATGGTCTTAGCTCCAAGCAAAGTCCAGATAAGATTACCACCACTTACAGGACGTACACTTTGATACACCTGAGCCAACCAAGTATAATCATTTTGGAATTCGGCCAAACAAGCATCGGGAGAAACTATCTCCCACGCTTTATTGAGGCGGGCAAAGTGGCGTCCAAAGTTTGTCTTCACACCATCATCTTTTAAGCATTGTTGAGCAGCAGTAAGCCCCTCCCATCCACCAATAGTTCTATCTACGCCAGGGAAGAACTCAATACATTGTTGCATGAATGTAGGTATAAGACTTTTGATTTCATCGATATTCTGAACAATGGTCTTAACCGTCTCTTCATCAAAAGCAAGACTCTTAGCAACATCCTCAAATACACCAACAAAATCAACAATCAACCCACATTTCTTATTTTCATTGTAGGTACGATTGGTTCTGCAAATGGCCTGCAACAAAGTATGATTCTTCATTGGTTTGTCCAAATACATACACTGGAGTATAGGTGCGTCAAAGCCAGTTAACAGTTTACTTGTCACGATGACAAATTTCAGCGGAGACAATGGGTCTCTGAACTGGTCAAGCAATTTCTTTTCCTCATCGCGACTACGCTTATACGCCTTATATTCATCTGCTTTATCTCCAGCAGTATGCATTACAATTGTTGTTTGGTCATCTGTGCCAAGAAGAGCATCCAAAGCCTTTTTATACTTGACGCAACATTCTCTATTGTAAACAACAACCTGAGCTTTCATGCCTGTTGGCTTCACATACTCTCTGAAATGAGAGACAATATACTTACAAACGTCATTGATTCTTTTTTCAGCGGTAAAGAATGCATCAACGCTTGTTCTTCTTACCAATTCGTTCTTGTCTTCCTCGCTAATTTGGTCGGTAAGCTCATCAAACTCCTTTTGCAACTTAGCATCGTCCAAATGCATTTCGACTGGAACAGTCTTGAAATTAAGTTCAAGAGTGGCCCCATCTGCTACTGAGTTTTGGAATGTATATTTTGATATGTATCCGTATTTATCCTCCTCGGCTCCAAAACATGCAAATGTATTATGGTCATTACGGTTGATTGGCGTACCTGTTAATCCAAAGAAGAACGCATTTGGCAATGCTGTGCGCATCTTTTTACCCAAATCTCCTTCTTGGGTTCTATGAGCTTCGTCCATCAAGAGGATGATATTGTCACGTTCATCAATTACCTCACCATCATTCAAATCACCGAACTTAAAGATAGTGGTAATCAAAATCTTTCTTTGATGGATCTTTTCCTCCAGTTCTTGTTTGGATGATATGCTATCAATGTTAGGTATTTCTGCACGTGTGAAATCGCCGGTAATTTGGTCTTCCAAATCAATTCTATCGTCCACAATCACAACTGTTGGTGCTTTTAGCACTTCCTGACGACGAAGTTTTTGAGCCGCAAATACCATCAACCACGACTTACCAGAACCCTGGAAATGCCAAATCAAACCTTTACGAGGACCAGAGCCCTTTGTATATGTTGACAAAACACGTTGAACAATAGCTTCGCCACCCAAATATTGTTGGTAACGACATACAATTTTAATTTTCCTACCTCCTGAGGTTCCTGTAAAAACAGAATAGAAGCGATATATATCCAATAGTCTTTCAGGAGTCATCAATGATACATAGTTATGCTCAACATCTTCCAATGTACCATGCTTACGCTCCTCATCAGCAAACCAAGGACCCCATTTGTCAATAGGACATCCGATACCTGCATACTGTAATTCTCTTCCTTCGCTTGCAAAGGTTAGAATATTCGGAACAAACATTTCAGGGATACTCTTCTGGTAATGCATAATATCAGTAGCACCATCAGCCCATGTTACAGACGCCTTAACAGGAGTCTTTGCTTCACCGATAACCATAGGTATACCATTGATAACATATACAAGGTCTAAACGCTTGCCTCCCTCCTTACTCTTTCTCGGATACTCCCACTGATTAGTCACTATGCAACGATTCTTATATTCATCATCCTTGCCTGCAAAAAAACGAATGTTGATATTATCGCCATTGTCCCCAAATGGGTATGAGCAAGCTCGAAGTTTATATATAACCTGTTCTGCTTGTTCAGCAGTAATAGGATTCAATGCCAACAATGCCTCCATGAGCCATTCTACAACAAGAACTTCATCAGGAAGTCTCGGAACAAACTGCGGTTCCACATATATCCAACCGCATTGTCCTGCCGCATTAATGAGCATTTGCTCAACCGTATTTTCTTCGTTAAAGTATGCCATATGTTATTATATTTTTGTTTCTAATTGTAATATTCTGATTTATCGGCCTGTTCAACAATAGAACCAAATCGAGTTTGTTCTTCCATTGATGGAATTTTAATCCAGAGATTAAGAAGATCAACCTTTGTTGTACTAGGAAGAGTTGTACCTTTGTTCAGCACATTGAAATCTATTGTTTTGCAATGCCAATAGAAATAAACGTAATGAAGGACTTTTTCATCAGGAACTGCTCCAAATGCAGTATCAACGTTCCAATACTTTTCTCTTATTAGCAAAGGCTTGTCAATAGTACCTTTTCTCCCTAACAATATAGAATTAGCAGGAGATAGATAATCTGAGGCCCTTGCCATCTCGCCACCAGTTCCATAGACAGGATAGCCCCCATCCTCAACTTGGATTGATTTATAATCCTTGCCGTTAATTATTTCGACGACTTCTTTCCATTGACGGCTATGATCACTCCTCATGTGAGTATCCCCAAACATCTCGATAAATTGCGATTTGCAACCAACAAATTCTGATTTATCGGCTTGTTCTGCAATTGTAACAAACGCTTTCTGATCCTCATCTGATGCATTTGGAATGCCG
>ENA-ORIC01002737-ORIC01002737.1-human-gut-metagenome-genome-assembly--contig:-NODE-2737-length-13520-cov-2.912296_pt1 | contig 13520 bp, 15 predicted proteins | sample MGYA00243023_ERZ508732 | MGnify/ENA primary metagenome ERZ508732 (study PRJEB26277, sample SAMN04329767) | human gut metagenome | biome: human-associated habitat | host: Homo sapiens | place: USA...
ATAGTTTTCCTCAAGCTCTTTTCGCACAGCCACCGCCAGTTCTTCAAATCCCTGCTCATGCTTATGTATCAAATAGGACACCGTTTGTCCATCCGATTTAAACCCATATTTTTTCTTTATAGCATTTAATAATGTAACATCCTCTTCCGATAAGTGAATACACTTTTGTTTCATAATCCCTCTCCTTTCTTACTATATATATTATATTACTTTTTATCCTCTTGAATGTCAAGAAAAACCTATATCAGAGAGATATTTTTTCTTGCTTTTTATGTAAAAATCCATCTATCACTTAGATATAATTTAGCCTGATATTGTCCCCACGGAAATGTTCGGCTTTGCCGAACCCCCACAGCAATGTGGGGTCAATTTCCCCTTATGCTCTTTAATCTCTCTCGCGTTTTATCGCCTGAGAGAGATTAGCAGCAGGACTGTTGAGCTTTGTGCGATAACCGGGGAAATCTTTTTGTGTGTTAAGTTGTCAATGACTTATCCATCAAAAAATCCGGTTATCCATCAAAATCAACGGTCATATAAAATTTTCTTTTTGATTGGGTGAAGCCCAATCCGATAAAAAGAAAAAATCCATTCGGACACTTGTGTCCTTACTCTCTCCCTGGGAGGGGGCAGGGAGAGGGAGACACGCCTGCGTGTCGGCAGAGGGTGGGAATGGTACCATAAAAAACAAGAAATAGAAATGCTGCAGTCTCGACTTAGAGAAGAAACTCCTGCAGCGAGTAACCAGTCAATGCAATTAGAATCTGATTCTTGGCATCATAATCAACTTTTGATGTACTATTAGCAAAACAAGAAATTACACTCTTGCCTATTTCACGAACAGAATTATCTTCTTCATTCAACGCACCCCAAATACAATCCCCCAATAAATCATAATCTGTTTGAGCCAATTTTTCACACAAATCTTTATAGTCAAATAAATCTTCACTCATAAAAAAGCACCTCACTTATCAAAATAACCACATTCCTTAAAACTGCAATATTCTTTACCAATAATAATAAAATCATGAAATTCAATTCCCATCAGTTCCGACGCCTTAACAAATTTTCTAAAAACTACAAAATCTTCTTTGGAAGCTTCTACGGAACCACTAGGATGATTATGGACAAGAATCATTCCTGATGCTCCACATAACAATAATCGAAGAAACACTTCTCTTGAAGACAACAAAGAAGCATTCACGCTTCCATGAGAAATTTCAAAAAATCCGATTGGTTTCATAGCAGTATTTACTGCCAGCATATAAACATATTCTTCTGCTCTGTACTTCAAACAAAAAAGTTGATTCAAAAGATCAACAAGAATATCCGGTCTGGATATGGTTACTTCCTCACGAAGCAAAAATTCATTTGTTTGAGTAAGCACCGGCAACTGTTCATCCGTAAGTATTACATCAAATAGTCCAATGATCATTTACACTCACTCCTTAAAAAAAAGAGGAAGGAGTTTAAGCTCCCTCCTCAATCATTCCATCAGTTCAAAAATTGACTTAATTTTCCATCATTCCAAATGTACACACTATCTGTCAATTTATCTTCCAAAGAGACCGAAGTATCATTCACTTCTTTCACCATAGTGGCAAAAGAAAGCAAATCTGATTCTGATTGAAACGGAACACAAAGACACTCGTGAATCGAACTTGGCAGGATGGCAAAGCAATTTCCCAACTCCGGAACTAATGATGAGAAATTGGATGCATCCAATAAGACACCGGCACCATTAATCTTAGACGTATTAGTTATCGCAATCATTGATATATCCGTATCCGGATTACATTCGGGAACAGGAACTCCCATGCTCTTCATAACCTCACGTATATCCATGAATTGTATCTGAGCTTGAAGATTCCGTTTTGCAGCCTCAATCATTTCATCTTTGTCTACGTCCATGTTTTCTAATAAACAATCTGTTATTGTTATGGACGCAAGTTCCGATTTGATTTCCGAATGTATCGGAATATAAAAAGAAAAGGCTAAATCCATCTCGTGCCGATACACTATATGGTTTTTTTTCAATTGAGCTACATTGTCATCAGAATAGACACGAGGAAGTACTTTCTGTAACAAATAATCACGATTTAAGAAGTCAGAGACTTCAATATTACAACCATGTTTTTCATAGCAATGACGAAGTTCCTCTACAATTTCCTCATCCGGCCGATTCCAAAAATCATCATCCAGGTAAAGAATTGGAGAACTGTTGTATTTTGCGCTCTGCAATACCAGTCCCCTTTTTACCTGATTATTTTTAAACCTTTCCTGCAATGCCACTGAAAATTCATCTTTCTCCAATAAAGTGTTCAATTCGTTAATTCGTTCTGTTAATGTCATCATAATGAACTCCTTTCTGCGCCATGCGCTCAAAAATAAAAAGTCCGGGATTTACTTAATCCCAGACTCTGTATTTACCATTAATTGTTGTTACAGTACCAATAATTGCACTTAAAGCATCGCCCCAGGTGATTGCCTGTTTGGCCGCTTTCTGTTCCTTCATCCATTTTCGGAAATAAGGAAACTGTTGTCTGGAAGTCGTATCAAACACAAACTCCAGTTGCTTTTCAAAACCGTCATCCCGGCATCGTTCCATATATTGCAGATGTTCTTCTGAACAATCAATTGCTTTTATGGTAACTACTCCGTGTGAAAGTTTTACGGATGTAATTTCAATCGTCATTGCTGCAGTCCTCCTTTTTGTCATGTTTATTCAGTTTTCAAGGTTCAAAAGCAACTCTTTGTTGCTGATTTTCGTAAATCACAGGTTATCTTTCTAAAACAAGGGGCAAGGCGTAGCCGGTACGCCGTCAGGGCAACCCTTGTTTTAGAAAGATGTTCTGTGATAGAAATATCCGGCAAACAAGAGTTTTTGAATCAGGAAAACAAATATGACAAAAGAAGGACTGCTGCGATACGCCCAGGGCAACTTGCTTTTCTTCCCACCGGGGAGATGTCACCGGACATTTCGCCCTGCGAACCGGTGACAGAGAGGGATAATAAAAAAGCACTCATTCTTCCATATTTTTTTCTGAAAAAAAGAGTGCTTTTTGTCCTTTTCCATAAATTCATTAAATATAATAGTTGAAACTACTACAGAAATCCGTTAATAAGTTTATAAACATCAATAATTGTACCCATATATCCATCCCCCTATGTGCTTTTATATTTGTTCTCCCCATCCATCAAGTGAACAGGTATTCCCGTTTCCGTCTTCCCAGCCTCCTGTAATAGGATCGGTGCCTGCATCCAGATCACGAAAACAGGCTTGCATATCCTCGAATCTAAACGAACCACCGAAGATCCAGGTGGATCCATCTAAGCTGCACTCACCGACTATACAAGCAGCATATACATCAGAAGGAATCCTTTACCTCCGGGAAATTCCGGACGGAAAACCAGATCTAATGCTCTTTATAGCCATTGCACACGAGCTGCGCCATGCTTGGCAGATCCTAACGGATCCCGAGTATTGGTGTGAGCCGCATAAGGATATATCAGAATGTGCAAATATCGCTGAATACTGCGCCCAGAGAGAGGAAATAGATGCCAATGCATTCGCTATGTTCGTTTGCGTGGCACTTTGGAAACTGGAGCCACAGTTTGAAAGTCTTGACGACAAAACTTTTAGAGCCATCTATGAGAGGTCTAAACAGATTGCGGCGGAGCTGTGTGCTCCAAAGAGCCAGGAGTAAAACATAGAAAGATATAAGTATAGTAATTTTTCTTTTTTACTGTATCAATTCCCTTATTTCAAAAAATATCTTATTGATACACTTACCTTACTAGCAAGACGGCAAGAATTATTAGTTTGATATACTCACATCTAGGAAATTAAATATTATAGATAAGAAAGACTGTATAGAAAGATTAGAAATAATATGCTCCCTTTATAAATCATCCATTCTTCCCATAAATTAGGGACATTCGCGATTTTTTTAGGGGAAATATATTAGACTCCATTTATGCACATATATCATATAATTTAGACTACCTCTGATATACCAAGGAAATATATTAGACCCTCTTCTATTTTTATACACTTTTTTAGACCGCATAATGAAAAGAAATCCGGAGTTTTTCTTCTCCGGGAATGCTTTTGCATTTATTTGTTCGTATGTTATACTTTTATCTGGCCAGATTTTATCATTTTTTCCCTTACTAAAAATATGCTTCCATCACAAGTAACCCTATGCTTTTAGCATAAGGCCAATGTCTCACGGACTAATTTATGAACATATTTATAACTCAGTTTCCGGTCTTTTGGTTTTGATTCATCCGGGATGCTATCTCGCACCGCTTTCTCCAGTATAGAGAAGATATTATAACCAGCGTCATGGGCAATACCTCTGTACTGCTTAATCAATTTAGCTGTTTCACTCAATTCCTCTTGATCGTATTTTCTTATTTTATTTCTTCTTACGATCGCAGATGCAAAAAATTCATGTTCCTGTTTTTCCTGTTCTCCTTGCTTCTGGTTAAATACACTTCTTTTATAAGTTATGTAATAGATCCCTTTAACGATTCCTACTGAAAAAAAGGCTCTAAGGCTATGCAGATAAGACCGCACCATTCTTTTCGTTACCCCCAGCATGGCACAGAACTTTTTATAAAAGTTGCCGGTACCAATACGATAAGAACTGCTGTTGTCATGAGTGCAATGCAAAAAATAAAGCAACAACCATTTTTCTTTTGCTTTTAATTGTTTGAACTGTTTTTTATGGAATATAGTTCTGCTCAAATCGATGTATCCTTCGCAGCCTGCTTTAAAAGCATCAGCACCGGTAAAGTCGTTACCCAATATCAAAAAATCATAATCGATATCAGAAGTACGGCTTATTATCACAATCCCCTTACGCTCAAGCCCACGCATAGCTGTATAGAATGACTGCTTGCACATTCCGGTAGCTCTGCATACATCTTGATTATGTACGCCTGCCACAAAGCCATTTAATCTCTGGTACTTTGCTACATACAGAAATAGATCCATTTCTGTTGATGTCAAATTTTTAAGTTTGTCAATTAAACTGTATTTTATCCTCATATAATTTCCCTCTTGACTTTTATATCAAATAATATATAATATAGTTATCCCGACCGGTATAAATAGTACCGGCTAAGAGGCACTTCCTCATATGTGCCTCTTTTTTTATGCCCGCAATCCTGTATTACTAATTAAATGGCAGTCCCTCTTCAACTCCGTCTGGAATATTCATGAAGTCATTTGATGCCTCACCAGGTTCTGGTACACCCCCTGAAGTCTGTCCGCTTCCTTTTCGCTCTGCAAATTCGATTTCTTCAGCGATAATCTGTACACTGTAAACCTTTTCTCCGTTTTTATTGGTGTAGTTGTCATTCTGAACGCGGCCGCTTACCAACATACGGGAACCTTTACGGAAATACTTTTCGATAAACTCTGCCTGCTTACCAAATGCGGTGCAGTTAAAGTAATCAACTTCCGTATCTCCCTGCTTTGCAAAACGCCGATTAATTGCCAGGCTAAATCTAGCAATAGCCAGCGCATTTTCTCCCTGCGTGTAACGGATCTCCGGGTCGCGGGTAAGATTCCCCATTAAAATAATTTTGTTCATTTGCATATCCTCCTAGTTTTTTGTGGTTAGTGATTCCTGCAGCACGCCTTGTAACAGCCGGCGATTACCACTCTTTGAATCACAGGTACTTAAAGTTACTATTGAATCATCCGGTTTAATTTTTTCTTTTTTTCGGATGTTTCTTGCCTTTTTTAATTCTTTTACATAAGCCTCAAAGCCAAGTTCATTATTTGCCTGATAGCGTTCCAAAATGTCTGTATCGTCCGCAATCATATATGCAACTATTCGGTACTTCAAAATCTTTTCTCTCATAATGATGTAAAATTCTTTATGTGCTTTAAAAAAATCTTCATCCTCAAATCTTCGTAAAGTACCAAACATAGAACCATTAATCATGTTATGTCCGTAAAGCACTGTTAAACGGTCCGATAAATCTTTTCTGTTTGCTCTTCTGGTATAGATACAACCGGCAAATGAATAGTTTTTCTTAATATCATGGTGCAGATAAAAGTCATCATCTTTTCCAGTCGATGCTTGTAATATGGGATAATCAATATTGGTCCCAGGCACCCGAATCCATGCATATACATCTGCATTTGTTGCCAACAATTTGTCCCAATCAACCGAGGTCATTATTTTTTCTTTTTGGGGGCTTTTGTTCTCCGGTACAGTCTTAATAAAAGAGCTCATATCGCCTCCGGTGTCCGTTACGATAACGGCTAATATTCCGAAACATACTAATGCAGTTACTATCAGTAACATCCCAGTTATTTTCCATCCTTTCATTCGTTTCACCTTTGCACCCCCTTTATAACAGTCTCATAAACTCCTGCCACACCTGCAGTCCCTGGCGGATTAGCACGCCTCTTGAGTCCGGATAAATCAGTGCCGTTAATCCTATAAGTGCCAGGATAAAAACAACAATCTCTATAACCAACCGCAAGCCGCCAAGCAAGGTTTTCAGCAAAAATTTTATTGTATTGTTTTTTTCTACTACTACAACATCCTCTTCGATGTCATATCGTTCCTTCAGGTTTTCCTGATGCTCTTTTTCCTTCTCTTCCTGCTTTATCTGCTCTACCATTTGATTTTTGAATTTTCTTTTTGCCATAGTAGCGTTGATTCCTTTCTTTGTATTTATTAATCCAGTTGGTCTTAAAATCTTCCTCGTATTTCTGCCAGAAGGCATAACTATTCTCACAGTGGAAATATTCAATAGCCTTACTATATTGGCACATTTGCTCCGTCACATATCACCATATCTCGTCTGCCCTTATAAAGTACAATGTCCGCTTTCCTCGTACTTCTACGACTGCATGAAACACATCTTTGGATATCAGGTATCGTACATTGTAAGCAGATAATCCTAGCAAATAAGCTGTTTGCTGCAGCGTCAGATATTCAATCATACTGTCTTCCACAATACGATTTGTTGTATTAAATTTTTTAGGCTGCAGTTTCCAAAAAGCCCATTTACTATCCGCCTCAAAATACTGTTTGGCTAAATCGTATTTTTTCAATTGTTCATTCACAAAAAGAGCCAATGCGGACACTTTTACCATACGTTTGCCACGGATCAATTCGGACTAAATCATGCCTTTTTTTATATAGTACTCAAAAGTTTGCTTTGTCACACCAATCAAATACGCAGCCTGTTTTAATAGTAAATATTCGTCTCTCATTGCATTGCTCCTTGCTGTTTTATCGTTCCAACCCAGGCATCATTTTTATTGGTTGCCTGACTGGTGCATCTTTCCAGATACCGGTATCCTTTGTCTTATCCTTTACCATGGAAAAAATATCAGTCTTGTCTTTTCCATGGTTTTCAAAAATATTAATGTTTTGCGCCTCCGGCGAATCCGCTTCCTTTGTTGGTTCTAAGTTCTTTTGTACGTCTTCTTTGCCCTTTTCATCTTTTTCTAAGCGCCTAAAATTAGCAATGGCGTTTTGTACAACCACATCAACTGTTTCATGATCGTACGTGCCGTAGTACACCTTGTGCTTCTTTAACAGCGATTTTATTTCCTTATCCTTTTGCTTGCTTTCCTGTAAATCATGGATTCTTCCCTCTGTCTGAAATTGGCTATCATCTCTTTTCATGAAAAATGAAAAATTCTGATATTGTCCGCTTAATTCAGACACCATTCTTTCATATTCCGGTGTTAGCTGCCGGTTATAAACCGTGTTCAAAAGAATGGGGGAATCCGTAACAATAAAGTCGGTTTTACCTATCAGCCTGTCCATCCGATGGACTTGCTCTTTTAAAATTTCAAATTGATGTTCTTTTGAACCATCTAACATTTCAAAATTTTTATCATATACCAACTCTTTTGCATATTCTTGCACGTACTCTGCATTGAATCCCTGCTTTTTTAACTCAGCACATATATTCATACAGGAAGTTGTTTTTCCAGACCCCGGACCACCAAACGCATTAATAACAATGGTTGTCCTGTCTGCTTTTAAATCATGCAGACTTTCTTTATGCTGCTTAGCATACGCCATATACTCAATGGCTTCCTGTTGTTTACCACCGGCTGCAGAACAAAGCATATCATTCCAGTCATAACCGCTCTTATCCGGCATATCTCTTTTCAGTAATATGTCTCTGTCGGAAAGTGTCTCTTCCAATTTGGTAACCGCTTTAAATCCTCCGGTATCATTATCCATACCCAAAAAGATTTCTTTAATCTGCCTGTTATTATCCAAAACATTCTCAATCGCTTCCTGCTTTTGTGTTCCAGCCATTGCCAGATAGTTATAATCGTGATAATCCACTCCATCTTTTTTTAAAAGTGTCATCTTACTCATAATGTCAATGACTGACTCGCCGACAAATAATTTATCTGCCTGATTATTAACATAAAATCCCTTGATGTAGTCACTGCCTTTCACATCTGCCACAAAACGCTTGTATGTGTTCGTACCGCGCATACAAGCAAAGACCGGATCACCTTCCTTGTTTCGTGATACAAATACACAATTGTTTCTGTCATCCTGATAAAGCATCTGTTTTTTAACAAACTCATTAATGACACTACCATCAATCTGCCTAGTTTTACCCAAATAGGCATATACATTCCGCATATGAGCCGCTTTCTTTGGCAGCTCATCCTTAAGGTTTTCTTTTTCTTTTTTTTCAGGATGTTTTTGCTTTGCTGCTGCAACTGGTTTAACTTCTAATTCTTGATTTCCAACAGCTGCTTCAAATACCGCTTCTCGCCCACCTGCCATATCATATAAATGGTTGTAGGCTTCTGATTTATCCATATCTCCAAACGCTATGCAGGCATCAATGACACTTCCATTTTTCCCGCGAGAGTTCCAATAAAAACAGTTCTTCTGTAAGTCTATTCTCACTGAATCATGCTCTTTCAGAGAATAGTATTTTTGACCAACTCGTACCGGAGAATATCCCAATGACTGGCACACATCCACAACCGATATGTGTTCTTTCAGCCAATCTGTCATCCGTTCCGACTCTTCATTTGTATAAAATCTCTTTTTCGCTACTGCTCTTCCTGCAGTTTTAGTTTCTTCTTTCTCCGGCTTTTTTACTTCCTTTTTTTCTTCTCGCACATAATGATGTAAAATTTCCTTTTCCTTCAGGCTTTCCAAGGCTTTATCAAATGCCTGGTTGATTGCCTCTCGCTCTTTGCCCTGCGGACTGGTTGGAATCTGTACGGTATTACCATCTTGAACATCCAGTGCAATCATTTCTGAATGTCCGACCAAATAATCGGAAGTATTTGCCGGCAATTTGTCGTGAACATAAGAAGCAAATGCTCTGGCAAAAAGTTCCACATCACTGCGCCAATAGCCTTGATCTGTTTTACTGAATGTCTGATCCAATTTCTCAGCATTTTTATAGTATTCCGTCTTTTCATTTCCATTATATTTCATCGTATGCATAAGTTCTTTGAATGGAGCTTTACCTTGTCTGCTTTCTAAAAAAGAAGCCTCTGTTGCCATAAGCGAATCCATGTTGTAAGTTCTGGCCACATATAGATCCAATGCGTGTCCCCATTCATGGGCCAAAGACCCTGCGCCACGCATTTTTGTTAAATTTATTACATTAGCACTAGGTTCAAAGTGGGCCAGTGCAGCGCCATGTCCTCTCGCACCATAAGCTATCGCTAATTTTCCCCCCAGGGCAATGTCCTCATCTTTTATATTTAGTGCCTTAGCTAAATCCTTAAAGGCATCAAATGACATATTCAGATTTGTCTGCCTATCATTATTATTATTCCAATTACCAAATTCACCGGCGCGGAAACCGAAAGTATTCATCATATCATCACCGGTTATATCCATACCACCACGGTAATCCTCTGCAGTAGGTCTTATATTCTCTAACTGAGGCGGCTTTAAGCGTGTTTTTCGCTTTGTTTTTATCTTTTTTTCAGGATTCTGTTCTTTACCAAGTCGTAAGGCTTCCTGTTCAGCCATATCCCGATCCTGCAGATTTACAGCCACAATCTGACGCGCATTTTTCTGAATCACAAAAAAGGTGTCTTTCTGCCAGGTTGCCAAATCCGTCATCGATGACTCTTGAAAATTGTAAATATAAGTTGAGCAACCACCCTCATGAATAACCAAACGCTCTTTTTCTTCTCCATAGTTTTCTTTTGTTACATTCTGTCCATCATAGCGATAAAAAGAAAAATTGGAAAGTATCTTTTCATCCTCAGAATATAAAAATTGCTTATTCTCCAATTCTCTCCGGAACTGATACAATCCAAGTCTGCCGCTTAAATCGGTGGCTTTGATTAATTTTCGATTGAAGCAATTGGTATCCGGCAAATGTTCGCCTTTTATTTCATCATAAAATCTGGCGCATTCACTCATCGAAGTTAATGACATGGCTTTTTCATAAAAACGATTAACCGTTACCAGATAATCCTTCTGCGCTGATTCCATAATCTCTTTCTTTTGTTCTGCAGAAGCTAAATAAGGTACCGCCGCCATTGGCTTAGTCGGAAGAGAATCCCTCACTTTTTTTATAAAAAATATAACTTCCCTGTCTTTTCCATCCTCCAACATTTTTTTATAATCCGGAAGTGGAAATGCTTCTTTTTTGGTTATATATTTTTCCCTTTCCATATCGTTCCAGTCAAGAATATCTCCATAACGGAGTTCTCGATTTAGAGCATACAAATCTTTCCTTGCACCACCAATTTTTTCTCCAAAATCTTCAATTTTTGCCATACTCATAACCCTTCCTTCTCTAACAAACGAAATACCCAATTTCCGTTTTCATCTACCATTTCAATTAATTTATCTTCTTCCTCTACAATCATGGTTTCCGTTTCCAGATGCCAGCAATATACCGGGTCATCGCATATAAAATCCGCTGCTATCCAATCATTTTTTTCCGCAACATAAAGTGTTCCGACCAGTAAATCTTCCATTGTTTCAAGTAAATTTTGAACCTGTTCATCCGGAGCAGTAACCAGATATACATTTTCGTATTTTCTCTCCATCCTTTTCATCTCCTTCTCCTTCTCCCAAATAGTCCTTTTTTCTTTTTTATTGACTTGACTTCTCTATTTGTTCTTTCCTCCAAAGATAAAATGCTGGCATAGATTTCTGTATTTCCGGAAAACACAAAAGGGTCTTTGGAGTCCTCTGCAAAGAAAGTCACTTCTGCCTTCTCCCCCATAAGATCTTTTATATCCTCCTGCTCACCGGAAGCCACAAAGTTGTAAATATAAAAAACATTGTTGTAAAAATTATTTTTGATTACATCATATGTTTTCTCAAATTCCCCTCCAGGCTTACTACCAACCACAAAAATCTGTCGTTCCTTTTCCAGAAAGGAAATCTTGTTAAAGCCATTTTCACCGGCTACACCATAATCAAATATCAGATAATCGTAATCCAAATTGAGTACTTCCTGCAGTTTATCCGTTCTGCAGAACATATCTACCTTTGCGTAGCTTACAAGACCAATTGAATCATCCACTGCAACCTGTTCGTAAGCATCCTTAACGGCTTCTACGAAATTACTGGCATTCATTTGAAAATAGGCTGCCTTGAATCCAATAAACTGCAGATATTTAACAATCTGTAATGCCTGCGTAGTCGTTCCCATTCTTGGAATTCAGCCAGCCACACCAATTCCAATTGTTCTTGTTTTTTTCTCTTCTCCGGATTTCTCGGTTAAATCCTCTTCCTCTTTATCGAAAGAAAATCCTCGTTTTTCCTGATAGCCAAAATTTTCATAATATCCCGAAAGACAGTATTCCAAATCTTCTTTTTGCTCTCCCAAATAAATGGAGAAAATAAAATTTTTTACTCCGGCATCCCAAAGCATCCGGCATACCGTACTTTGCGGTGAGTATCCGGCCGCAAATATAATTGTTTTAATCTTTAATGCCTCTTCAATACGAGTGATCCATTGAACAAGATCTTTGGCCTCATCTGCGTATTGTTCTATATCATAAATAACAACATCTACATCTTCTTTAAATTTTAGTATAAGCTCCGTCTGATCTTCGATATGTAATTCCTCCGGCACATACTCAACCTTTTCCCCTGTTTCTTCCGTGAAAAAGCCCTTTTCTTGTTTCCCGACAAATAGCAGCATAATTAGCACCTCCAGTTCTTATTGCGTCATCTGTTTTTTTATCAATTCAATCCGCTCTCTTTTCTCTTTTAATTGCAGATCATATGACTGTATTTCATCCTGATTTGCTGATATCTCTGATTGAATTTCATTTATTTTATCTGTCTGCTCTGCTTTCATCTCTTCTGTCTGATAACTTTCCTCGCTCTGCAAGTGATTGATTTCTTCCTGCATTCGCTGATTTTTTTCTAACAGTGATTTCTTCTTCTTTTCCAATGTACTGATTTCTTTCTGATACGATTCCGTATCGCGCTGCAGTCTCAACAATTGGTATCCCTTTCTATCCCTTTTTTCCAAATTTTTTACGCGTTTTACTGCGTTAACATTGGTATACAATTTTAAAGTATTGTCATCCGGTTCTCCCATCATATCCATCCGGAGGGAGATTTCACCGAAATTATCAGTCACATTTTCAATTCGCAGTACAATCCAATCACTATCTTCAATCATCTTTACGACCTTTAATTGATCGTTGTTTCGATTAATTGCTGAGTACTGATAATGATTTTTTCCGTCAAAGGATTTGTTATCCATATCAATTTCAACTTCCATTACCTGCTCTGTTTCACAATAATCCCATCTTCTGATCTGCAGCGTTCGCTCGCCCCACTGTACATTTTCTTTCAATGGTGTTTGTAGACTGGCCGCAAGATTCGATGGCATCCACATAGTGGAAGAAAAGAAAAATATATATCCTGCAACGAAAAAAAGCACAATACCAAACAATGCCAGGTTTCCTTTTCTTTTTGTTATTTCATAATTTTTTCCCATTTATCGCTCCCTTCCAAAGTCCTTCTCCTTAACATGAACTTTTCCTTTCAAAACCTTTTCGTATAATTCCTCGTTGATAAAATTCTCATTAACCTTTACTGTACGAAGATTGTGCCTGTCTAACTCCTGCATCTCTTTCTGCATTTCCGGAGTCACCTTGCCAACAACATAAGCCAAATCTGCTCGATTCATGTCATCCACCACCGCTACGGAATGACCAAATGCTGTTTTTGCTCTTTCAACCACTCGTTCTCTCGCTGTTCTGTCGCAGCATATAAATAATTTTTTCATTGTATGTATCTCCCTTCTCTTACCATGGAACAAAACGCCATGTCTTTTTATTCATGTTATAAATCGCATCAAACTTTACTACTTTTTTATTTACCATCATGTAACAGGGGATCGTCATTGTCTCTTCCGTATAATTAATGCTTAACTCTCCCATGTCTTTAACTTTCTTTGCTCCAGCATATCCAAATGCGTTTTGAAAAATCTGAATCTGCTTTTCAAATTCCGTATTGCTTACTTGTAATTGCTGTAAAATCTCTGCTCGTATCTCA
>ENA-ORIC01002741-ORIC01002741.1-human-gut-metagenome-genome-assembly--contig:-NODE-2741-length-13500-cov-4.349102_pt1 | contig 13500 bp, 13 predicted proteins | sample MGYA00243023_ERZ508732 | MGnify/ENA primary metagenome ERZ508732 (study PRJEB26277, sample SAMN04329767) | human gut metagenome | biome: human-associated habitat | host: Homo sapiens | place: USA...
AACAGAATCCCTGATCTGCCTTCGCTTCGGGCTCTCCTAAAACCGTGGGCTACCGCAAGAAACGCTACTCAGAAAGGAGTTGACTGGCATTTCACAACCGTTGATGCAAGATTCAAGTTGAAGCATCTTTATCCTATTATAAATATTTAGAATTCACAGAATACTAAAGTATAAATCCTATTATTTTCTGCTTCAGAAAAATCATTGATATTTCTCTGCCATATACATTTCAACCCTTGACTGAATGATCTCCGCCACCTTAGGAGCGTTCTTCGCCGCGCCATTATAAAATTCCTCAGAAACAATAACGTATATCGGGGAATCTGAAGGCAATATCGCGTCAATCGAATTCAGAAAGTCAATATACCTCTCAGCGTCTTGCGTTGTAATCTTAAACACTTGTTTTTTGGAATCCGGAACGCTTTCTTCGTCATAGGAACGAACCGATCCGTCTTCATATGCGAATACCTTATCGTCGTACTTGTCAAGCTGCCGATATACATCCTCCTTGAAGAACGCGAAATTTCCTTCTCGGTAATCAGAAGCCACCAAGCTGTCATAAATATAGTTTATAAAGTCAAATGCAATCTCCTTGTTTTTACTTCCATCCGTAATCGCGAAATACGTTCCTATAGAGTTTTGAATATACAGCTTCTTTGCCGCGTTGGGATATCCGACCGCCACGGCTTCTCCGTTGAAATAATACGAAAGGCTGACATAATCCCTCAAGGACGACGGGGCATACGCCATCAGCCGCAAGCTTCCATTGCTTATTAAAGGGAAATACTCCTTTTGTGTTGCAAGCCCCAGAAGAACCTTTTCATCCATATCCAGCAGCTCCTGCAAAATAGACACAAACGCCTTTGAATCAAACGAGCAGGTTCCGCCGCTTCTGTCCACAAAATCTTCAAACGTACTCTGCAACGTATAATTACTGAACGCGATAGAGCTGTTAGTCCAGTATGTCTCATCCGATAATGCTTTTATCGCGTCGAAGGTTTCCTCAGCCGTCAACGGTCCGGAGAAATAGCTGCCCAATCCGAACTGTGTGCGTGTGGTGGGCTTAAGCGGGAAAATATACTGCTTTCCATCTATCAGATATGGCTTTCTCACATATCCAAGCAGATCGTTGTAATTAAATGAGTTATTTCCTTCCATCAGCGGGCTGAGGTCGCAGAAAATCCCGCTGCTGACATATTTATTTACTAAAGTATCCGATTCGGACTCGGTCGAAATAATCACAATATCCGGAACATTTCCGGCGGCGAGCTCGGCGTTGAAGATTGTCGAACGTGTGTCCTTGTCATATACAGTAAAATCGGTCATCAGAATCCGGTAATCCGGATTTGAAATATTGAATTCCTCAATCGCGCTGCTTATGACCGAGTTCATCATATTGTCCTCAGATAATGACGCCAATATGATTGACTCCTTCTGAGCCACCTCATCGTCCGGAACTTTCGTCATAAGAATCAACTGATTCTCATTTGTTTTCCTTCTCGTCAGGGTGAGCGCACTTTCATTTGCTACGCACAGGTTGCTTACCGCGCTTGACGAAATATCTGAGTTCACCCAATTCAGGCATTCGGAAACTTCACCGGTAAGCTTTCCATCGCGGGCTTCTGATAAGCTCACTCCCCACAGCGCGTATTTTGTCGCCGCAAAAAAATCAAATTCAGAATCAGGCGAATCGCAGGAGTAGAATGAAACCTCCGCCTCCGCCGCTCCGATTCCCGAACCGTCTGTAATCTGAGGCGGCATCTCGATTTTTTCTTTGAGTGAGCCATTCTTATCGTTTACAAGCCAAGCCGCTTTATTCTCTTTTTCTCCGCCAAAATATATCAGACCATATTTTGTCATGACAATATCATTCGGGGCGTCAAGCTTATTCTGCGTCCAATTCAGTTTTCCATTTTCGGAAACCGCACAAAGCCCTTTTGTCGTGAGAATATAGTACTCGTTATTTGAGCCGGCTTCTATTTCTATTATTGAAAGTGCTGAATCCAATGACTTTTTTCGATCCGCGAGCTCATTCGAATCGTATTTGAATATTCCTTCAAGATTCAACTCGAAAATTTGATCATTCCCCGATATATAAGCGAGAGTGGATTCGCCGTCGAAATCAAAATGCGAATCTCCGAAGATCCATCCCGAGCCTGCGGCATCCGTTTCATCCGCGTCGGTTATGGATAATATCGAGCCATCAATGCCGAAAGTCATGCTCTTCCGATTGTAGTCATTATAATACGAACCGTCGGAATCCGTAAAGAACAGATCGGCTGTAAAATGGTCGCCGTCGAATCTGCACGGAGTAAATACTCCATATCCTTCGGGAATCGGTATTATCGTTGAACGGAACACCCCCGTAACGTCCTTCGTTATCACAGATTCATCCCGCGACGAGCTGCATCCGAAGCAGAACGTCAACGTCAAAACAAAGATAATCAACGGGAAATATTTTTTCATCATTTTCACCCTCCTATTTCATACAGAGATACCATATTATGTCCGACTTCAAGTGCCAATAACGATACTGGACAGGGGAGAATATTCACATATGACTGCACTACGCTGAAAACTTCTACGTTTTCAAAATGCTGGTCTTCGGTCAAATTATTAAGCTTATTCGTATCGCATACATATATACGTGAATAATCCGCATAGTAGAGGGTTTTATTTTCAGCATCAAAATATGCGGAAGAAATATCCGAGTACACAGGTAATTCTTCAAACATTATTGATGACTCATTGTCGGAATAAGTATACATTTTCTTAGAGAAGTCTTCGGGTTCCTGCGTAATGTAGTATAAGTTATTACCACTGTAAAAATCGCTTCTTCATAATAAAATCCTCCATAAATTTGTATGCCATTATTTGATCTGCGTCTCCTGGCATAATCACCTGACGTCCAATTGCTTGGCGATATACTCATTTCAACTGTAAACACGCGTTATTTACCGTTTTCTATGAGTCTCCAGATCAGTACTTCTATATATGTAAGACTGGTTGCGCATCAGCCCGATTACATCTAATTGGGTTATATCTGTTTATCTGATTTTATCTATATGATTATATAGTCGGAAAAAATCGGATTTGTGACATTCTTTTTTATACCGATGTTCTGCCGCAAAACAGTCAAGATTCATTATATATAACTGATTTTCATGTGTGTCCGGTCCGTATAGCGTTATCTTCATGTCTGTTCATTAATATAAGTCTCCAGACGGTCTCCGATCACATTCAGCGTCTCTTCAAGTGATTTCTTACCTTCGAAGTAAACCGCAGCGTCCTCGTTTATCAGGGAAATGTATTTCAGATCTGCGATATACATCTCGGCTCCCGAAATAAGCTCACGGATAATCTGTATATCCGAGTCCTCAAGCGGAATCTCATAGCTACCCGGCTCATCATACGCGTACTCACTCGCGACCGCCGTTCCCCTCGGATTGAAGTAAAACCGGTACTTCCGGGCGCTCTCGACGAATTTTTTGAATCCCGCCTCAGTTGTCGGGAATCCGTATGTTTTACCATACTGATAAAACGTATCATCAAATGTCATTCTGAGGAACTCCCAGACGCCATCCTTATTGTCACTCTTTGATGACATAGCAAGAGCGAGCTGCGGAACAATAAAGGTCTTACCTCTGCTCTCCGTGGGATACCCTATAAACGAAATCGGCTCATCTCCGAAGGCGCCCTTTACCGTCGTGTAATCATTGAATGTCCTGATCGAAGATGTCCAGGTCAGCACACTTTCATCGCGATACATACGATATCTGTCAGAATCATATTCCTGCAATTCATCGTCATCCATATACGAAATCGGATAATCCGCGGATATCTTCTTAGAGTATTCAAGTATCTTTTCAAGCAGACCGCCGCTCTTCCCGTACTCCTCGCAGATAGTCGACTTATTCGCCGCACAGAGCGCATCGAAATCCTCCAGCCTGTTGTTGAACGTCATCAACGCGCTGGCGTGACTGTCCGCAAAATCCAGAAAATCATCAATTGTCCAACCGTCTGGTCCATCGACCAGTTTCTCCTTCGTGACGACAGTATTGATCACAATGGTATAAGGAAGTATACAGAGTTTTCCATCCTGCTTTGCTCCATCAACAACACCATCCAGAAAATCGTCACGAGAGATCGTCGTGTCATTGTCTATATACGGCAGAAGATCCTCGAACAGATTCTTCCGGTAAAACGAGTTATAGTCAATATTCTCGGTAATCTGAATAATATCCGGAATATTCCCGGCGGCAATATCCAGCCCGAGACGCTCTGGCGCCTGCGGGTCGCTCTTTTTCGGGGAATAATCAATTATTTCGATATGATATATCCCGTTATTCTGGTTGAATTCAAGCACAGCGTCATTCAGGACACCGGTATTCTGAGTCACGCCGAGAGTAAGCATTGTCTTTTCCGCGACGGCGTCATCCGGCACACGTGTCAGATATATTATCTGATCTTTGTTTATGACAGTGTTCCGCCGATAATATGCCGCGTTGTCGCGGTCGATAACAAAAAGCTGAGATATGAGCGAATGATCAATAGCGGAATTTTTCCAGCTGATGACCTCCTTATATTCGTTGCCTTCAATAATATACAGCAAATCCTTTGTGTCGGCGTAATGATTGCCGTTTTCATCGAAATATATGTTTCTTACCCCGTCGAGCTTAACTTCGGCGGTATCGGATATAGTTCCGCTCCCCGCGTCAAAGGAACTGATATAGTATTTGTTTCCGTTCCGGTACGCAAGGTTATTTTCCGTCATCGCTGTCAATTCTCCGTCAATGTCGCATTCGGAAACAAGCACTCCGTCGTATGAGAAAACGCTGATATTGTCAGTTGAGGCAAGAATTATGTATTCACTTCCGGCAGCAAAAAGCTCAGCGGTCTGGTTGAATTCCGGAAGAAGGATTCCTTCTTCATTGTCCTCGCCGCATTCAAGGGCATAATAATTCAGCCTGAGCGCGTTCTCATCCGGAACGCTCAGAAGTAACACAGGTTTTCCGTCACGCAGATCAAAATTCTGGAGATACACGTCCCCGTTTTCCGAGAACCGCGGAACCTTGTACGTACTTTCTTCCGACACTCCATCATCCGAGATACTTCTGACAATGACATCCCCACCGTTCTGATGCGCCGTGAACACCTTACCGTTATAGCAGCGAATATACTCAATGCTCACCGATGAGTCAGTATCATATGACTCCGCCAATGTCGCCTTGAAAACATTCGTCAGAACCGGTTTATCGTCAGCCGATCCGCAGGATGAGACCACGCCGGACACGACGATCAACAGCAGCAGAACCGCGCACAGTATTCTTTTACTCACCATTATACCTCTTTCCGGAAGATGGTCCTCAACAATTATCAGATATCAACCGTTCCAAGTTGTCCATCCCGCATCGTAAACCTGACATCAGAAGCGCCGCAGACCTCGGACGAATGCGTCACGACAATAACGCATTTATTCTGCTCATGCGCGAGCTTTTGCAGTATTGAGATGATATTCCCACTGTTCTCACTGTCAAGATTACCGGTCGGCTCGTCGCCGAGAATTATTTCCGGGTCGAGAGACAATGACCGCGCTATCGCGACGCGCTGCTGCTCTCCACCTGACAGCTGGATGGGGCGCTTCTTTTCGTGATCTTCGCTCAGACCGACCATCCGAAGCAGTTCGGAAGCCCGTTCTTTTCTGCCGTCTTTTATACCGGCGAACTCCATCGGCAGAGTCACATTTTCAAGCGCGGTAAGCTGCGGAAAAAGATAAAACGACTGATAGATGATACCAAGGCTTTTCCGGCGATACTCATCCGGGTCTATCGACAATATGCTCTCACCCTTATACAGTATGTCGCCCTCAAGCGGACGATTGATCGCGCACAGGAGCGAAAGAAGCGTAGACTTTCCGGAGCCGGAACGACCGGAGATAGTATAAAACGTCCCCGTTTCGAATTCCGCCGTCACATTCCGCACGGCGTGTGTGACGATCTGTTGAACCTTATAATCATAGCTGACATTGTTTACCTGTAATACGGTTGACATTTTACTCCCCCATTCCATGCCGCAGAGTTATCGCGGAGCTTATATATCCGGTGACGACACACAATACCATAATTGCCGCGGACAGCAGCAGAACCGGTACTGACAAGACAAATCCATATCCGAGCGCGGTACAGACAAACGCCGCGAGAATTATCCCGATAAGCGTGCCGGACACCGCAAACAGCGTCATTTCCCCGAGATTCAGCAAGGTTATACGTCCGCTTCGTATTCCGTGTAAGCGCAGCACACGCATATCATATCGTTTATTTCTTATATGGAAAATAACAATACCTGCAAGGATGACACCGCCGGCTGTCAGCACGCCGACAACAAGCACATTGATTATGATTCCGAGCATCTTCATCCGCGCCGTTTCAACTTTATAATCCGCGTCGTCCGCCTCGAGATAGAACCAATCATCGTCGAACAGACCATCACGCTGGACATTTCTGATAAACCCCTGCGCATCATCCGGGTCCTTCAGACGAAACATCACATCAAAGCATGAGACCGAGAGAGTCTCATAGCTCTGATCCACCTTTCCGACCGATTCAAGCAGCTTTATCGGAACATATATCGTGTTCGCTTTTTTGCATACGGATACAATCCTGAGCAGAGGATATCCGTTCCCAAGCTCTATACTGTCCCCGACTTTAAGTCCATGAATCTCCGCGATATTTTCGGATATCACGGCCTCCGCCGCGTCCGAGTCCGGCGCGAACGGTGTTTCGACATCATCAACAATAAAAGATATATCGCGCACGCCGATCACATACACTGTGTCAAGGTACTTCGCGCCGACGAACTCATATGTATCCTGCCCTGAGAGGAGCTTGTCCGCGTCGAGATTTACCTCATACATATGAAACACGTCCTGAGATTGGAAAGTAAAATTGTATTCCGATACCTCCGGACGCTCACCGGCCGCTCTCACATCGGAGATCAGGATCGGGTGCTGGTTGTCTATGTATTTACCGCGCTCACTCTCAAGCCGTTTCTGCGTCGCGCGGACAGTGACAGTTGTTCGCTCCTTGATTTCACCAAGCAAAGCCTCGTTGTGCCGCCTGACGTTCAGCCCGAAGCCGCATATGAAGACGATCAGGACGATGCCTATGATGACCGACACCGACCTGCGCGGCGTCCTTACTATATTTCTGACAATATATCCCATATCACTGTCTCCCCATGACCTCGAGCGGCGATACCTTCTTAACTCTGTGTATAAGCACGACCGTGACAATGCATACAGCAAGCAGCATTATCCCAGCCGACAGAGCGGAGCATAAAAGATAGCTTCCGGCGGTCATGTATTCCATAATGGTTATCTGCTTCACGATAGCGCCGGATATCTTAATCGAGTTTGTGTTATAGGCGTTCGAGGTGTTCAGAAGGTTGTTTATCAGTCCGAAAACACGGCTCATGATGCCCTTCGACGTAACGCACGCAGCCGCCGTGCCTATGAGCGACGACAACAGCGTGACAAAACACAGATCAATCAGGAATATTCCGGCTATCCGTCTTTCTCCGATCGTCCGCAACATACCGATCTCCTTCTGCCTCGACAGAACATGATAATATATAAGGACAGCAGTTATAAACACCATCGTCGCGCCGATCAGGATACTGAGTGTAAGTGTAATGTCATATATGACGCTGACGCCGCCCTCGCTTGTCCGGTTCAGCTCGTTTACCGATATGAAATACAGCTTTTCCGGAAATCCCCATGGAAAGTCGTTTATGTATCCGCTGAAATCGTTTACGGTTCCACTGTCCATATTGTCCGTAAACTTCACCAGCACATCGTGCGTATACTGTGAGAAATAATTGCCTTCATTCGAAATATAGAGCATATTCGACGGAATATCCTGATATGTGAGGATGCTCCCGCCGCCGCTGACGTTTCTGTAGATACCGACGATCCGGTAATCTTTGATATTACGCTGACCGAGCTCTATCCTGTCTCCGAGCGACAGACCGTTCAGTTTCGCGAGCTCGTCACTGACGATCACGCAGTCGACGTCATCACGCGTTATATGCCGCCCCTCTGTCAGTATATTTTTCCCGCTTCTGAAATCCGCCTCGAGTGCGCTTGAGAACAGCGCCGTCACCGGAAATGTATCGTAAACTCCGCCATCGAGCGATATCGCCGATATATTTGTCTTTATTGTGTCATCCGCCGAGTAGACGACATCCTCGACACATTCGTGCGCCCGCAGAAGTTTATATATCTCCCATCCGCCGAAAAAACTCACCGTCTTTCCCGCGAGGATATCTTCCTTCGAAGACTCGTCTGCAACAATATAATACCCGCTGTACGGAAGCGAAGACGCCTTTATGACGTCGCCGGAGCATTTGTACAGCAGCACCGAGGTCGTCAACAGATACGCGCCGACCGTTCCGATGACGAACAGTATGACAAAGCCGCCGAGCGTGCGCCGGAGCGTTTTCAAACTGTATCTGAAAAGTTCTATGGTTCCCCTGCCGTTATTCTTCATTGGCCGCCTCCGTGTATGTACAGCACCGCTTTGTAGAACGTTCCGCACTCGCATATTGAGTACCTGACGTCGCACTGCTCGCCGTTTTTCAGCGCCGCGACGTTTTCTATGACTGAGCTCAACCGCTCATTGTGCGGCTCATAGCTGAGGATTTCCTTGCAGAGTGGACAGCTTAATATATGCTCCTCATCGCTGTATTTTTCGATAGTCGGCGCCTGAATACCGTAATCCGTGTAGTTGTGCGGACAGCTGACCGTTTCAGACTGAGCCAAATTCAGTATGTTCTCAACACGGCTCGATACTTCTTCATGAAATTCCGGACGTATGCGTGTATAGTCCACCTTTTTCACCCCGCAGGATGAAAGCATGAGCGGGATCAGACACAGAAGCATTGTTATGCTCTTCGTTTTCATGTGCGTCCTCCATCTTACCCGAGAAGCCAGAAGTAATCGTAATGCGACAGACCTTCAGATACATCGATTCTCTCATCGATATCGTTATCCGATGATACAGTGCAGTTATACAGTGAAATACTCGGAATATCCGAATCCGCGAGCGGAGAAAGATCACCGATCTCCGTTTCCTCAATATTCAGAATGTTCAGACCTTTGATACCGGAGAGGACGGACAAATCGATCTTTCCACCGCCAATAGACAGTATCTGCGGTCTGATTCCGGAATCACGCAGGAATGAAATGTCGATGTTCGGGCAGATCAGATAGAGCGTCGTCACACCGTTCAGCTTTCCGAGACTGTCGATATTCGCGATATCTGTGCAGTTGTAGGTCACGATGAGTTCTTCAAGATGCGTGAGACCGCTGACCGGCTCAAGATCTTCGACTGAACAGCCGGATATCTTGAGCCTCTTCAGATTTGTCAGTTCCCCGACCGCCGATATGTCTTTAAGGTTCGTGACTCCGACAATCTCAAGGTCTTCAAGCTCCTGACACGACTTCAATGTGGATATATCCGAAAACGCGCCCATATGAATTTTGAGCTTTTTCAGGTGCTTCATCTTCGAAACGAATCCGATATCGTCAAGGGAGGAATTATACAGAATTGATAATTCCGTGACATTCTGAAATACATCAAGCTCTTTAAGCTCTGTTCCGTATTGCTCATCCCAGCCGGCCACAGATCCCTTCCAGCTGTAACCGTCCTTTCCGAACGGAATGTTTTCCATTCTGTTCAGACTCGCGTGATTCCCGGCGATCAGAATGCTTGATACACCGTCGATGTCTTCCTCAGTGATCGTATCGGCGTCCTTGCCGAGCAGTTCGCCAAGAAACGGCGTGTTGTAGTTCTTTCTACTGCCGCATGACACAAGAATAAGGGCAGACAGCATTGCTATGATGATCAGTCGTATCGTTTTCATTTCGTGGTGTCCTCCGTTTGGGGATTAAAGTATGAACTTTATATATGCACATAAGGTTTTGGAATCAAACCCAAAACCTTATGCTGATAATGCTGTTTATCTCGCGCTATAAACTCTTTTATTTGCAGTACGGGCAACCGGTTCCCTGGCAAGGCTGGTCGAAACTACTATTATAAACGAAGCCCCCACACGAGGTGCAAACGCCATAACCCTTATGAATACTGCCGCTTACCGGAACGCCGACTTTCCAATCATATGTGCAGCTTGCCTCCGAGCTATCAATAGCATAAGAACAATAGCTGTTAGTGCAAACCAGCTTATGGCGTCCGGATGAAACCGTTCTCCACTGAGTGTTGTGCGGGATAGCGGAAATCGTGTATCCACACTCGCAGGTATACGACTTTGTGCACTCAACAGTTCTCGAGTTGTGCGAAAGGTTTGGGTATGTATTTCCGCATTTCGTGCATCTTCTTGTATGCGATGACGATGTTACATCGTAATAGCTCCATACATGGCTGCATGAAGCCATGGTTTCCAGCTCAGAATCATCGGTGACTTCCTCAGGAGCAACGGTTACGTCATGGTCATGATCCTCGCAGGTATCGCAATCAACGATGCCCGCAGTTTCTTCCACAGCCGCGACCGTGTCCTCCGCGGCGACTCCCACCATAAACGCAGCTGCGAGCATTATAGCCGCCAGCCAAAACGACATAAATTTTCTCATTTTTGATCTCCTTTCAGATTATTTATATGTTGTACCGTTTTTCACTCCGCAGCCGCCAGTACACACATTCACGACTGTCCCGAAGGCTTATAGTATCATACACGAGCTCTTGTATTCTGCTATAACGGAGATGACGTAATTTATGTAAAGCTGTGATCAGCAGCTAAACATCAATCCTTACGGGCAGGGCTTGATCTTCTCAGCCTCAGTCGTCTCACTGCCACTGTTACCGTATGCGGTCACTTCAACTACCGCCTTGTAGGTCGCACCGCTTTCAGCATTGAAGTCAAGCGTTAGTGCTAATGATCTTGTCGAAGACTCGGATGTGCTATCAACATAAATCCAATCAGACCCACTTTGTTTGTACAATGTCAACGTAGCCTCAAGTTTCGTCGTAACCCCGAAGACTCTCTCAACTGACGCTGTCGCCTTTCCGGAACTACCAGAAAAATTCACATCAGCCTCTACCCGATTCATATAACTCCAGCACGGTGCAATCGTCCAACCGTCTACCGCTGACACTATCACCCCTGCTGACAGGGTCAGAGCCATTGCCACCGCCAATAACATGGACATAATCTTCTTCATAGTTTTTTCTCCTTTACTGAATAAACCGTATGATTTTAAGAAAACTGACGCTGATTCTGAAAATTTAATAATTTTTCAAAAATATAGCTTTCGATCAACATGATCGTTCAGCTCTTTCGATCCATCCACCTATAAACCGTATGAAAAAGAAAAAAATGACGCAACATTTCAAAAAATTTGAAACATCACGTCATTTCGGCGTTTATAACAATTTTTAATTCACAATCTGTGCAGTATGACAATAGGGTTAATGTATTGTCTCCGCTATGTGAATTAGTTTCTCCAATTCAATATTACTGCTTAACGAATAAGCATAGATACCATCATTCCACACAATCGTATTATAGTCAACCCCGTCTATCACATATGAAGTCAACTCACCACGATTACCATTGATCTCAATAACGCTTAATTCAGAATCATGGTTAGATACCCATACATCATAGTCTTTAAGTACGCTCTGCTGGTATGTAATAAGTGAAGTACTATCCTCATACTCCACAAAAAATTTGTATTCATTTTCTGCGCAAACATACCGTTCATAGTCGTCGCTGACAGCCGGTTCCTTATATTCAAGCAGCGTATCCGGCACATACGCGTTATCTTCTCCGACATACCGGAAATGTATGCTCTCCTCATACCAAGTAGTTATAGCTTTCCATATTGCAGTCCTCGTAGCTTCAACCGACATGATGGACGCGAATGCAACCGACATCACTATAAGTACGATGACCGCCGCACGTTTACACATCTCAAGCGCAGGACGATACTTCTCGTGCGCTTTGATATAGTTAATCTCACGCTTGATACGCTTGAGAACTTTCTTTGAATTCTTCTCAGATATTTGATTCGGGTCAGCGGAGTTGTAGATATCAACATCCTTACTCTTTGTGAGTGGCATTATCGCGTAGAGTTGAATATCAAGCTCATCTAAATTCTGCGCTTTGTTCATTCTTCATCCTTCCCTTTCATTTTCTTTAGCGACTGCTTTGCGCGATAAATCCTTGAATTAACAGATTCAACGCTTATGTTCAGGAAATCAGCAATCTCGGTGTTAGACATATAGTTTCCATATTTCAATTCTATCACAACGCGCTGTTCGTCCGGCAAGCATTCCACATTTGACGCTAATTTTTCAAGGTTATCTTTTCCAAGAACTACTATTTCTGGGTTATATGTGTTATCCGGTATGTCAAATTCCTTGGGCAACTCACTATCATCCTCCATAGTCATTGAAACAGTTTGAATACGACGACCTTTCTTGCGAAAAAAATCATATACCTTGTTTCTCGCATATTTCACAAGTAAGGATATGGTAGCATTTTCGTCAATATCCTTGAACCTTTTAATGTTCCACCATACGCTCACGAAAGTTTGCTGTAAAATATCCTCGGCATCTTCTCTGCAATTCACCTTGCTATTTATTATGCCATACAACTGCCTATGGTATTTATTGTACAGCTCATCAATCAAATCGCCATTAACTGGGTCAAATGTAGTAATAATCGTCAGAAAAAACACTATTTCATCCTGCCTTCCCCAATACCCACTTCATAAATATATTATAGCACACTTTTTAGAGTTTTTCAATAGCGTATTTTTCTAAAGCTATAGGTTTTGAGAGTGAGTCTGAGTACTTAAAAAACGGTCGAAAAAACAGTTCACTTCGGAATATTACATAAAGTCATTATAGCACAGAAAGATGAATTTGTCAAGAAAATCATTGCAAATCAACAAAAAGACTTTTCGCAAATTCTATACCTTTTGAGAGTAAATCACCTTTTATGCCCTTTCGACAGCCGAAACTCCCTGAGTCGGCGGTAGAACGTAGCCGTGCTCATATCGTATTCTCTCAGAATTTCCTCAAGCGGTATCTCCTTTTTCTGCCACCGCGCAACAATCTCATCAAACTCTGGCGGAGCTTCTTTCGTAGGTCTTCCAAACCTGACACCGCGCTTTTTCGCCGCCGCGATGCCCTCAGCCTGCCGCTGACGGATGGTTGTACGCTCGTTCTCCGAGATGAACGACAGGAGCTGCAACACAAGGTCACTGATGAAAGTTCCGAGTAGATTCTTGTTAATTCGTGTATCAAGCAGCGGCATATCTATGACCACCATGTCAACGCCTTTGTCTTTCGTTATGATGCGCCATTGGTTCTGGATTTCCTCGTAGTTTCGTCCAAGGCGGTCTATGCTCTTTATAAAAAGCGTGTCACCCGTTCGAAGACGCTTGATGAGCCGCTTGTAGTTCGGTCGATCGAAGTCCTT
>ENA-ORIC01002746-ORIC01002746.1-human-gut-metagenome-genome-assembly--contig:-NODE-2746-length-13471-cov-3.259669_pt1 | contig 13471 bp, 10 predicted proteins | sample MGYA00243023_ERZ508732 | MGnify/ENA primary metagenome ERZ508732 (study PRJEB26277, sample SAMN04329767) | human gut metagenome | biome: human-associated habitat | host: Homo sapiens | place: USA...
GATCCGGCTACGATAATCCATAAGACACTAATGCAATATTCCCTCCTCAAATCTAACATGTACTGATAATCAGTGATTTACGAAAGTATTGGTACAAAATTGGAACACCATAAGCATCTTGGATGTTGTCCCTCAATAACTATCGATAAGCATCCGTGCGATGCTCTTCCTATTCTTCTTTGTCCTTATCTCTGTATTTCTTTCTTTTGTTGGTGCAAAGGTACAAAAAATTCTTTATCCAAGAGTATTTTTATTGGATTAATGTGGATTTATAGAAAAAAGACATCCAATACTAACTCTTATTAGGTCTAATACAGAATCTTTTCAATCCTCGCATCACACGTGTAAAAAACATACGTATCTTATATTGGGGGGTATCTGTTTTGATGAACATTTTCTTCATCTGTTCGCCTCCTTCTGGACTGACAGCAGTAATTCTCAATGGGAAATCGGCTAATGAAAATTCACGTCTATCATTGAAAACATTTGCGAATGAATTTCTTCCAAGAATGCGTTTTTGATAATAACACCTGAGAATATATGTCGTCCACTCACGTATATTACTTACGTTGAATGAAAGAATTTTGCCATCTACCTTTATAGCAACATTACCAAACTCTTTGACCCCTGTTTCTGAAAATTCACTTAGTAGTGGAATGGTTCTTACAATATTTGCATCTGACGCCATTCTTCCAGTATGTAGGAACTTTGATCTATATGAATATAGTTTATGAAACACCTTACCAAGATCGTCACCCAAAAATTCCGCAGACAAATTGCGGACTCTATTTGCAATTTTATAAATAACAGCACCACATTCTTTACATGTTTCATGATGCCCCTCTGTTGCTGTAGCACATTCTACTGCTGATAAATACGACATCAGTGCTGAAGTCATATATTCCACCTTATTCCGTTGGTCTCTTTTAGTTAATCCTATAGTTCCAAATGGAATACCAGCAATAGCTACATCTCCCATTCTTAATTCGGTTTCAATACCAATTTGAACATGCTTGCATGAAGAGATAAAAAATTTTTCAATCTCGCTTCTCTTTTCGAAACGTCCTATTGACAATAATCTCTTACCTATAAAATTATATGCATAGCTTGAAATGCAAATTTTCCAGTTATCTATCGCTGGATAATAATCTACATAGTCATCTATAAATGGGCTTGATGATTTACTTTCTGGTAATAGTTCATTTTCTCTCACAGAGAACTCTTCAAACGAACAGTAGATATTTGTTTCAACAGTAAGAAATGCACATAATTCATACAATCTTTCAAGTGCTTGCTGCTCTGCTTCAAATTTATCTATAGCATCCACATAAAAGAAGAAATCAAAACCGCCATCACGGGGAATGATACTAAAATTGCTTGCATGATACTCTGCGAAACGAATTCTTTTTAATTTCGCAAATACATTAGCTTTACATAAAAAAAGCTTAGTTTTATCAATACAGGCTCTAGCATCATTGATTAAAAGTGTTAATCTCTTTATTTCTTCATGTTTGAGTTTTGATGTAGGACGCATTACTAACAAAGAGTCAATATCTCCTTTCTTATGGTACTCCAAAGCGAAGTATAATTCACCTATGCTCGTCTGACAAAACCCCAAAACTGAGACCGAAGTTTTTTTCCCAACGTACTTCCCTGGAAAATAAGCCCAAGGAGCTCTATCTACACAATGTTTGGGGCAAATATGTGTATTCACTTGGTTCCACAATGAAACCAAAAATTTATTTGACTCAATATAGCCAGATGATTTTACTGGTATTTTTTCAAAATCTTTCTCTGTATCAGCAAACATTGGAGTTTGTGTCAACTCGTAAGGATGTGTATATGAAATAATCATTATAGTTGCCTATGTTCTCTTTTAGTAATAATGGGGAACCGTTAGTTCTTTCAATCATTCTTTGTAACTATATTCTTCAGAACCACTAAATCAGCTTCCACGCCCTCCTTTGACACCAATGAATCCTTGGGCAGCACGGAGTAGTTTTTGGCAATATTCTCCTTCTTTCCACTGAACCATTCGCAGAATGCTGTTTGGAGGAAAGAGTCACCATCAAGGTTGTCTTTCCCGTTATACTTTATTATATTGGTGACGAACTGCTTCAACTCGGCATTGCGCAGTTTCTTGTTCAATGGGATGTATAAATCCTTATTGGCTACCACCTGTCCTGTCTCAATAAATAGTTTCACACTGTCACATACTTTCTCTACATTTTCTACAGAAGTGCCAGCCAAGGAGAATACCAGCATGGTATATTCTTCTGTTTTAGCCAGTCGCCTCTTTTGCTCTTCTTCCTGACATCGCTTGATTTCAGCTTCAAGGTTGAGCAGATGCTCCCGTCTTTCCAGCACATCAGAAACATTTGCAGACAGGACATTGATTTCTTGAATACGTTCTTCGTTTTCCTTGGCAATATTCTGCTTAATTTCTGCCACTCGTTGATCCACCAACTTTTGAACAACTTCTGGAAGACGGTCTTGAATCTCTCTAATGACTGCATCTGTGTTGCCTTCTGGCAAACGCTTCACATTTTCTATGAAAGGAGTTAATTCTTGTTCCAGCATATCCTCTTGCTTAGTAGAAGCCTCTTCTGCTCTTTGTAGAGCGAGAATCACATCAAGATAATCCTTTCGTTTCTCTATCTTAATTTGATAGAAGCTAGTAAAGACGAGAACTACAATTTTATAAAGAAGTACAATTGTGGCACAAATATAGAAATAAGGCATGTACGACAGCAATTCTTTCTCAACCTTATCAAGATTGACAAAAGCACCAATAATCATCATAGCCAGGGCTGCAACTATTGCCAGTGCTGCAATTCCATATACTATCTTTTCTATTATTTTGAAAAACTTTACCATATCTCTGCTTTCTATTATCACCTATATAGAAACCATTTGCCATATTATTCCTTCTTGTTAAGGATTACCCATTTGCCTTCCTTACGACCACCTTCACGTATTATGATTCCAGCAGCTTGTAGCTGAGAGACATACCGTTGCAAAGTCCTGAACTTAATACCAGTTTTTTGCGCCAGTTCGCTCGTTGTGATATATGGGTCAAATAACATTTCTTTTACGATAACCTCTTGAACTTCAGTTAGTTCTTTTACGCCATCTTTTACGCCATCTTTTACGCCATCTTTGGTAACTTTGCCATCATTAGTTACGCCTAAATCCATCGTTGTTTCCTTACTGGTAAAGTAAGGATGGCAAGGAATGTCAATAAGAAAATAGGTTCTCTCTTCATCCGTTTCAATCTTTGCAGCTGGAGATCCATTGCCCTGTAGTTCGTCCTGAATAGTAGGGATGCCAGTAGCTCGGCCTTCTGTGAGGTCTAATTCTTTCAGGAACTCTCCCAATCTGCGGTTGCGATAACGACGTGAACGTAGCGATATACCTTTTTGGACTGCCTCCATCGGAATTGTATGGTTTGGGCCAGAAAAACTCAGAATCGAAATACGTTCAGGTTCCACAGTTATCTCAACTGGTTCCCGAATCGTCCAGTCTCTATGATACAAACTATTGACAACAGCTTCTTCCAGAGCCTGATAGGGATAGTTGAAGAATGTTATGGATTGTGCCCTGTCCTTGGGCTTGATAATCTGTTTCTTGATGATGTTGATGTTCAGATAGCTTAACGTTTTCTCTATCATCTGCGGTACACTGCCCCTGATGGGTTCCACCTCTATCAAGTTATTGGGATTCTTTTCTCTACCTTCAGGGAAAAGAACTATATCTATCTGCGCTTGACGGAAGAAGCGGTCTGGGCGTTCTGAGAACATCATTGCTGCTACATTCTTGATACGCCATCCTTCTGGCACAGCCTCTAATAAGTCCATCTGCTCCAGCACATCCTCCATGTGGTCTGTCAACGAAATGTCTGCAAGACTACTCTTGACCTTTACAAGATAATCATGCAAAAGCAATGGCGATAAATCCGTCAGCTTGATGTCATCGTTTCCACGGTCATCAAAGGGCATACGATTTGCAAGGTTTATCAATTCACGCTCGTATTCGTCTTTTGGAATGATACTGCTACTATTGTAGCGGATGTAGTAGTTATACGTCTTCTGCTTAGCAGTTATCTGGTCAGGCACCTTGTATGGTCTGCGCTCACCTGGAGAGACCTTGATTACAAGAATCGTCTTTCCGTCAGCTACCTCTATATACAATCGGGGCTGATAGTATGGGCGTATCAGGTTATTGAACCCGACCATATCTTTCTCGATAGGTTCTATCTGGTTAGGGTCAATGCCTGTAACGGGCCTTATGGCATGGCCGTTCTCTTCTTTTACTCCCACCACGATATAGCCGCCACCTGTTTCGTCAAAGTCATTGGCGAAAGCACAGATAGTACGGTATATAGCATCAGGGTTCCAACCTGTCTTGTATTCTATACGGTCACCTTCTACTGCTCGTCCGCTCAGAAGTTCTTCTATGTTGATTGGTAGTCTCATATTTCCTGTTGTCTATTTATCGTTCTTTCGTTGACCAAAGCAAATCCTTCACATCAACATTGAGGCTTCTGGCGATTTCCACCAAAGTCTCCAAGCTGGGTTGTGATGCATTGGTACACCATTTGCTCACCGAAGCAGGATCTTTTCCTAACTGCTCAGCCAGCCACTTATTTGTTCTCTTTTGTTCGGCTAAAACCACCTTTAGCCGATTGATGTCCTGTGCCATTATGCCTATTTATCGTTGTTTATGATGCAAAGGTACTGGTTTTCTCTGAAATAACCACATATTTTTATGGTTTTCTGCTTCTTTATTTGCGTTTTAGATAGATTTAAGAGCGTATTACTCATATTACTTGTATTATTCATATTATTTAAGCCATCCATATTTGTTCTTGTTATGTTGGCAACGCTCTCCACTTGTACACAACTGGAGAGAGATAGCATCACCTACCGCCTACAGTCAGGCAGTAAGCAGTATATCACTTAATGTGACAAGCTGGGACGCAAGCCCGGCTCAAAGAAATCAGCCGACCAAAAGAAAGAAGAATACAGGGAAGCCATTTCCCTTTTGAAGAAAGACTATGCCATCAGGGACGTGGGAAAGTCGTCAGAAAAAGGCATCAGCACTATTCAACGTGTGAAAAAGGAGTGTTGCTGAATACATTAACCAATAGTTCCAATGTTCATGTGTCGCCAGACAAATAGTTATAGCACAAATAAGCCAAAAAGGTAAGGAAAAGATAAGGTCAAGGTGGTATTTTGACGCAAAAAAGGGGGCAAAAACGCTATCTTCACCTTATTTAATAAGTAAACCTTCACTTTTTTGAGGGAATTTGAGTACCTTTGTGCCATATTCCCATAATATACTCTTATCGGAAGTTGCATATGGATAATATACTGGCACTGTCTGAAGAAGACATAAAACACTACTTTTGTGGACTTAATCATACGAAATCTATCTTGGCAGATCTGTTTCCCAATTATACCGAAGAAAAACAAAGCATCCGCAAGTTCTTCAGGAGCTATGTTTACCCGGCTATGTTCAACATGGTGGTCATGGCCTTGTACAACATAGTCGACCGGATATTCATCGGGCAGGGAGCCGGCGCTTTGGCTATCTGCGGACTGGCCCTGACGCTTCCTTGTGTTTCTTTGTTGAGTACCGTCGGCACCCTGACCGGAGTCGGAGCTGCTGCCCGCATTTCCACTTCGATTTCTTTAGGCAACCGTTCCCTGGCCTGCCGTATCCTGGGAAATGCCACTGTATTGAATATCCTGTTATCTACGATTCTGATCGTTTACTCCCTGTATCATCTGGACTTTATCCTGGATATCTTCGGAGGAAGCGGGCAAACTATCCCCTATGCCCGTAAATACATGTCTATTCTGATCCCGGCCAGCTTGCTGACGAATCTGAATTTCACCTATTGCCATGCCATCCGTGCCTCCGGTTTTTCCCGCAAATCGATGACCATCGTCTTCGCAGGAGTGATTGCCAATATTATCCTGGACCCGATCTTCATTTTCGGTTTCGGCCTGGGCATTGAAGGAGCAGCCATTGCAACAGCCCTATCTATGTGCATCAGCTCAGTATTGGTGATCCGTCATTTCAGAAGTCCGTCCAATATCCTGAAACTCCAAAGTAAATGTTTCTCTCCCCGGTTTCCGATCTTAGTTTCCATCGTCGGAATCGGTATGGCCGCTTTTATCATGAACATCACCACAGGTATGGTGAATATCATTATGAACCGCTATCTGGAAAACAACGGAGGAGATTACGCTATCGGAGCCTTCGGGATCATCAGTAGTTATTCCATCCAGGTCTCTATGTTGCTCATGGGAATATGCCAGGGCATGCAGTCTGTCATCGGTTATTTTTATGCGGCGGGCCATCGGCAGATGACGCTCCATATCCTGCGGAAAGCCATCCGTACGGGAAGTCTGATCGCCTGTTGCGGCTTTATAATCGGCGAAGCATTCGCTCCCTGGTTGGTCAAAGCCTTTACTTCCGATCCGACGCTGCTACAACTCAGCGAAGAGGGGCTGCGGTATACTTTTCTCGCCATGCCCCTGTTAGGGTTTCAACTGATCGTCACCAGCTATTTCCAGTCGATCCGGCAGGCACCTAAAGCCATCACCATGAATATTTCCCGTCAATTCTTATTTCTGATCCCGGCCCTGGGACTGTTTTCACACTGGTGGGGACTGACAGGCATCTGGCTGGCCATCCCCTTCGCCGACCTGATGGCCACACTGATCGCCCTCTTTTTCTTATGGCGGACCAACCGGAAAGCGGATTAATGGATCAGTTCGTATACATTCATTTCCTCCCCCACTACCCAAACCAGATCGCCGGCTTCGAACACCGTATCGGCATCCGGATTTCTTAACGAGGCCGTTCCCCGTTCCACACCCACTACGACACATTTGTGTTTGTCCCGGATTCCGGAATCCCGGATACTCTTCCCGTTAAAAGGAGAATCTTCGGTGACCACAAACTGTTTCAGGCATACTTCGCTCTGTGTCAGGTCTGAATCCATCGGTGGCAAGGTCATGGACTGCAGTTTACTCCCAAAACGTTCCAGCTGCTCGTCACTACCGATCACCTGCACCCGGTCTTGTGGAAACAAGCGTTCTTTACCACCCGGAATATTGATACAACTCTGTCCCCTGAAAACAGCGACGACCATCACCCCGAAACGACTTCCCAAAGCCAGATCGGCCAACGTATATCCGGCCCACAACGATTCGGACGGAATTATAAAATCGGCCATATGTAAATCCCGTGACAGCAGATGTCCGGCAAATTTCGGAGGCAGCCGTGTTCCGGCATGCCGGGCATACACCTCTCTTACCCGGAAATTCCGCAAAAAATGCCGTTCGATCTGGATAGACTGCTTTTTCAGGTAACGGGAATAAAACATCCCGGCCACCAACACGCAAGCCACTCCCAGTAACAAAGCGATAGAAGCTTTAAAAAGCGACACAATCACTACCATGACATACAATATCGCTATCACGAAACGGAATATGACCAGCGACACCAAATAAGCCCGGCTAAAATATCCATCGTTCCACAGGGTTTGAAACTCGGCCGAATGGTTTTTCTTGGCTACGATAGCCCGCAAAAAAGGTGCGATCAATAACAAAATCAGAACGGCACACAACAACCCTCCCCAAAAGCCGGGCAGCGATCCCCGGATCAAGGGCACCAGAAATTGAAACGAGAGAATCAGAATAGCGATGATGATCACCGAATAAATTACCATTATCCGGATCAGCGAGGTCAGTAAACGCTTCCAGTTACTTTCATGATTGACCACCCGGGTACCGGAAGTATAATGCTCGATAAAACGCTTCCATTTCCGTGGCAAATGCTTTTCGACATAGGGATAAGCCGGCTCGGCAGCCCGGATCATATAAGGAGTCAGAAAAGTCGTTATGACGGCTACAGCGATCACGATCGGGTACAAAAAATTACTGGTCACGTGCATCGTCATGCCCAAGCCGGCGATAATAAAAGCGAACTCCCCGATCTGCGTCAGACAAAATCCCGACTGCAAAGCCGTCTTCAGCGGTTGACCGGCCAATACCACTCCCAGGGTACCGAATACCGACTGTCCGATCAAAACGGTAAGCGTAATAATCACAATCGGCCAGATATATTGGGCGATCATCCCCGGATCGACCATCATCCCCACTGAAACAAAGAATATCGCGGCAAACAAATCTTTCACCGGTTTCACCAAACGTTCAATCTTTTCCGCTTCGATCGTCTCGGCCAGAATAGACCCCATCACGAAAGCCCCCAAAGCAGAAGAGAAACCGACGGCTGTAGCGAACACTACCATCAGGAAACACAAACCGAGAGAGACGATCAGCAAGGTCTCGTCGCCCATCAGCAAACGGGTACGCCTGAAAAAAGTAGGAATAATATAAATCCCGGTCAGGAACCACAACAGCAAAAAGAACAAGAGTTTCCCGATACTATACACCATTTCCATCCCTTCGAAATTCTTACTGACAGCCATCGTAGAAAGCATCACCATCAAGACGATAGCGACCAGGTCCTCGATGACTAAAATTCCGAACACCAGCCCCGTAAAACGTTGTGTCCGCAACCCCAAATCCTCGAAAGCCTTATAGATAATCGAAGTCGACGACATGGCCAGCATACCTCCCAGAAAGATACTGTCCATCTGTTTCCACCCCATCGCTACCCCGACGATAAAACCCAAAACCACCATACCCACAATGATAGTCAGGGCAGCGATGATAGCAGGACCTCCTACCTTCATTAACTTTTTAAAACTGAATTCCAATCCCAAAGCAAACAACAGGAATACCACCCCGATATCTGCCCAGGTCTGAATATATCCGCTGTCGATAACCGTCGGGGTTAACGTGATATGCGGTCCGGCAAGAATACCGGCCACGATATACCCTAATACCGATGGTTGTTTCAGACGCTTGAATATCAGGGTCATCAATCCGGCTGAAGCCAGTATAAGAGCCAGATCCGTAATTAATGTAGGTAAGTGTGACATAAACCACGTAATTTGGCCACAAAATTAGCATTTAAACCCTAATTCCGTTCACTTGATCGTCCGCTTATTGAGGAATTCCATAAATTTATCTTTCGAGGAATCTGCTATCGGAATATAAGTCTTTCCGAAAACGATCCGGTTTCGCTCGATGACAGTGATCCGATTCAGATTGACGATAAAAGAACGGTGTACCCGGCAAAAAGAAGCCGGCAACATCTCTTCGAGGGATTTCATACTGATAAGAGAAACGATAGGCGAAGTCACCCCTTCGAGGTATATTTTTACATAATCCTTCAAACCCTCGATATAACAAATTTTAGCCAGTTCGACCTTGACCAGTTTATAGTCCGATTTCACAAAAATACAATCCTCTTCCAGACTGTCCCCCTGCGTTTCACGGGTTTTCTCAAACCAATTCAACGCCTTGTTAGCGGCCTTTAAAAATTCAGGATAGCTGACCGGCTTCAATAAATAGTCCAGCGCATCCACCCGGAAACCTTCCAAAGCATACTGTTCGAAGGCGGTTGTAAAAATCACTTTGATCTGTTTATCCAACACCCGGGACAATTCCAACCCATTCAGTTCAGGCATCTGGATATCGAGGAAGATCAGATCCACCGCCTCTTCGCGTAACACCTGCAACACCTCCAAAGCATTCGAGCAACGGGCAACCAATTTCAAAAAAGGTGTCCGCTTGACGTAACTCTCCATCAAATCCAAAGCCAAAGGCTCATCATCGACTATCAAACAATTCAGTTCCATCCGTTTCAACTTCCGATCTTTAATTGAGCGACAAATTTGTTTCCCTCCCGTTCTGTCCGCAAATCATATTTTCCGGGATACAATAAATCCAGTCGTTTTTTTAAATTTTCCAGTCCGATCCCCGATCCGCTCCGGTCGGTTTCTTTCTTGGGAAAATAACTGTTTTCAATGTAACAGCAGATTCCTGAATTTTCCAACCAATTGAAACGGATATGAATAAAAGAAGGCTCCGTGGGACTCACTCCGTGTTTAAAAGCGTTTTCGATCAAAGTGATAAACAACAACGGAGCGACCAGCACACCTTTCCCATCGTCCGGCAAATCGACCTTCAACTCTACATTTCCCGACAACCTCAGACTCATCAACTCGATATAACTCTTCATGAAATTCAATTCATGATCGAGCGATACGAATTTCTGATTGTCTTCATACAGCACATGCCGCAACAGCCGGCTCAGATCATGGACGGCAAACTGGGCCCGGTCAGGATCGATAGCGATCAGGGAATAAATATTATTGAGGGTATTGAACAGGAAATGAGGGTTCAGCTGGCTTTTCAGATTCTGCAATTCCGCTTCGGAACGGGCATTTTCCAATTCTTTTTTTTCTTGCTCGAGGATATACCAGTTTTCGGTCATCCGGATAGCGACACTCAGAGCCGACACCAAAGCCATCATCACTCCATCCCGGATAATAAAAACACTCCGTGGAGGAAAAGGTCTCGAATGCCTCGGTCCCTCATTGACAAAATGAATAAAATAATACTCCTGCCATCCATGTAAACATAAGCTCAGCAACACAAAAAGGAATAAATTGACAATAATAAATACCAATAACCTTTTCCGGAACAACAAGCGATCGATAAAAATAAAATAATTGGCATAAAATACAGTAATAAAAGCGATGGGAACACCGACATACCCCAGAAATTTAACCCAGGTCATCGGATTTCCCTCTTTCCAGGTGAAAAAAAGAGGGAAGCCGAATACCAATCCCCAGCCGATCACCTGGATCAGAAACTTTAAAATTTTATTCTTGTCACTCATATTACAAAGATAAAGATTTATTTGTTTATTTACCGGATCAACCGGTAAATAAACTACTCATACCGGATCGCTTCGATCGGATCGAGATTAGAAGCTTTCTGTGCCGGATACCAACCGAAGAAGATTCCCGTCACCGTACAGACCACAAACGACAGTACAACAGAATACAGCTGCACATATACCGGCCATCCCGCAACCAACTTGACCACCCACGAGGCTCCGATACCGAACACCACACCGATCAATCCACCGGTCACACTGATCAGAATCGCCTCGATCAGGAACTGGGCCAGAATATCCCGCCCCTTCGCTCCGATAGACATTCTCAGTCCGATTTCCCGGGTACGTTCGGTTACCGACACATACATGATGTTCATAATCCCGATACCGCCGACCAGTAAAGAGATCCCCGCAATACACGCCAACAACATCGTCATCATGTCCGTTGTGGAATTCATCATCGAGCTCAGTTCTTGTTGGGAACGGATGTTAAAATCATCGTCATCCGATTCTTTCAGCCTGTGATTCCTGCGCAGGATACTCGCAATCTCCTCTTCTGCCAGTTCGGTCTGATCTTCAGAAAGCGCCGAACAGAATATACTTTGTAAATGGGTGATGGCCAGGATACGTTTCTGGACGGTTGTATAAGGTGCTAAGATAAGATCATCCTGGTCCATCCCCATTGTATTATAACCTTTCGATGTCAGGACTCCGATAATACGGAAAGGTATTTTTCCGAAGCGGATAATTTGCCCCACCGGATTTTCCCCATTGGTAAACAGATTATCCACGATCGTTTTCCCGACGACACAGACTTTCGCCGATCCGAGAATATCCTCCTCCGTAAACATATCCCCTTCCGCCAGGGTATATTTACGAATTTCAAGATAATCCGGATTTATCCCATAGATACTGGTCGGATAATTATTGGATCCGTAGATCGCTTGTCCACTGCTACTCACCGATGGCGAACAAGCCGAAACATAACGGGTTTCATCGACAATCGCCTGATAATCGTCCAGTTTCAGACTTTGCATGGCAGCCGGATCTTGCCGTACCCCTCCCCGCATATCCGCACCCGGATGAATCATGATCATATTAGAACCCATCTCCGCGATCTGAGCACGGATACTCCGCTTAGATCCCTGACCGATAGCCAGCATGGTAATCACCGAAGCGACACCGATAATGATCCCCAACATCGTCAGAAATCCCCGCATCTTATTATTTCCCAGGGCCCGCAAAGCAATCCTGAATAAATTCGCAAAATTCATTGTATTTCGATTTAATTAATCCTCATTCTTCGGTAAAGCGGCCAGCGTCTCTTTGGCCGAAGCAATCTTTTCATTCCGGGTATCCTGAATCACCCGCCCATCCTTCAACACGATAGTCCGGCTGCTATACGCCGATAATTCGGGATTATGGGTGACAAAAACAATAGTCCTCCCCCGGGCATACAATTCCTGAAACAACGTCAGAATCTCGAAAGAAGTACGGGTATCCAGGTTTCCCGTAGCCTCATCGGCCAAAATCAATACCGGATCGTTCACCAATGCCCGGGCTATAGCCACCCGTTGCTGCTGTCCTCCGGACATCTGATTCGACTTATGATACAACCGGTCATGTAACCCTACCGAATCGAGCGCTTCTATCGCCCGTCTTTCCCGTTCCTTAGCCGAAACCGCCGGATTATACATCAACGGAAGCTCGACATTCTCGATCGAAGTAGTCTTCGGAAGCAGGTTATAAGACTGGAATACAAAACCGATCTTATGATTCCTCAGCTCCGCCCGCTCATTCTTTCCCATCTGCCGGACCGAATACCCGTCCAGCCAATACTCCCCGGCTGTCGGCGTATCCAGACACCCCAGCACATTCAGTAAAGTAGATTTCCCCGATCCGCTGGTCCCCATGATCGTCACGAATTCTCCCGGCTGAATAGCAAAGGATACCCCCCGCAAAGCATGTACCGTCTCATTTCCTACCAGAAAATCACGCTTGATATCTTTTAATTCAATTATAGCATTCATTGTGTGTGAGTTATTGAGTTGCTGAGTTGCTGAGTTATTGAGTTACTGAGTTACTGAGTTGCTGAGTTATTGAGTTACTAAGTTACTAAGTTGCTGAGTTACTAAGTTCCTCTACTTTCTAAATCATCGATTTACCTTCTCCACCAATTTCCCGCAACTCCCCCTTATCTCCTCCTCCCCATCTTTTAGCCTATAGCTTCCAGCCTATAGCCTTTTACATTTTACTTCTTACTCTTCTTATCTTGTCCCGGTGGTTTCGGCATAAAGGGACTGGATTCTGTTTCTCCGGGTTGCGGAGTTCCCATCGCTTTTTTACCGGATTGTTCCATCGCCACGACAATCTCGTCTCCCTCAGCGAGACCACCGGTGATCTCCAGGAGTGAAGTCGTCGCAGTAGCCGTCTGTACTTCTTTTTCTTCCAACGTTTGTCCATTCTTCACCCACACTGTTTTCTGTAAGGCAGAATTATCCACATGGATCGGTTTCAGTACGATTCCATTAGCTTCGGCCAAAGCCTGATCGGGCATAAATTTCAATGCTTTGGGAGGAATAGTCAATACGTTATTCTTCTCCAGTGTATAAATCGACACGGAAGCCGTCAATCCCGGTTT
>ENA-ORIC01002747-ORIC01002747.1-human-gut-metagenome-genome-assembly--contig:-NODE-2747-length-13469-cov-3.298984_pt1 | contig 13469 bp, 17 predicted proteins | sample MGYA00243023_ERZ508732 | MGnify/ENA primary metagenome ERZ508732 (study PRJEB26277, sample SAMN04329767) | human gut metagenome | biome: human-associated habitat | host: Homo sapiens | place: USA...
TGAAGCAACTTAAAATGGAAGCTATTGACGCTTTAATTTTCACTTCTAGAGCAACTAGCCTTGATATGATTGAAACCTATGCAAAATATGGACGAATAGTACTGTGTGAAGAATTGCAGGGGTCTAATCTCCTGTCCTCTGCTTACCTTGACCGCTATTCTTCATTTGTGGATGCTTTCTCTACGATGAAAGCACGAGGTTTGGAACACTTAGTTTTGTTATTTTCAAGAGATAATGAATCATCCGCTACCTATCAATCTGCATTATTAGCTTATCACCATGTTTTTGGGCAACAATCGAATCCACATCTGGTATTTGGGAATATCCACGACTTTAATGACGGCCTAAATGTATCTCATCAATTGATAAAAGATGCATATATAGACGGTATATTAGCTACAAGTGATGAAGTTGCTGCAGGACTCATAAAAGGATATGAAGAAAGTGGGAACAAATGTCCCTATATTATTGGTCAGGAACATTTGTTAGTTGGGCAACTGTTAAACCTCCCAACCATAGACCACAAATCCTATTCATTAGGAAAATTAGCTTTTAAGCAAGCCTTATCTGAGTCCATTAGTCAAGAAGTTTTGATCTCAGAGTTTTTATCTGAAGACAAGTAAACTTTCAAAAACAACAGAAAAAAGTTTCCAACTATACGAAATTGGAAACTTTTTTAATCTATCATTAGAAAATTAATTGAATAAAGAATAGTGGCATCAAATAAATTGATACACCGTTTAACTCTAAGGAAGATACAGAAAATAGTATCAAAATTGCTAACATATGAATAATGAAATAAATACTACTATTTTTTCTCTTATTCTACGAAGAAACCGTATTTCTTTATGCTACTGGATATTTTGAATTTAAGAAAGGCTCAAATAATGATACAACCAAAATGAAACAGACTATACAAGTTTTCGAACTTCTAGGAGAAAATGAGCTAAAAGAGCAATACACCGAACATTACTCTAAAATTGTAAATTAGATTTTAAAACGATAATCAAAAAAAGAAAGGAGCAATACCAATGTTGCCCTTTCTTTTTTGTTATTTATAATGATGAATATCCATTTTTTAAGGTTACTAAAGCCAATTCCTATAAAATTGAAATCCTCAATTAGCTCATTCTTAGCTACAGCGTCTCGCCTTGAAATATAAAAGCGAGACGTTTAATTGCGTTTCTCTAACAAGCTCACACAATTAGCGGTTCGGACTTACCATAGATTCCATCATCCAGCAAAATAGAAGTCTGTTTAAATATAACTCACGCCACGCCTTTGCAACGTTGTTTAGTTTAACGATTGAATCTCTTCTTTCACATATCCTTCTACATCTTCAATCTCTACAAACAGCGGGTCTAAGTGACACAAGAAGTGCCAATCTTCGGCACCGCGTTTTCTGTAGAGAATCGCTTCGCCGTCTTCACTTCCGAAAAAACTTCTGTCGACTTCATATCCGTTGCGCTCTAAGAAGTCTTTTGCCTTGCCATAGTTTGCTTCTCTGGCTTCGACATAGGCTTTCACTTCATCGTTGTTAACGACATACGCATCGATTTTTGAATATCCTTCAATCACTTTATCGTTTTTAACGGATAGATTCGAAATTTCTTTCCAAATAATGTCCACATTTTCTTCAGAATTAAACGAAAATCTAGATAAAGGGACAATATTTCCGTTAAAGACAATTTCCATATAATCCGGCAAGTATTTCGGGTTTACATACTCCACTTCAACCCCATCTTCTGTTTCTAAAGTATACCCGGGGATTTGAGCTACAAACGCTCTCCCCTCTTCTAAAGAATCAAACGCGACTAAATCCTTTTGATACTCACCTTGATACAATTCCAATATAACCATCGATAACCCTCCATTTAACCTTTACGACGCTACGCAAATTTATTTTTCAGATTTTACAAGCAGTGATACTGCATCAACATGAAACGAGTGAACCTTTCTGTATGTGGAAACATGTCTATAGAGTTTTTAACGATCGCATAAGGTTATCATTTAAAGGTATTACCTCGACAAACTGGGAATTGTCATTCTAGACAAAACTGAAAGTTATTTTATCTCAGCAAAATCAAAAATGCTAATCTATTCTCTTCTCAAATCTAAACATCCCATCTCGAAATTGTGAATCAATTTCTTCATCCATACTATCTGTTTCGTTAGGATCGGGATGATGCTTATTAAAGAACTCTACAATGTGAAAGCCACATCTGTTTACATAAAAATGAATATTGCGTTGTTCAAAATATGGAGTTACCGTCCCCCAAAGTTTTACTTGAGGATACATTTTTTCAATCTCACACCATGCAGCATAACCAATTCCCTTACTGTGAACATTTGGAGATACAAACAGCAAATCCAGTTCTCCTTTTTCACCATTAACATTTATTACAATTCCACCGACTTTTTTATTATTGTATATGATACGATAAGCCTTTCCGTCGGCAATAGACTGTTCAATTGTTTTTCTTGAAATAATTTGTCCATCTTCTTCGAAGTGGTTATCTCTATGACCAAACTCCACCACTGCACCATAATTAAATGCTTCCTGATTATCTAATATAAATTGCTCCTTATCATCTGATGCTAATTGTTCAAGAGTAACATCACCCATAAATCAACCCTCCAGAACTTCTAATTTGTCTTTGTTTAAAAATAAATTCCATTATACAATTCCATAAACTCTTTAGAATAATTTGTGACAAGTTCATAGTCAAGTGCAGTGCTAAAATTTCTTCATTAGTTGGTCTCTTGATTCAATTTATTTATATTTTAAGAATTTTACACTTTTACTTGTGTGCTTTAGTCAACAGAACTACGTTCTCAGTCTGCAGTAGCACATAGCTAATCAAACTTCGCCTTGCTCGTTATCTTGGGTGTACCTTACATAGGACGTACATCTGCTTCTACTTCGCTGATTTCTCAGCTCGTACAAACAGCGATACCGTCTCCACATGTGGTGCTAGAAAATATCTATATTATAGACCAAAACTTTTGTTCTTTTCTCAATTAGATAACATTTTTAATTCAGTATAATTTTGGTAAGGTACGTTTTACTGATTTATCGGAAGAATCGATACATCTCCGAGTCCAAAGGAATTCGTTCCTCCTTTGGAAAGGACTGCTTATACAAGTTGCTGATGATTTCCCAATGTTTAAAAGGATTAAATTTAATTTGTTTTAAGGTCATGAATTTCTCCTTGATTCCATCATCCAGCAAAATAGAAGTCTGTTTAAATATAACTCAGGCCACGTCTTCGAAACGTTATTTAGTTTAACAATTGAATCTCTTCTTTCACATATCCTTCTACATCTTCAATCTCTACAAACAGCGTGTCTAAGTGACACAAGAAGTGCCAATCTTCGGCACCGCGTTTTCTGTAGAGAATCGCTTCGCCGTCTTCACTTCCGAAAAAACTTCTGTCGACTTCATATCCGTTGCGCTCTAAGAAGTCTTTTGCCTTGCCATAGTTTGCTTCTCTGGCTTCGACATAGGCTTTCACTTCATCGTTGTTAACGACATACGCATCGATTTTTGAATATCCTTCAATCACTTTATCGTTTTTAACGGATAGATTCGAAATTTCTTTCCAAATAATGTCCACATTTTCTTCAGAATTAAACGAAAATCTAGATAAAGGGACAATATTTCCGTTAAAGACAATTTCCATATAATCCGGCAAGTATTTCGGGTTTACATACTCCACTTCAACCCCATCTTCTGTTTCTAAAGTATACCCAGGGATTTGAGCTACAAAGGCTCTCCCCTCTTCTAAAGAATCAAACGTGACTAAATCCTTTTGATAATCACCTTGATAAAATTCCAATATAAGCATCGATAACCCTCCATTTAAACTTTACAGCAAGCGCTACACAAATTTATTTTTCAGATCTTACAAGCAGTGATACTGCTTCGACATGAAACGAGTGATCACTGAGTATATCAAGTGAAGCTGCCTGTATGTGGAAACATGTCTATAAAGCTTTTAACAATATCATAAGGTAATCGTTAAAAGGTATTACCTCGCACAAACAGTGATTTACTTAAACGAAATCCACTCTTTCTTTGAGAGACAGGTTATATGTTCTGTACGAAGAACACCTTCCAATGCACACGGAACCTTCTCTTTTGTATGATGATAACGGAACCCACATTTTTCCTGAACCCTCCGTGACTTTGTATTGCCGTCAAAATAACCGCACCACAATTTCTCCAGACTCAAGTCATCAAATCCATGTCTCATTATCTCACTAACTGCTTCTGGTATAAGCCCCTGACCCCAATAGGGAACTCCAATCCAGTAGCCAATCTCCGCCTCAGTATCCGGAATCCCTTTATCACTTGCAGAGCCAATCATCAATCCTATGCTACCCACTGGCTGCATCGTTTCTTTTAAAACAATGGCATATATCTCAGGTGCGGAAAAATAACTTTTTATAATCTCTCTGCTATTTTCAACACTAGTATGTACTGGCCAACCTGCAACCGGTCCAACCTCTGGATTACTGGCATATTGAAATAAATCATTGGCGTCTTTTTCTTCCCATGGGCGAAGAATCAATCTTTCCGTTTCTAAAATCATTTTTCTCTCCTTAAATTCCAACTGTTTATAAAATCACTTCAAATGAAGGATTTTTCATGATTTGACTCTTTTTCACAATAGCATAAGGTTATCGTTAAAGGGTATTACCTCGACAAACTGGAATTTGCGTATGGAATCAGTTTTTGCGAAGTTCCATATAGATTGAGGTTTTCTCCTCATCCTCGGAAATCAGGTACTCCGGAAAGTCTTTCTGCTGAAAGCCAAGCCTCTCATACAACGCGATTGCTTTCATATTTTCCGGATTCGGATTGACCCATACAATCTCTGCACCGTTTAGGAACGCTTCTTTGATTGCATGGGAGAGCCCGGCCGTTGCAATTCCACATCCCCGTGCAAATCCAAACAATTTTATGTCCAGAGCGGCGCTTCGATGCTCTGCGTCGATTTCATAGAACGATTCTCCGCAGTATTTCCCGTCTTCGAAATAAGTAAGTGTCTTAAAACAGTTTAATATTCAGTTAGACAAACCGGGATTTAGAAAGATCTCCGCAAATAAACCATGTCTACCAACTGAATGCCACATTCATATATTGGATGGTCATAATTGTCTGTAAAGAAGTTCGGGGCGATATGTGATCGCACAAACCCACACTTTTCATAAAACGGAATCGTCATTGGACTATCGCCCGTTCCTACCTGCAGGGTAGAATACTCTTCTCTGTATTTCGTGATAATAAAATCAATCATGGCTTTCGCGTAACCTTTGCCTTGATATTCCGGAACTGTCGCAATATTCTTAATTTCAAGTACGCCATTTCCCACATCGATTACAACACACTCACATTTTATACCATTATCATCAAGTACATACATTTTACCCTTATCAATATAACGGTCTATCATATCCTCCTGCTCATCTGCCAATAATAGCAACTCAATATAATTTTTTTTGTTTTTCATAACCTCTATTATTTCCATCAACACACCCACTTCTTAAAATATTTATTGTTATTATTGTTTCGCAAATAATTTATAACCTCGATTTTAGCATCCCGCGGGTTCAATGATTTGTAATCAAATCCAATGGTTTCAAAGCTGTCATCAAAAAATTGTTTATAGCGATTAGCTTCTTCTGCATTACCACCCTTACCATGAACATATATAACGGCATTTTTCATTCAAATTCTCTCCACAAATTCTAATTTGATTATTTCTTTTTCTTCGGTTTTGGTGCAGGTAATTCATCATACATTGAATTGAATAAGCCAGTTAAAAAATCTTTGTTATCAACTTCATCTACCAACAGCATTTCCTTTGCTCCATCATATGGTAACTCATACTTTGCATTTGGCATATATGCTATTGCAGAGTTAACAGGCTTCACTAAAAATCTATCATCATAGATTCCACCCACAATTTTTCCGCGATAATAAACAATATATTCGCCCATCATTGATCTATATGTTATTTCTTCCAAATCGGATAGTTGTTCTAAAATGAAATTTAAATATTCTTTACTTGAAGCCATTTTTTCTACCTGCTTTACTTACTAATTTTATTACTCGCCAATATTGTATAAATTAAATAAGCAATAAAAATGATAATAAAAATAACATTAATTTTTAACACAAAATAGAGATTTAACAAATTTGCGAACGCATGAAATAATATACAGTATCCCACAGATTTCGTTTGACGGTAAAGAAGCCCTAAAACAAAACTTAAAAATAATGTATGTACAAAAAATAATATAAAAGGAAATCCTTGATGACTTTCTCCTACTATAAACCATAAAGGCAGATGCCAAATCCCCCAAATTAATCCTACAATCAAATTAGATTGCCAATATGTATATTTTTTATCAAGTAAGGGTTGTAATATACCTCTCCACCCTAATTCTTCATGTCCACCACCAAAAATAATTAATTGAATAAAGAATAGTGGCATCAAATAAATTGATAGTCCGTTTAATTCTAAGGAAGATACAAAGAATAGTATCAAAATTGCCAACAAATTAATAATGAAATAAATACTACTATTTTCTTTCTTACTAAATACAAAATGTTTAAATTTTATATTATTTCTTTTCAAATATAAGCCACTTGCAATTGCTGGTCCAAGAGCACCAACTATATGTAATATTCTCCCTATAAAAGTCTCTAATCCCAAAATATGAGATTGTGTAAATATGGCAAGAAGTCCCCAAGCTATATAAGTAATTCCAAATGTAAAACAAAGATAATTTTTTAAATTCTTTTTATCAATTTCTGTCATTTATCTTCCTTATCTTGATTACTTTATGAATAATTTTTTTACTGCTTCTAAGTTGCTCTCGATGTATAACTAGCTATATTCTATCACAAAAATGCAAGAAAAAGCCTTGAAATCAAGGCTTTTCTATACTTTCACAAATAATCCTAATAAATTTCCATTCAACTTCTTCTAAGCATCTTTTCTAAAAAATAAATTGACAATCTCATCTTCTGAAAAGCCTAGCTCACCAAGTTTTTCAAACAAAATTTTAACTAGCTTGTTAGATTCTTGATATCTTATCTCTTTTATTTCTTGCTCGCTTGCTATGACAAAATATCCTAATGTTCCACAGCTAGTAACCAAATTCTGTTCTTCGAGAACTTTCATTGCTTTTTGGACAGTTGCCGGATTACACTTCTCGTTTTCTGCTAATCTCCTTATTGAAGGAATTTGTTGTTCAGGTGCATAATCACCTCTTAAAATCTTCGTTCTTAATTTTGATGCAATTTGTAAATATAGATGGTGTTTCATTTAATCTTTTTATTATCACTTTCCCTAACAAACTTCCAATATGCAGAATAAGGGATGACTGTAGCTAGTAGAAGATAGTATTTATTTGCAAACATATCTGCTACTCCTTTTGCATTGAAATGAATAGGAACTTTCTCAGGGAGAAACCCACAAATAATGACTATGATGACCATCATTCCCAACAAAACCAAAATATCTTTTAACAGTCTATTTTTCATCTTATTTTCCTCCTTTAACTAGATAAAATTTAACTTGGTCATTTTTATATAAACTCTAAACGAAATAGCCAGTAAAATTACTGATACTGCTTGCAAAACAAATATAATTGGAAGATTAAAAAACCAATTAAGCAAAATAGGCGTAATAAGCGTAATCATACTAATAATTCCAGTTACAATAACAGGAAGACTTTGTTTGACAACTATCATCTCACTGTCCCAATCATAGTTGGGATATTTTTTATTTAATGAAATTCCGATTACCATTATAAAAAGGGAGTAACATATAGGAACAATAACTAGATTCATAACTTGAATAGGACTCATATCAAGTTTCAGCATAAATACAGATACAGAAATCATATATCCAATCAAATGAAGTGTAAGGTTGACAGCTATCTTAGCATTTAAAATCGTTTTCACTTCAACTGGAGAACTTTTCAAAATCCAAATATTTTTACCTTCTAAAGATATAGATGAAGCTGCTGGACAACTGAGTGAAAGCATAGATGCAATAAAGACGGGAGCTAAGTTTGAAAGATACTCATTTATATTTTCAATTCCTGCTGAATTTCCTATTTGACCGACAGAATTAAACAGGAAACATATACTAAAGACACATAAAAGAATCACTCCAAGCCCAGCATTCAAGACTGCCATATAAGAACTTAAAAATCGTCCAAGCTCTTTTTGATACAAGGCAAAAAATACCGATTTTCTTTCATAAGATACTTTGTCATTAGCATATCTTGATTTTGTATTGGCAAGTGTATTAAGTAGTCCATACTTCAACGAAGCAATTTTGACAAATAGATAAAAGACGACTATTGAAAGAACTATATAAAATCCCATCCCATAGTACATTGGAAAATTGTAGTATGACATAAATAGTCTAGAAATTGGATACAGTCCAGTAATTTGCTTAGCCAGAGTAACCCCAATACTACTTTCATCACCTGATTGCAAAGCTGATAATGCAAAATATCCAATTATACCTAGCATCGCAAATGAAAAAATAAGAGAGATAACATTTTTTCTTTTAAAAAAAGATGAAGCGACAACAATAACGAGTCCCATGCATGCCGCTATACACATGGGGATCAAAGGGGCAAAAATTATAGAAGTAAAATACAATATAATCTGTAGGAGGTTTAAACTTCCGTTCAAGCCCCATATAATTCCACCCGGAAGCATAAACATCAAGCCTATTAAAAAATTTAATAAGTACATAAACATGAACTTGCTGGTGATAATATACGAACTTTTAACAGGTAAGGATTGGAGAATTTCCATATCTCGACTGCCAAATAAAATGCCATTCGAATAAAATACTGTCAAAAATAATATTGAAAAACTTGAGACAGATACCATATATGCTGGAATCAAGTTCTGCTGTCCGACGTGTACCAATGTTTTCGCTGTTATTATATTATAAACAAAGCAAAATAAGGAAAGAGTTATTATGCCAAAACTCGCAATAGCCATTGAACTTTGTTTTTTATTTCGTGAATCTCTAATCTCGTTAATAGGAAAGAAATTAATCAATTGCGCTTTAAGCAGTATCCAAATGTTACTCATTGTTCTGCACCTCCATGAAAAATGCCTCCAATGATTCATCACCTTTGACGTCTCCTGTATTGCCACTTGCAATTAACTTTCCATTTTTGATAATGGCAATCTTATTACATAATTTTTCCGCAACATCCAATACATGGGTTGAAAAGAAAATAGCACCTCCATCTGAAACACACTCATGCATAATTTTCTTTAGTAGGAAAGTTGCTTTGGGATCTAGCCCAACAAAAGGTTCATCTAAAATCAACAGTTTGGGAGAATGTACAAGTGCAGAAATAATGGCTGTTCGTTGCTTCATTCCATGTGAATATGAAGAAATAATCCCCGAAAGATGATCAGTCATATCAAATAAATCACCGTATTTTTGTATTCTCTCCTTGCGTATTTTTGTAGGAATTTCAAACAAGTCAGCAATAAAATTAATATATTGAATTCCTGTCATATGTTCATACAAATCTGGATTATCTGGGATATACGCCATCATTTTTTTACAAATAACAGGTTCTTCTTTAATAGAATGACCGTTGATAATTATACTTCCGTCTTCAAAATCATGGATACCGACAACTGCCTTTATCGTTGTCGTTTTGCCTGCACCATTTGCTCCAATAAAACCATAAATATCTCCAGGCTGTACTGAAATAGATAGGTTATCCACAACCTTCTTGTCCCCATAACTTTTACTAAAATTCTTTATCTCTAACATATTTTCACCTCTATTGACAATTTGTCAGTCATATTTTGAAATAATACCGATAGCTTGTTTTGATTTAGCTATCGGTACATAGTTCTCTTTACAAACATTCTATCTTTTTTTAATTGCTAAAGAGTCCTTTTGTATTTAGATTTTGTTCCAGCATTATCTTAAATGCATTCAAGTAATCTTTGGCAGTTTCTTTCTTTGAAGTTTTTATACCTATGTTATTTGAAACAAAAACATAGGCTGTCATCAGAAATTCTGCTGTTTCTGATGGATATTTTACAGAAAATACTTTTTCTGAGATGCCTTGATTTATTATCCTCTCAAAATATATAGTCAGTTTTTCAATGAGCTTATGAGATAACTTATCTAACATATAACGATTTTCTTCAAGATCAACCGTCTTTTGTAACTCAGTTCCTTCCGCTGAAACGTTATCTGTAGAGATTATTGTGGCATCTATAAAGGCTCTTATTTTTTCAATAGCAGTTTTATCCTCATCATAGACAATCACATGAATATCTCTCAGTAATTTCTCTGAATAACGTTCAACAAGACAATATAGAATATCTTCTTTATTCTTAAAATGATAATATAACAAACCTCGTGATATATTTACTTTATCAACTATATCCTGAGTTGTTGTGTTCGTATATCCTTTCTCCATAAAGAGGAGCATAGCAGCATCCATAATCTCTGCCCGTCGAATTTCCGGATCTTTTACATCTCGCATTTTATCCCTCCTGATTATAAGTTATACTACTTTACTGACAAACTGTCAATTAAAAAATTATAGTTTTGAAACCAGTAAAAAAGCCCTGTCACCAAGGGGCACTGCACCCCAATAATGGGACAAGAGAAAAACCTCTTATGCGACTAGTTTTCTGTACTCTACAGGAGACTGGTCATTTAATTTCTGTTGAATTCTAGTTTCATTATAAAATATGATGTAATTTTTAACAATATCTGTTATACTATCTTTAGTTAGGTTTCTCCACTTATGGAGATAGAAGGGTTTCAGACTTGAGAACAGAATGGAACCATTCGATACAGGCATTATCTGCTGGTGTTCCTTTTCGGGACATGGAGCGGGTGATGCCTTTTTCTGTACAAGCCTGATAGTAGGCTTTTGAGGTGTAGACAGAGCCCTGGTCGCTGTGTAAAAGTGCTCCTTGAGGTAGCTCAAGTTGATTAAGTGTGTCGAGCACGAAGTCCGTATCTTGGCACTCGGAGATGGTATAAGCTACAATTTCACGATTATAGAGATCCATGATCGAAGATAGATAAAGTCTACAGTTTTCAAAATAGAGGTAGGTGATGTCTGTGACAAGTTTCTCCATAGGCTTGTCTGCCTGGAAATCACGATCCAGCTTATTGTCTGTTACATGGTAAGGCTTCCCTAATTTAGGTCCCTTCTTGGGACGAACACGGCAAAGGCAGCCCTTTTCCTTCATGATGCGATAGACTTTCTTGCGATTAACGACGAGCTTATACACTTTTTTGAGCAAGCGAGTAATAGTTCGATAGCCGTAAATAAAGTGATTTTTCATACAGAGTTGTTCGATTTTATCTGCTATTTCATCTCTTTTCTGAGAATTCTTACACTCCTGTTTCCAGCGGTAAAAGGTTGAGCGTTTGACGCCGAAACATTCTAAAATAATCGATACAGGGAACGTTTTCTTATACTCTTCCACTAGCTTGATAAGACTTACTTTGTCGATTCTCTTACCAAGCTCTGATACTTTTTTAGTAATTCTACCTGCAAACGTAACTGTTCTACTTTGGATAACTGTTTCATCCCTTTACCATAAGTATATTGTTTCCCCACAGGTTGGTGGAAACGGTACAATTCATCATTCTGATACCATTGCCACCAAGTCTTGACCTGACTAACATTTTTGATGCCGAGGGTGTCCATGATAACTTTATTTGATTTACCTGCCTTCTTCATTTCGATACAGGCTAGATAGTTACTACTGAATATGCTTTTTGACCATAACAAAACACTCCTGTTTCTAGTTTACCAGATTTCAACAGGAGTGTTTTCTTTTGTCTCATTTTATGGGTGCAGTGCCCAATTTTCTTCAGTCTTTTTCTTTTACTAGAAAAAGAGAAAAACTCTTAAGAATAGCGCTAAAACAGCATTCCTAAGAGTTTTCGCTAAGTGGTACCCAACCGACAAAATGACAATTTTTCTATTCCTAGTAGGGTTTGTCTACGTTCTGAGACGATAGTTTTTCTATCGCCTTTGGTTACCATTTTGATGAAATTTTTTAAATCATAAGAATAGAATCTGTTAAGCCACTTTTTGAGCAATCATCACACCAATCGGTGCAAGACCTCCATGTGCCAATTTCATTTCAACTACTGAAAATCCATATTCTTTAATAAAATCTTCAAATTCCTTTTTATCCCATTCTTGATACATCTTAAATCCTAAAATAGACATCAAACTTTTTATCATTTTTCTTTGTTTTCCCTCTTTCCATAGAAAAGTGGGGGCGAACAAAGTCCCATTAGGTTTTAACACCCTATATATTTCTTTCATCGCCTCATCCGGTTTAGGCATAATATGAAGTGCATTAGCAATTAACACACAATCAAATTTTTCATGCGAATAGGATAATGCTACTGCATCGGCTGTTTCAAATGTAAGATTTTCGTATTCCCCACGCTTTTTAGCTTCCTTAATCATTTGTTCGGAAAAATCTGTGCCAATCCAACTTTTCGTATGCTTTGAAAGATTAAACGATAATTGTCCTGAGCCACAAGCAAGTTCAAGCACCTCCATGTCTTTATTCAAATGAGGACGAATGTATTCGCAAACTTTATCATATACTCCTTTGTCTTTTTTCATGAAAGGAGCATATAGCTTAGCAAATTTATCCCAAAATTTTTTATTGCTTTTATCAATCATTTCAACGCTCCTTTAAATATAAAAATGATCCTATCAATCTTTATATTGAGCCTATTTTCTCATTGATACCTTGCAAGAAAGGAATAATAGCTGTTCCTATACCAAGTAGGAATGTCATAAATGCAGAAAGTCATATGCTGTCATTCTTTTCTATTCAATCATTTTGAAGTGTCTCAAGGCATCCATGATAGCTTCTTCTTTTTCAGGTGTACACTGTGGAATAATTTGTTTCTCCTTTTTAGACTTGTTGTAATGTTCTCGTAATTCTATTCCACATTTCCTTTTTATCTGTGCAATATATAATGTCGGAACTTATAATTCAAATTTATTCCAAACATATTCTTTGATTTGAGCATATGTTGCCTTACTTTCAGCACTGGTCAAATCAAGCTCATCCAGCTCAATTTCAACGTCTATATGCTTATCGACATCGAGTTTGGACAAAAGTGATACTGCCTCAACATGATGCGTCTGTGGGAGTTCAAAGCTCCAGTGGAGCTTTGAAGCATCTCGCCTTGAAATATAAAAGTGAGATGTTTAACTGCGTTTTACCAATAAACTCACACACTCAACATGGTGCGTTTGAGGAAACAAATCCACCGGCTGTACTTTCTTCAATTCATAGCCCAATTCTTGATAGAGTTTGATATCACGCGCCATGGTTGCTGGATTACATGAAACGTAGGTAATCTTTTCAGGTTGCATGGCCACACTGGCTT
>ENA-ORIC01002756-ORIC01002756.1-human-gut-metagenome-genome-assembly--contig:-NODE-2756-length-13404-cov-3.217453_pt1 | contig 13404 bp, 15 predicted proteins | sample MGYA00243023_ERZ508732 | MGnify/ENA primary metagenome ERZ508732 (study PRJEB26277, sample SAMN04329767) | human gut metagenome | biome: human-associated habitat | host: Homo sapiens | place: USA...
GCTTTAAATTTGCGATGGTTTTGGATGCCGGTAAGGTTTTGCATCTGTGCCTGAATAAGAGAAGCCAGACGCTTGCTGTCAGGGTTTTGCGGATGATAGAATACCTGAGCTCCATGTGAGGAAGTATCAGGAAAGCTGTTTTGGTGTATACTTACTGCACAGTTTATTTGGCTTTCTTTGATAAGTGCTTTTCGTTTTTTTAAGTCGCTGGCTTTTTTATTAGAGGCATTCGAATCTGCTAAGCTGCAATCACTATTTCGGGTCAGGATAACTTTTACACCATTTTGTTCAAGAACTGATTGACATTTTAAAGTGATGGCAAGGTTAATATCTTTTTCTTTTACACCGGAAGAACTGACCTTACCGGGATCATTTCCTCCGTGCCCGGCATCAAGAAGGACACAGAAGTTTTCTGCTGACTGGAACGTAGCGTAAGAAAGTGCCGCATGGCCGATAAAGAATGCCCCAGCACAGAAGCATAGTAAGAATACAGACAGAATGATGGGATGAGTGAGTAATTTCATAATGTACATCCTTAATTTATCGTTTCTTTATTATGTATATGAAAGAGGTAAAAGCATCATAACCGATAAAAAAGTGTCAAAATGCTGAAAAATGCCGATAAAAATGAGCCTATTTTTGACTTTATAGCCAAAACGTGATATGATGCAAGAGTCAATTAATCTGTTTTTTAGAAATTGACTTTATACATATTAAGTATGGGGACGCGGCCAGTCAGGCAGCGTTCGATTAATATATAAATATAATTACCAGAGGTGAACATTAGTGGAGACAGAATTATTAAATATAGAGAAAGTATCGCCAGAGGAAAAAGCAGCAGCACTGAAAAAGGCTGGAGAGATTATCCGGGAAGGAGGCTTGGTTGCCTTTCCGACAGAGACAGTCTATGGCTTAGGAGCAGATGCATTGAATGCGGAAGCGTCTGCGAAGATTTATGCGGCGAAGGGGAGACCGTCCGATAATCCTTTGATCGTTCATATTCATGATGTTGATCAGGTGTATGAGATTGCGTCAGAGGTACCGGAAGCGGCGAAGAAGGTCATGGAGAAGTTCTGGCCAGGTCCATTAACAGTTATTTTAAATAAAAAGAGCTGTGTTCCAGATGGAACAACGGGAGGGCTTAAGACAGTTGCGATTCGTATGCCATCCCATCCGCTTGCCCGTGATTTTATCCGGGAGAGTGGCCGAATGATTGCAGCACCGAGTGCGAATACTTCGGGAAGGCCAAGTCCAACATTGGCATCTCATGTGTATGAAGATATGCAGGGAAGAATTCCATTGATTCTTGATGGAGGGGCTGTTGGAATCGGAATTGAGTCCACGATTATTGATATGAGTACAGATACCCCGACTATTTTAAGACCGGGATATATTACAAAAGATATGTTAGAAGAAGTGCTGCCTAAAGTGAATATTGATCCGGCAGTTACCGGACGTACTATGAAGAAGAATGTGGTAGCGAAAGCGCCGGGAATGAAGTATCGTCATTATGCCCCGAAGGCGGACATGACGCTGGTTGAGGGCGATATGGACAAGGTCGTGGCTTATATCAATGAGCAGACAAAGAAGGCGGATTTATCCGGAAGAAGTCTGGATCAGTCCGGCAGGGGGTACCTTAGACCCGGAAAAGAATGGAAATGGAGAAGTAACCTATCATGCAGATATTTTAAGAAGTATAGGAAGTCGGCAGAAACCAGAAACTGTTGCGGCGAATCTTTACCGTATTCTTCGGGAATTTGACGATTTAGAATGTGATTATATGTATTCAGAGAGTTTTTTTGAGCAAGGTTTGGGGAATGCTATCATGAACCGTATGCTAAAGGCAGCCGGATATCATCTGATTACGCTATAGGAGGGATCAGTTTGGATTATCGTAAGATTATTATTGTGGGAGAGAATAATATTGGCCGGAGCTTTATGGCAGAATGTATTTTACGGGGTATATTGCAGAAGAGAAACTGCCAGAATATAGAGGTAGTTTCCAGAGGACTGGTTGTACTTTTTTCAGAACCCGTTGCTCCGGGAGCAGCAAAGATTTTAAGGGAAAAAGGCTATAGGATAGAAGATTTTCGTTCTTCCCAGCTCACAGACGAGGATCTTGCATCAGCAGATTTAGTGCTGGCTATTACAAAAGGACTCGCAGAGGAGATAAAGGAATCATTTGACGAGGCAACAAGCTGTATGTCAATTGGGACATTTATAGATACAACAGAAACAGAAGAGAGAATACCGGAAGTGACGGAGGAGAATCAGGAGACCTATCAGACCTGCTTTGATATATTGGAGCCTTTGATGGAAGCCGTTGCAGACCGGATTATCGGAGAACTTCTGGTATGATTCGAAAGAAGAAAGACTATAGTTTTTTGAGGATGCTTGCATTGATTACCCAATTGGGAATCAGCATGTTGACCTGTATTTTTCTTTGTATGATTGCCGGGAAGTTTTTAGCTGAAAGGCTTCATGCAGATTGGATTTTTCTGGTATTTCTTATATTGGGAATACTGGCAGGATTTCGTTCCTGTTATACGATAATTTTGCGTTTTATAAAATAGATTGTTTTATACTTAATAATAGAATGTGTATAATATTTTGGAGCTGATTTGTGATACATTGAAGAAAGGGGAATCAGATAAAGGTGAACTGGAGAAGATGGATAAATAAAGATAATGAAACTTTATTTGATTTAATTTTCGGATGTATTGTGTACAGTATTGTTTTTGAAGCGATAGGACTTCTTGTCGTGGAGAATAAAGGAAGCTACAGTCTGGGGCTGTTACTTGGGACAGCTGTAGCGATAGGACTTAGCGTGAGTATGTACAAGAGCCTGAACAATTGTCTTGTGATGACGGAACATCAGGCGAGGAGGAACATGGTATTTAGCACGCTTTTAAGGGCAGTGGTTATATTATTGGCTGCATGGATTGGAATGCGTTCAGGATATTTTAGTTTTCCGGGAATAATTATTGGAATTCTGGGACTGAAAATATCTGCATATTTTCATGCATATACTAATGTATATATAACAAAGAAATTATATAAGAAAGGAAGGTAAAGGTATGGGAAGCAGCGATGTGGATTTTTTTATCCATAGTTATTATGAATTTAAGCTGTTTGGGGTTACCCTCTCTATCAATACTACGATGGTCACGACAGTAATTGTTTGTCTGATATTATTGGCTTTGATATTATTTGCCAGACATGAGATCATGAAAGATTATGACGAACCGAATGTTGTGCAGAATGTAGTAGAGATGATAGTGGAGAAGATGGATGCCATGGTTGTGAGCAACATGGGTATTCACGCAAAGAAGTACCTGAATTATGTAGAGGCGCTGATGGCGTTTATCTTTTTATCCAATATTTCAGGACTTTTCGGATTACGGCCGCCAACGGCAGATTTTGGAACCACATTCGGTCTGGCACTGATTACATTTGTGATGATTGAGTATGCCTGGATAAAGACAAAGGGATTTGGAATCATAAAAGATTTATTAGATCCGTTTCCAGTCTTTCTCCCGATTAACATCATCAGTGAGTTTGCCACTCCGGTCTCCATGTCACTGCGTTTGTTTGGTAATGTAACAGCAGGAACGATTATGCTCGGCCTGTGGTACGCATTGATGCCGTGGTTTACAAAGATTGGAATACCGGCATTTCTACATGCATATTTCGATTTCTTTTCTGGAGCAATCCAGACATATGTATTTGGAATGTTAACAATGGTATTCATATCAAACCGTTATGATTAGGAGAGACTGTAACGGTTTGTTTACAGGTTTTCTGACAAAAGAAAGAGAATGTATTTAAGGAGGAGTTTATTATGACAGGAATTACAAACGAAGGTTTAGTTTTAGCTTGTTCCGCAATTGGTGCAGGTCTTGCGGTTATCGCAGGTATCGGACCTGGTGTTGGTCAGGGTATTGCAGCCGGTTATGGTGCTTCTGCAGTAGGACGTAATCCGGGAGCAAAGGGTGATGTTATGTCTACCATGCTTTTAGGACAGGCCGTAGCAGAGACAACAGGTCTTTACGGATTGGTTATCGCACTGATCCTTCTGTATGCTAACCCATTAATCGGAAAGCTGTAAGATGAGTCCTCGAGAATTCGAAAGGAGGCCATAAAGTGTTATTAGAGGCACTAAAGTATGATAACAGAATATTTGGCCTGGACCCACAGCTTGTATTTCAGGTAGCATTTCAGATGCTCGCCATCTTTATTTTATTTTTAGCTGCAAGTTATCTGCTTCTTGATCCGGTAAGAAAGATTTTGAATGACCGTAAAGAGCGGGTAATGAAGGAGCAAAAAGAGGCGAAGGAGAGTCGGGAACAGGCAATTCGTTTTAAGGATGAGTATGATACGAAGCTGAAACGGATTGATAAAGAGGCGGAACAGATTTTAAGTGATGCCAGAAAGAAGGCCATGCAGCGGGAGAATGAGATTATCGCAGACGCACGAGCGGAGGCAGCCCGTATCATGGAGAATGCAAAGAGTGAGGCAGAGCTTGAGAAGAAGCGTGTTAAAGATGAAGTAAAACAGGAGATTATTTCTGTTGCCGCGCTTATGTCAGAGAAGATTATTGCCGCATCTGTTGATGAGCAGACACAGAATGCTCTGTTTGAGCAGACATTAAAAGAGATGGGAGATAAAACATGGCTAAACGAGTAAGCAGTATTTACGGCAATGCTTTGTTTGAGCTGGCAGTCGAGGAGAAGAAGGTGGATGCCCTTTTATCAGAGGTGCAGACATTGCAGCAGATTCTTCTTGAGAATGCGGACTTACTCTCTCTTTTAAATCATCCGGAAGTAAGCAAGATAGAGAAGTTAGACTTGCTGAAGAATATATTTTCCGGACGGGCATCGGATGAGGTGCTGGGATTTCTCAGCATTATTGTGGAGAAGGACAGACAGAAAGACATTCCAAAGATTTTTGAATTTTTCGTAGACAAGGCGAAGGAATATAAGGGAATTGGTAAGGTAAAGGTTGTTTCTGCCACAGAACTTTCTGCCCGCCAGAAGGAAAAACTTACAAAGCGTCTTTTAGAGACGACGAAATACACTTCCTTTGAAGTAGATTATCAGATAGACCCGGCATTGCTTGGAGGTCTGATCATCCGAATAGAAGACAGAGTGTTAGACAGCAGTCTTAAAACGCAGATTGAGAAGCTCAGCAAGGGATTATCAAAGTTGAGTTTGGAGAAAGAAGGTGTAGTTGGGGTTGGTTAATTTAAGACCGGAAGAAATCAGTTCCGTAATCAAGGAACAGATTAAGAATTATACGGCGAAGCTAGAAACCACCGATGTTGGTACTGTTATTCAGGTGGCGGATGGTATTGCGCGTATTCATGGTCTGGAGAATGCAATGCAGGGTGAACTTCTGGAATTCCCGGGAGAAGTATACGGCATGGTCATGAACTTAGAGGAAGACAACGTTGGTGTTGTACTTTTAGGTGATTCCCGTGCAGTTAACGAGGGAGACGTGGTAAAGACTACTGGAAGAGTAGTAGAAGTTCCTGTTGGAGATGCACTTACCGGCCGTGTTGTAAACGCATTAGGACAGCCGATTGACGAAAAAGGACCAATTGATACAGATAAATATCGTCCTGTAGAGAGAGTTGCCTACGGTGTTATTGACCGTCAGGCAGTAGATACTCCGGTACAGACCGGAATTAAGGCGATTGACTCCATGGTTCCAATTGGACGTGGACAGCGTGAGTTGATCATTGGTGACCGTCAGACAGGTAAGACGGCCATTGCAGTTGACACGATCATCAACCAGAAGGGTCAGAATATGCACTGTATTTATGTAGCCATCGGACAGAAGGCTTCTACAGTTGCAGGTATTGTAAAGACATTAAAAGAACATGATGCGATGGAATACACAACCGTTGTCGCTTCCACTGCCAGCGAGTTAGCACCATTACAATATATCGCACCATATGCAGGATGTGCAATCGGTGAAGAGTGGATGGAGCGTGGAGAGGATGTACTTATCATTTATGATGATTTAAGTAAGCATGCTACGGCATACCGTACCCTGTCCTTACTTCTTAGAAGACCACCAGGACGTGAGGCATATCCTGGAGACGTATTCTATCTTCATTCAAGATTATTAGAGAGAGCGTCAAGACTTTCTAAGGAACTTGGCGGTGGTTCACTTACAGCGATTCCGATTATCGAGACACAGGCAGGCGATGTTTCTGCTTATATCCCGACAAATGTTATCTCCATCACAGACGGACAGATTTATCTGGAAACGGAGATGTTCCACGCAGGTTTCCGTCCGGCGATCAATGCGGGTCTTTCCGTATCCCGAGTAGGTGGAGCAGCACAGATTAAGGCGATGAAGAAGATTGCAGGTCCAATCCGTACAGAACTTGCTCAGTATCGTGAACTTGCGTCCTTTGCCCAGTTTGGTTCCGAACTTGATGATGATACAAGAGAACGTCTTGCACAGGGTGAGCGTATTAAAGAAGTATTAAAACAGCCACAGTATCAGCCTCTTGCTGTAGAGAAACAGATTGTTATCATTTATGCGGTAACGAGAAAGTATCTTCTTGATGTACCAGTAGAGCGTATTGCAGAGTTTGAGAAGGGACTTTATGAATTTGTAGAGACAAAGTATCCAGAGATTTATAAGGCAATCCGTGAAACAGGAGAAATCAACAGTGAGACAGATGTGTTAATTCAGAAGGCCATTACAGAATTTAAGAATCAATTTTAAGGATGGTGATTGAATATGGCATCAATGCGAGATATTAAGAGGCGGAAAGAAAGTATTCAGAGTACGCAGCAGATTACCAAAGCAATGAAGCTCGTATCCACTGTTAAGCTTCAGAAAGCCAGAACCAGAGCGGAGAGTGCAAAGCCGTATTTCCAGAAAATGTACGATACGGTGCAGTCGATTCTCTCAAAATCAGGCAATATCGAACATCCTTACCTGACATTTAACGGCTCAGAAAAAAAAGCCGTAATCGTTGTAACCTCAAACCGTGGACTTGCAGGCGGCTATAACAATAACATTGTAAAGCTTGTCGCAGACAGCGGACTTCCAAAAGAGAGTGTAGAGATTTACGGAATCGGTAAAAAGGGTATCGAATCCTTTGAGCGAAGAGGATACTATATCGCATCCGATGATTCCGATATTATCAATGAACCCCTCTTTTCTGATGCAGTAGAGATTGGACGTAAAGTTCTTGATGCTTATGCAGCGGGAGAGATAGGCGAGATTTATCTGGCGTATACCGGATTTAAAAATACGGTAGTGCACACACCAGAATTTATCAAACTCCTCCCTGTGGAAGTGAAGGCAGAGGAAGAAAGCGAGAAAAAGAGCCAGGCACCGATGAACTATGAGCCGGAAGCAGAGGAATCTCTCGATTTGCTGATTCCAAAGTATATAAATAGTATTATATATGGGGCATTTATTGAGGCAGTAGCAAGTGAGAACGGAGCCAGAATGCAGGCGATGGATGCTGCTACAAGCAATGCGGAGGAGATGATTTCCACTCTGTCCCTCGCTTATAATAGAGCAAGACAGGGTGCAATCACGCAGGAATTAACCGAGATTATTTCAGGTGCGGAAGCTCTGAATTAACAAATATTAAAGGAGTAAATAAATGGCAGAACAGAATACAGGTAAAATCACCCAGGTTATCGGTGCAGTACTCGATATCCGATTCGACCAGGGTGTTCTTCCAGAAATTAACGATGCCGTTGAAATCCGTAGAAAAGATGGCTCCAAGCTGGTTGCAGAGACAGCACAGCATCTCGGTGACGATATTATCAGATGTATCGCAATGGGTCCGACAGACGGACTTGTAAGAGGAATGGAGGCCATTGCCACAGGCGGACCAATTACCGTACCTGTGGGGGAGGTTACTTTAGGACGTATCTTTAACGTTCTTGGAGAGCCAATTGACAAAAAGCCTGTGCCGGAAGGAGTAAAGAGAAATCCAATTCACCGTAAGGCACCGACTTTTGCGGAACAGGCAACAGAAACAGAAATCTTAGAGACTGGTATCAAAGTAGTAGACCTTCTCTGTCCTTACCAGAAAGGTGGAAAGATTGGTCTTTTCGGAGGTGCCGGTGTAGGTAAGACCGTACTCATTCAGGAATTAATCCGTAACGTAGCGACAGAGCATGGTGGATATTCCGTATTTACCGGTGTAGGAGAGCGTACCCGTGAAGGTAATGACCTCTATACAGAGATGAGTGAGTCCGGCGTTATTGATAAAACAGCGATGGTATTTGGACAGATGAACGAGCCGCCAGGAGCACGTATGCGAGTAGGTCTTACTGGACTGACAATCGCAGAGAATTTCCGTGATGAAGGTGGAAAGGATGTCCTTTTATTTATTGATAACATTTTCCGTTTTACACAGGCAGGTTCCGAGGTATCCGCATTACTGGGACGAGTACCAAGTGCGGTAGGTTACCAGCCAACCTTACAGACAGAGATGGGAGCGTTACAGGAACGTATCACATCCACAAAGAACGGTTCTATCACATCCGTACAGGCAGTATATGTACCGGCCGATGACTTAACTGACCCGGCTCCGGCTACAACATTCGCTCATTTGGATGCAACAACCGTACTTTCCCGTGCCATCGTAGAACAGGGTATTTATCCGGCTGTAGATCCACTGGAGTCTACTTCCCGAATTCTTGACCCTCGAATCGTAGGCGAAGAACACTATCAGGTAGCCCGTGGTGTACAGGAAATATTACAGCGTTATAAAGAACTGCAGGACATCATTGCCATCCTTGGTATGGACGAACTTTCCGAAGAAGAAAAGGTTCTCGTAGCCCGCGCAAGAAAGGTACAGAGATTCTTATCTCAGCCATTCTTCGTAGCAGAGCAGTTTACTGGAACAACAGGACGTTATGTTCCTCTTGGGGAGACTATTCAGGGATTCAAGGAGATTCTCGAGGGTAAATACGACGAGATTCCAGAGGGAATGTTCTTAAATGCAGGAAATATCGACGATGTATTAGCCAGATATAATAAGTAGGTGATTCTATGGCAGACAAAACATTCCGACTCGAAATCATCGCGCCGGACAGGATTTTTTATTCCAATGACATCTACATGGTGGAATATAATACCGTAGAGGGAGAGGTGGGTATCTACGCTGACCATATCCCAATGACGCAGATCATTGCACCTGGCAGGCTCATCATTACCGAAAGGAATGAGGAGAAACAGGCTGCACTTCTTTCCGGCTTTGTGGAGATCACTCCTGAAAAGATGACTATTCTCGCAGAAGCAGTAGAATGGCCACAGAATATTGATGTCAATAGAGCCAAAGAAGCTAAGACCCGCGCGGAGAGGAGACTTTCTTCCGAACAGGGAGGAGTTGATATCGGTCGCGCAGAACTCGCCCTTAAGAGAGCAATTACCAGATTGGATGTGGCGGGGAAATAATTTTATAGTAAGACAGACGAAAACGAAGAACACCATATTCTCCTATCTGTGACTTTAGTCGCGGCACGTTGAATGCTCGCTTTAAGGCTCGCATCCAACGCTTGCTCCGAGGCCACAGATAGGAGAATATGGTGTTCTTCGCTTTCTGTCTATGACCCCAGCAGAATTATTTCCGCCGCTTTGTTGTGGTAATTGCCTGTTGGGTGGAAGATAGAAATTAGCTGAAAACATGGAATGGCAGATAAAATTCAGAATAAGTAGAAGTCTCCATCCCCCCCTTCCTCAAATACCACAGCAACGAAATCCCCTTTTTTGTTAAAAATGAACATTGAAATTTTGTAAAAGTAATTTATAATATGCTATAAAAGGTAAAATGAGTACCAAATGTGTATTACAAATATTAGATATTGTGATATTTTCGAAAGAAAGTAAAAAGAAGATTACAAGATTATGATGAATGAGGAGCTTATTGTTATGGAACACATGCAGATTAGAATGGCAACGATGGAAGATTTAGATGAGATTGCTTTTGTGGAGTCAGAATGTTTTCCTTTTGAGGAGGCGGCGACAAAAGAAAAATTTGCAGAGAGAATTAAGGAATATGGAACCCATTTCTGGCTGATGTGTGAGGAAGAGAAAGTAATTGCGTTTGTAGATGGAATGGTAACGGATGAAAAAAATCTGACAGATGAAATGTATGAGAAGGCTTGCCTTCATGATGAAAAGGGAGCGTGGCAGATGATTTTCGGAGTAAATACATTGCCGAAATATCGAAGACAGGGCTATGCGGAAAAGCTGCTTCGCTACGCAATCAATGATGCAAGAGCACAGGACAGGGAAGGCCTGGTCCTGACCTGTAAGGATAAATTAGTTCATTATTATGAGAAATTTGGTTTTCAGAATGAAGGTGTTTCAGAATCAGTACATGGTGGAGCTACGTGGTATCAGATGCGACTGACATTTTAATATTAATGAGCTGAGAGGGTTTGAAAAATCATTCTTGCAATCTGCACGTTCTAATTTGCAGAAAGTATTTCAAACACGCTCTGGCATACTGAAGGTTTTCGCGCCATTTTCACTGGACAAATACTATAGAATGCTTATAATAAATAGTAAGAAATCATTTTGAATAATTCTGGAATTGTACACTGCGCGACACGAACCAGAGGAAGAGAGGAAACCGCTATGAATATGCAGGAATTGTTAACATATGTAGAAGAACTGACATTTAAAACATCTATGTTTGGTTATGATAAAGATGAAGTTGATATTCAGTTAGATAAAATTTGTGATGAAGCAGAAGCTATCATTTTAGCGAAAGAAAAAGAGATAGAAGAACTGAAAAAAGAGAGCAAGACAGCTCTTGGTATTGCGGCAGCAGCTACAGGAAAGACGATGGAAGAGCTAGAAAAAGATACACAGGAAGACATCGTTGAGACAGAGGAACAGCCAGAAGAGGCAAAGAATCCAGAAGAAGGTATACATATCCAGGAGGAAGGTTCAGAGACAGTTACAACGGAATCTCCAATATCCACAGTAGCCGTAGCCAATGCAGATGAAGCACAGGATGAGATAGAGACTGTAAAGGCACAGTTAGTAGCAGCACAGAAGAAAGTAGCTGCCTTAGAGGCAGAAATTGCAGCAGAAAAAGAAAAAACAGAGAAAGCGATAGCGCGTGCTGAAGAAGCGGAGAAGTCTGCTGAGAATAATAAAGCACCAGAGACAACAGACCAGGCTTATGAGCGTTACATGAAGAATGCGGATTTACTTTGCAAGCAGCTTTCTGATTTAGAAGGAAGACAGAATGCAATTCTGGATGAAGCCAGAGAACAGGCAGAAAGAGAAATAGAAAAGGCAAGACAGGATGCAGCCGATATTATCGGAGAAGCAAGAAAAACAGCCGAAAGACTCTTAAAAGATGCGCAGGAGAATAAGGAAAACGCCATTGAAGAAGCGAAGAAAATTCATGAGGACAGCCTTCGTAAAGTGGAAGAAGAGAAGAAGCAGTGCGATGAATTATCAGCACAGAAAGCTGCTATGGTTAATTCCTTAAAGAAACTGACAGAAGACACCGCTCGCCTTATGGAGAAGATGCAGGGATAACTATTTAATTTATGAGATAGGACAGAAGCCCATGTATTTGAGCAGAAACTCATTGCGGGAGAAACGTATACACTTGCAGAGGTTACTGCGCCAAGCGGTTATGAAGTTGCAGCAGATATTACATTTACTGTAAATAAAGACGGAACGGTTTCTATTGATGGTAAAGCAGTGGATGGCAACGAAATTATCATGAAAGATGATACAACACCAGTTGGTGAAGAGGGTAAACTTGTTGTAAGTAAGCTGGTTACATTCCAGGGCAAAAATCAGGCAGTAAACAGAACTTTTTACGTTGCATTATTTAGCGATGCCGACTGCACACAGAAAGTTTCTAATGTAAAAGAATTGAAATGCGAGGGCGCATGGTCAGCATACACTGTATTTGAACACCTCAAAGACGGAACATACTATGTTGCAGAAACAGATGAGGATGGTAATAAGTTAGAATCTTCCGAAGCTTGCAAGATTGAGGGTAATGGAACAAAATGCCAGATTACTCCAACACAGAAAACAGCATATGCTGTCATTGAAAACCAGCTTCTTATTCCGGGAGACGATTTCTTAAATACTTTACACAATCTTACCGTAACGAAAAATGTTACATTAGACGGAGAACAGATTTCTGAGAAATACAGTGGAACATTTTATGTAAGCCTGTTCACAGACCCTTACTACACAAACCGTACAGGTGATGTGAAAGAATTACAGATTCAGAATGGTAAGAGTACTTCCGTAAGCTTCACAGATTTAGCAGATGGAACCTACTATGTGGCTGAGACAGACAAAGACGGTGATCCGGTAGAGAACACGGACTTTGGTTTTGATGTAAGCTATGATGGAGATATCACTGTTTCCTTCACAGAGCAGAACACTGACAGCACATTAGCAATCACAAACGATATGACCGAGAGAAATCCGGAATATGACAAATATTTAAAAGATAAAGATGATGGAAATGACGGCAAAGAAAAAAAGAAAACAAGCACCAGCAAGAATAACTCTTCTAATAAAACAACCAAAAAAGGTAAAAACTCAAAGACCGGAGATAACTCACATATCCTCTTTTACGCAGCATTAGCAGCCGCAGCCCTTGCAGCAGGAAGTGCAGAAGTATATCGTAGAAGACGCAGAGCGACAGGAAGAAATAAACACGACAGATAAAAAGATTTTCATTTAAATCAGGAGACGAACCCCGAAGTAGTTATAGCTATCTCGGGGTTTTCTCCGGTTTCATCAGGAGAATACATATGTTAAAATTAATAATTTTTGATATGGATGGTTTAATGTTCGCCACAGAACAGGTAAACTACAGAGCATTTACCGAAATAGTAAAGGAAGAGGGATATAATCCAACCTTTGAACAATATATAGGATTTTTGGGAATGAATGCAAAAGACATTCAGAAGAAATACTATGTTTATTATGGAGAAGATGTAGATGCGGAAGGCATTTACAAAAAAGTTGGTAACCGCTCCAAACAGATAATCAGAGAAGAAGGAGTTCCTGAAAAAGAAGGCCTGAGAGAGCTTTTGCAGGTTGTCCGGGAAAAAGGCTTGCAGACAGCCGTAGCGAGCGGCTCAGATACAGATGTTATTAAAGAATACCTGGACAGAACTGGGTTAAACGAATATTTTGATATGGTGCTTTCTTCAAAAGATGTGAAAAGGGGCAAGCCATTCCCAGATGTATTTTTGGAGATTTGCAAAGCATTTGATGTAAAGCCAGAAGAGACACTTGTATTAGAAGATTCCGCAAATGGCGTGCAGGCAGCTCTTGCAGGTAATCTGCCTGTTATAAACATTCCAGATTTGCTTCCAATACCAAAAGAACAGCAGGAAAAATGTGTAGCGGTAGTGG
>ENA-ORIC01002785-ORIC01002785.1-human-gut-metagenome-genome-assembly--contig:-NODE-2785-length-13261-cov-4.861726_pt1 | contig 13261 bp, 15 predicted proteins | sample MGYA00243023_ERZ508732 | MGnify/ENA primary metagenome ERZ508732 (study PRJEB26277, sample SAMN04329767) | human gut metagenome | biome: human-associated habitat | host: Homo sapiens | place: USA...
CTGGCGTATCAGCAGTTTGCAATATGGTTTGAGGACAGGCTGGCGTCGTGAGGACATTCGGGAAATAATCCGATGTGCGGTAACTGACAGCATGGTTACGACCGGCGATTTCAGAACTGATATCGGGGACTCTGTCCCCGGACCCCTGAGGTTTATCCGCTTCAGGATACCCGGTGGAGTAACCTCAAAATGAAAGACAGCGAAGTACTGAAACTTCGCTGTCCTCCACCGTTTTATCCGCGGCTCGCGTCAAGGTCGCTCCTCAGCGTTGCCTTATTGGGCTGCTTACCAAGTCTTGACGCTGCTGTATGTGTTATGCGTTTACACGGTTTATTTTTCGGAACTCTGCAATCTGCTCCCACGAGAGAGTTGACTGGTCTTTGATAAGATTAAAAATCTGATTTCTCATTTTCAAAAACTCCTTTTATCATATTTCATCATAGCTTTGCTGTCTTGCTAAAGCGTATTTACTTACTGACAGCTCACTTTTGTTGATACTGTTTATAAACTGCCTGATGTAATCGAGCAAAAATCCGTTGAACTTTACCTCGAGCACCACATTAAACTTATCTAAAACAGGATACATCACAAGATTTTCCGAAAATAAATCAAAATTGGTTTCCGTTGCCACAATGTTATTGTCAAAGGTAATCCTGATTTTATTTTCCTTTGCAATGTACGCTTTACGGTTATATTGAACAATCGTTTTCGGTCGATAGCACTTATAATGCATAAGTCCGTAACATTCTCTTGCAAAATCCTCTTTGTATTTTAACAAAACTTCATACTTTCCGGCAATTAACGCCTCTGCGTCCGCTTTTGTCATACGAAGTGAGCGTTTCTTCTGATTTGCCCCTTGCTTTTGCTTCATTTCAAGCATTGCAAAATCGTGCTTTGGGTCATAAATTCTAAGTCTTATTTTTCGCCTGGTTTCAACGCCTTCAAGCTTTTCAAAGAAATCGTCATCGTAAATAGTGTCAAAATAGAGTGAGCGTATGATGTAGCCGTCTGTCCCGTTATGCTCATCTTGTATCATTAGCATATCGAGATAATGAGATTTAGAACGAAACTCATCAATATTTATTAAAAACTTCTTTTCTTCTCTTGTTACAACATTCATAAAATCCCCTCTTGCAAAAAGAAAAGCTACAATAACAGAAAGCCTTGAAAGACTCTTATCATTTCATTGCAGCTGGACTGGCGTGGCATAAAGCTTTAGCCTCTTTGCTTTGCGTCACCGGCTTTCACCGATTTTGCTAAATATTAAACTCTAAATATTATACCACAATGATTCACTTTTGTCAACTATCCTCTGGCAAAAACCCAAAGCGTATTGTTTACGGCGATATCCTCATCACTTAACTTGTAAACACCTAACACTACTGTATCTCCGTTTGTCTTTTTATATGTTATTCTTGGAGTTTTACCTTCTAAAAGCTGTCTTTTTAGTGCATCATAATTCAAAAAGCTCATCATTGCTCTGTGGAACTCAGGTGCTACAGAATCATCTATGATATTGGGTTAAAAGAGCGGAAAAATGTTCCTCATTTTCGTTATATCCAAGGTACACAGGCATTAAAATACGATGTGCTTTGTTTGTATCCAAATCCACACGATATATTCCGTTATATTTTTCCTTCATAACGGAAATCATTGTATCAATTTCTAAAATTCCCGTTTTTGTATGAACGTACCCATTTTCATTTTCGCTTGCAACTTTCTTTGCTTCTTTGTCTTGATAATACTGCGCTTTTGCCTCATACATTCTAACCTCTGCTTCTCGCTCCATTTCTTCGGTATTCATATTATGTGTTCTGTATGACATACCAACCGCAACATGATAATCCCTTGGCTCAAGCTGCCGAGTAAGCATAGCAATGCCTTTTTTTATATCATCCTGGGATGATTTTTCGGCAAATACCAAGAACTCATCTCCACCTATTCTATATATCTTGTGACCGTAGAATACTTCCTTTAGGGTATTGGCAATATACAAAATCATTTCATCGCCTGCAGCATGACCATACTTATTGTTAATAAGATGAAGCTCATTAACATCAATATAAATGCATGAAAATTCCTGCGGTTTTTCCTCATCAAACATCAAAAGGTCTTTTTTATATGTAACACGGTTTGAAACTCCTGTGAGTGAATCGGTCGTTGCCGCAATCTCTGTTTTGTTTAAATACTTTTTGTTGTAAATTGCAATGGAAAAACAAACTGCAACATCTTCCAAAAGAAGTCTGACTGTTCTGCTGTTTTTAGAATTTACAACACCAAGAATGCCGATATGATTGTTTTTGTCAATAACTATTGCAAAGGAAACCTCAGTGATTTTATGCTCTTTCAGAAAATCATAAAAAATGTGGTTCGTTTTTACAAGATGGTTGTTTGGCGTAATGCACATAAGGTTTACAGTGGCGTTATTCACCTTGTGAAGTTCTGCGGCGTAACGAAGAATTTCTGATATAAAATATTTTCTGTCATCACCCGAAAGGATTTCTTCCAAACTGTCAGGCATAGCGAAATTGTAATTTTCTCCGTCAGCATCAAAGAATACCGCAGATCGAGATTTTGCAAAGGTAGCAATCTCTTTTAAAGACTCGGAAACATTATTCTGCTGCTGATTTATCTCTAAAAGCAATTTTCCGATTTTTGATGCACAGGCTGTCGCAAAGCTTCTTTGATTTTCGTTGCGCATCAAAATCACAATATACAAAGCCATGATGAGTAATATTGTGATAGAAACAAGGAGTAGGTTAGATATAATGTGCACTTTTGCAAACACCTGAGACTCGTACCTGGCAAGAATTATCTTCCAGTCGATTCCTTCAAGTGTAGAAAAATGAACATAAAGATCTTCATTTTTAAGCACGGATTGGAAAGAGGTATAACCCTTTTCGCTATTTATCATTTCCTCATAGGAATAGCCGTCACGATATTTTCGATTTTCTAAGAAAGAAATATTTCCAAGCTTGTCATCAATAGTGTCGATAACAAGATTTCCCGTTTCTTTATCATAAACAAACAATTGTGCGTCAAGCTCTTTTGCCATACTGCCGTATTTTTTGCCAATAACATCGAGCTTTATTACGCCATACAAAATGCCGACAGTGTTTCCATTTACTTTGATGGGGACAGCACTTCTTATGATTTCATAATTATCCTTTGTGAGGTCTTTTACCCTTCCGCTTATGTATTCGCCCTTTGTCGCTTCCTCCTCAAATGATATTTGTCCGTTAAGGTTTAATGTTCCCACTTTTGTTACAAAAGTATTATCCGGCATCAGTATTCCTATATTTTCAATAAGACCAATAGGTTCAAAAGAGTTAAACATCAAATCAAAGCTCTCGCCGTCCGAATAAAGCTTCGCTGCAAAATTTGCCATAGTAGCAAGATTCTCGCGGTCAGATAATAGCTGAAGCTGCATATTGTCTTTAATTTGCTTGGTCTGCATACGCAAATTTTCATACGCCTCATCTTCTGCCGCATAGTAAAAGTAACTGACCGTAGTTAAAAATACTATACATAAAAGAATAGCGGTTATTACCGTATATAATAAATTGTGTTTTCTATGTCGTTTTTTGCCGTATTTTATTTCCATATCTATTCCTTCTTATCTATAATTCAAATTGTTCAATTATACATACACTATATACCGCGATCATTGACTGGTTCAGCAGAAAGATCATGGGATGGACATTATCTGACACACTTGACACAGCTCCGGTTCTTGACACGGTAAAAGAAGCGGTCGGACGGTATGGAGTACCGGCGATAATCAATTCCGATCAGGGGTGTCAGTTTACGAGCGGTGAGTACAAGAATCTCCTTCGTCAGTATGGAATCCGTCAGAGCATGGATGGCAAATCCAGATGGGCGGACAATATTATGATTGAGCGTTGGTTCAGGAGTCTGAAAACTGAGCTTATTTACATAAACGACTATACGTCTCCGAAGGAGCTTCGCGGCGCGATCCGTGACTATGTCGGGGAGTATAATTCGATCCGACCGCATCAGAGCCTTGATTATCTGACACCGGATCAGGTGTACGGATCAGGTGTACGGATCATCATTCGGAGTTTCTGCGTAGCCTGAGCTCTTGGGGAGGAAACCGACACCCCAAGTGGCTAAAAGATCCTACGAAAAAGCCACCCCCTTGAGGTTTCGGTTTCCTCCCCGAACCCCTCTTTCCACTTCCTGATCCTCCGGCTTTCTCGGATTTTCATCAATTTCCATTTTCACGATAGATTTTTGAGTTGTGGTTGGGAATTGGGGGCCACTATAGTGGCAGAAAGACGAAAAGCTCAGACAGTTATTTGAAAGTGTCCGTGAGAATACGAATATGCAGAATCTGTGTATAGACGGAACTTATATCAAAGTGCATCGGTCAAGTGCCGGTGCAAAAAGGGGCTCTGGGATATGATGATCATCAGCATATCGTAATCAGTCGAGGAGGAAGATCAAGCAAAATCCACGCGGTAGTGGATGGACTCGGATACCATCTTGTACTGGAGCTTACAGGCGGACATGTACATAATGGAGTCATGCTTCAAATTTGCCTTGAACAGCTCGATATTTCTGGCAGTACTGTTCTTGCAAAATGGAGAAACCGTGAATACATTACCAACCATGACGCTGATTTCTGCATTCCGCCGAAGTCGAATTCAGTTGATCCGTGGTACACTGATTACTACAAAGAAAGGCATCTTGTCGAATGCTTTTTTCAAGAAGATCAAAGAGCACCGCAGGATCGCTATGCACTTCGAGAAGCTCGCTTGTAGATTTCTTGCTTTCATTCATTTGGCGGCTGCTCTGCTTTGGCTTGCATAATTTTGCTTGTTGGTTACTTTAGAAACACACTCTAATCTGAGACACGTTCTTGCTTGTGTGAAATAAATCTATAACTTCAGAATATCTGGATCGACATATTTCTACATTATAATTTTACATCATATGATGTGAACATTTCTACCATATTATGGAAAAAATCCGCAAAATTTCGAAACACATATTGTACTATTAGGAAATCATAGATTTAAGGTTGTGTTTGCGTTGAAAACCCATTGGATATATGCTTTTTTGACACAAATTAACAGTTTTATAAGTATTTGAACACGTTTTAGAATATATATCTTCCTTTCAGTATACTTAATATAATATACTTTACCGTTCAAGATATCCCACAGTGAACCATACCATAGCCCAAAATCTGAAAACACCTCACTACGTGCAGCAGTACAGATTCGACTGCTTTGACCCATTCGCGCGCCTGCGGTGCGTCACGGTCAGATACCCCTTCCTGACAAGCTCATTTATCGCGCGCTTGACAGTAGACACACCGCACTTATTATCCGCCGCAATCTTCTTGTGCGACACATAACAGAACTCATGCCTCCCTTGCCTGTCCCGAAGATAGCGGTAAATCATAACCGCCTTCTTCGAGACTTCGTCACGGTAGATCATTTCGAATTCCCTCATCGGCATCACTATCCTTTCTTTGCTCATTCGATTTCGCTAGCGAGAATCCGTTTTTCTCAGTGACGACCTTTTCTCCGACGCTTTTCGGCGGGTACATCGAGATAATCGGATCTTCTAGCATCTTCTTGTTCGCGTACGAAACGGCGCGGTTGCCCTTGTCAGGAACGGTGTAGGTTTCTTTCGGGAACTCTATTCCCCACTTGAAGAACAGTTTCAGCTTCACAAGCATCGGATAAAAACCGGTCTTCATAACGCAGAATGTACCTTTGGGAAGAGATTTCAACTCGTCCGGCGTCATCAGCGCACGCTCAATCATTTGTAGGCTCTGTGACGGATCGTTCCGGCTTCTGCTAATTGAACCCAACTGCACAGTTTTTGTCCCGAGAGCCTTTGAGAGTACTTGTGCTGACTCGCTGTTCGGAGCGAAGCCGCCGAAAATTGTGAGCTGAGTATTGTCAGTGATGATCTCGCAACCTTCCTTGCCGTAGTTCTTCTGAAGCTGCGCGAAGGACTGGATGATTGCGACAATAGACACTCGACGTGAGCGTGACGCCGAGAACATCATCTCCGCTCCCTCAATTTTTGGAATGATCCCGAACTCATCAAGGTACATCATGACTCGATTCGGAAGTCTACCGCCGTACTCATCGGCAACGGCAAGTATTTCACGGTAAAGCTGTTGAACAATCAGGCTGACCATAAAATGTTTCGAGGTATCCTCCTCGGGAAGAACTATGAATATGGCGGATTTCTTCTTGCAAAACTGTTCAGCGTCAATTGCGGTATCGAAACAAAGAATCTGCTCAAGCTCAGAGTCGAGGAACGCGTTCAAACGAGAAAGAGCCGTTGACATGACAGAAGACATCGCCTGTTCGGACGTATTGATAGCCGCACCCGCAAACCACTTTGCCTTGTGTTCATCCGGTAGCCTTGCCATCAGCAGATTGAATTGCGTCTTACCTTTGATTCCAGACGGCGCGAGCAAATCCTGAATTATCTTGAAGACAGAAACAATGTGCCGAGTTTCAGGCGGACAGAATTCAGCTACGAGCAAAATCGACGCTGTGAGCAATCCTTCCGCCGCGTCATAGAAGAACGCGTTCTGGCCGAACGACGCGCCATCCATGCCGGAGAGGATTATGGTCTTGGATATGATCTTCGCGTACTTCTCGGCTTTCGCCTTGTATGAGAGATTATCCGGATCAGCTTTCCATAGATCCATGTATTTGTTTACGAGGTGTAAAAGATTATTACCGTCAGACTTCGTCGGGTTACGCAAATCTATGACTGCGACATTATACCCGTAGTACTTGCTCGCTATCTCACCGTAATGCCGGTACAGGTCGCCCTTGGTGTCGGTTGTAATGAAACTCATACCTGACGCGCAAGCATATTCAAGATTCGGATATAAAAAGTAAGCAGTTTTACCGACACCAGCCGCGCCGATCATAAGCGCGTGAACGTCTCCGGTGTCAACAATAGCGGTTGTTCCGAATTTGCCGGAATCACATCCAACGATTATACCTTGCTTTTCAGCGTCAGGCAGATTCTTGCCTTCACGCCAGAGTTCAGGCGTATACTGAACGTGTAGATAAGCCTTTTTAATCTCATCCTTTCTTGCCCAACGCGCTGTTCCGTGCTGACCGTCGCCGACCGTCTTCGACTTGATGTTGTTCAGATTATAGATGAGAGCGAGTAGGGATATTCCACCCAGCACAACGAGCATCACAAGCGCGACAAGAGACAGTATTCCAACCGAATTGAATTCAGGTGTCATCATTATCCCTCCTGAGATATTTCAGAATACAGATACAATCCATGCAAGCCTTAAGAATCGGTTTCAGAAAAATCTCGCGGTCACAGACCATATGTTGTGTTTCGTAAACCGAGAAGACAGCTTTCATATCAGTATCGAGCTTGTGAAGCCGTGTGTCAGTGTCTCCGTTGTCGGCAGATGGCACATAAGCCCTGATAAGTTCGGATTCAAGCTCATCCCACTTAATAGGCGAAAGAGATTTCCGGCACTCATCCTTCGCGAGCAACAGCAGCAGGTCGAGCAAATGCCCGACCTGCTTTTCTGTTTCGAATCTGTTCGAGTTAATTACCGCTGTATATGCATCGCGCACCTTGCAACAAAGCATCGGCGGCGATTTCAACTCTGCCGTGTTTTCAATCGCTTCTTTGCAGAGCCTGCGAATTGTTTCTATATCTGATGTGTCTGCCGGAATCGACGTGACACCATTTTGAGCTTTGACATCCTCGTCCCAGTCTTTGTTGACCGAGTGAAGGATTCGAACATCCGAATAACCTTTGTTTTCGAGTATCCCCTTAATCCGCTCGCAAGCAGAAATTCCCGCGTTGTCGTTGTCAAGACAAAGAACTACATTGCGGACCTTAGGATTTACATCAAGTCTGTGTATCAACGCGCGCTCCGAAACTGAACACAGAGCGACATACGAATGGTTTTGCCAATTATTTCGATGAAGCGTTATGAACGCAAGCATATCTATCGGAGCTTCGAAAACAAATAACCACTCGCTCTCGCCGTTGTGATGGAAAGCATACTCAGCCTGACTGCCGGCTTCGGTTCGTTTATAATTTCCAGAGGTTGAGCGGATATGGCAGTGTCTCGGAACACCATCCTCATCAAGCCCTACGAAAACGCAGTTGTGGTATTTCGCGTCCTCATATAACGTTTTATTGTTGACGAAATACTCGACGACTTCACGGGCAATGAAATGCTCCTTTGTGAGATAGCAGAGTAGGCGATTTGTCGTTTCACTACGTGGCGGTAGGATTAGCGATTTCGACTCCTTGATTTTATCTGGTTCAATCGCCTGAGAACTGACAACCGCTGAACCGCCAATCAATTCCTCAACCGCGTTTTGAAACGACAACCCGAAATAGCGCATGACGAAACTGACAGCGTGACCGCCTTTCGATTCATAGTGCGAGTACCATTCGTGACCATGAATCCAGACCTGATTCTTCTCCCAGAGATACTGGTTTCCACGGTGAGATAGCTTCTCACCGCGCGACATTAAAAAAGCGGCGAGATCAGCATGATTCGCCGCTGAGATTTGTGATTCCGTATAATGTGGCATGATACCTCCCCCTAAAATGACATTCGTATTCCCATTTTCTTAGCTTCGATCTCACGCTTGAGTTTGCTGTCAACCGCAACCTCATGACCTTCGAGCAGTCGGTTGAATCTGTCCTGAAACGTGTCCTCAATGTCTTTTCCGAGTCGAGCGACCTGTGTGATGATTTGCGGTGAAAATGTATTATCCTCAACCGCCATCTCCGCAGCACACCTAATGACAGCGTTTCGTATCGGCTTGAATTCCTTCTCCATCGAAAGCGGCAACATCGGCGGCGGAGCATCCGTGTAGGTCTTGTAGATCAAACACTTGCTCTCGTACCAGAGTTCGTATAACCGTTTGATTCTCTCGTCCTCCGACAGTTCGTCAACAATACTGTCAACCATAGATTTTATGGGTCGTGGTAGATAACCATACTGCTTCTTGCCTTTGACGGTTTTCAACCGCTCGGAAAGCTCTCTTACCATCTTAACAAGTTTTTCGTTTGTGCAGAGCCCCTGCTCAATTTTAGCGCAAAGCTCATTGAACTCGTCAATGCTCTCGCGGCTCAGAGTGTTCCTGCGTTCAGTTTGCTCGTCGTAGAGGTTGTGTAAATCATCAGAGAAAATTGCCTTGCCAAACACACTCCGCAAATCGTCGATACCTTTCTTGGTAATGTATCCCGGCTCATGCTCATTCCTTGAATACAGCAGCAGATGCACGTGCGGGTGATGCGACTCATTATGAAACGCGCCGTACCATTCAAGCTTATTCAGTGGGATATGATGTCTGCTCGCGATCTCGTCTATGTGCGACTTGATCATATCCCGCCAGCGTTCCGCGCTGTTGAATCCGAGACGTTCAGCGTCCTCGCGCTTAATCGAGACGATGACAGTGAACACATTTCCATTGTGTTCAGCGACACGTTTTGAAGCCTCATTAAGGTTTATCTGTTTTTCAGTGTCGGAGAACAGACCGTGCTCTCCGTAAATCTTTTCGACGCGCGGACGAGTTCCCATATAATCAAGATAGGTTTTCTCAACCGGCTTCTCGACACCTTCGCGCGTTCCGATGTACCTTAGCATTCCACCGATATCACGCGCTGAACGACCAGAATTATAGTATCTGCATTTGACGATGACTCTCGGCATCAGAAGGAATCCTCGGCGTTCTTATCGTCGAGCGCGGATTCGAGTGAAACCCAGCCTCGGTTTTTTCGCACCTGATCTGCGGCGTATTCTCTCAGCCTGATGTAGTCGGCTTCTTTAAGCCTTGGATTCTCGGACGCTCTCAGATAGTTGTTGACGCTCATTTCAACCGCGATTTTGAAAAGCATATGCGCGACGCGATTGATCTGATCGACGATCGTGTCACGTATCACACGTATGATTTCAACACCTAAAACCCGATTGTGGTCGGTATCTAGATAGCAGCAGTAATGCTGGATCGCTTCATCGACGAACGCCGATCTGCTTTTCTGCTGAGATAATTCAAGATGCGAATCTATAAGTTCAGTCGTTTCGGGCTTCAGATAGAAACCGTATTTTTCCTTTATTTTTGATGCCATTATTGCCTCCTTTTCGTTGTCCCTAATATGGGAGAAATTCCGAATAATTGTCCCCATTCCGGAAAGTCCGAAGATGCCGATTGCAGCCCGCTGTTGCGGGATGCTGTGGTCGGAATGGGGGCGAATGTCCCCATTCCTTTAACCCGCTTAAAAATAAGCTCCTCTCCGGAAGTCCCGTAAATACTGCCAATCATCGCAAATCTTGCGTTCCGAATATCCTCCGGCAACTTCATCGCGTAATCCCGCCACACAACCCTCGAGGATCGCCAACGTTCGCTTTTATTCCTCATCATGGGTATCCGTTCCGTCAACAGCCTTCTCGCCCGACACGGCGCGACGTGGGCTGACGGTTCGCCGCGACGTTTTCGACTCCTCAGCCGGAGTCATCTCCTCTTTCTTTTCGATGAAATCCCGCACCGGAGCAGGAACGAATTTCTTGTAAGTAGAGTCCATGAATGCTTCAAGCTCATGGTTCAGGTCGGTCTGCTTGTCCGCAAGACAAATGCGAATCGCTTCAAGTCTTGCGCCGTCGTATTCAAATTGTATCGTTGTTGGTTTCATAAAATCCCTCCATCAAAAATTGATTGTTTGCTCGTCCGGCAACTCTATCGAATCAAAGATAGCGATGCCGTTGTTGTAGTCGTTGACCATTTTCTCCGCTTCAGTCATCGTGTGAGCGGTATCGTACCACCTCGTTTCCATCTCGGACAGCGTCGCGTCGACTGTATCCTGAACATGGTTCGAGTAGCATTTCGCGGCTTCGAGGAACGCTTCGCGACCGATTTTCTTGTAGAGCCCATGCAGAGTTTTCATCTTTCCATGCGACATACAATCTCACCTCACTCGAATTTCAGATCGAAAGTCTCATCGTCAGCCGCAGAATTCAGCCAGCGTTCCGACTCGGAGAGTGTGCATTCTCCCGCGAGCATCTTCGAAAATGCTTCGAGCCGCTCAAGTTCACAGCCGGTAACTTCAATCTGCGTACCGTAGATCCCGTTGAAGATTCTCGTGACCTTCGCTCCAAGAACATCCGACCACTTGCGCTTGCCATCGTCAGTCAGCGTGTCCTGATTGAGTTCGACGATGGTCGCGAGGTCATGCTCGACGTCGGCGTCGACGATGTGGACGTTCTCGAGATTGCAGCCCATCAGCTCAAAGAGCGTTATAAGGTGGTTGGTATTGCCTGAAAAATCTTGATTGGTTACTTTTTTCATTCGGTTTCTTCTCCTGTGGTTTCAAAATCTATCTCGTTGATCTCTTCGATTTGCTCTGGCGTCAGCCCGGAGATTATCTCGTCCCGGTCAATCTCAACGTCGCTCCTGCCCATCCAGCCGAACAGTCCGGCGACAACAATCATCGGTAAAAGCAGAAGAAAAGCCGCTATGCCAATCGAATAACCGACAACTTTCCGACATTTCTTGCTCGCAGCAACCGCCTCCGCGACCTTCTTGAGCACCGTTCCGACCGCGACCGACATCAGCGACCACCAGCCTTTCCGAAGAGCGCGGCTTTGTATTCCGGCGCAATCACGCGCAGAAAAAACCGTTCATTCCCGCATCTGAACAGGCAGATTCCGCGCTCCGGATACCTGATCAAGTCAAACTCCGCCTCCTCCATCTGGAGCGTTGCCATGAACTCGCGCGGGTCAATGCTGCCGGGATTGAAACAGAACTGGTGTGTAGGAATTGAGAAAAGCGGCTTCGTGTACTCCTTGACACCGGGCAAGAGGAAGTCTTCGATGTTCTGCGACGCGAGCATCAGAGCGGAATCTTTCTTGCGGACACGCTTGCAGGCGGTTCTGATGTAGTCAATCGCCGTCAGGTTTGAAAGGAACAAATAGAGCTCATCTACCGCGGCAACCGTGTTGCCGTCAACGAGGAGCTTGTGATTCATGTAGGACAGGATATTGAAAAGCATCGTGTCCTTCAGCTTTTTGTTCGAGTCCATCAACCCCTTGACACCGAAAACAATGAACTTGTCGTCCGAAATGTTCGTGTGACCGTTGAAAAATTTCGCCTCCGCGCCCTTGCACATTGAGTTTATTCCGAGACAGATTTCGCGGAGCAGGTCTTCAGTGAATAGTGAGCGACTCCCGGATTCGTACTTCTGGTACTCGTTCTCGGCAAGTTCATAGAGGTCAGACATGATCGGATAGTCTGACGGCTTGAGTTTCGAGTAGTCAGTGGCATCCGTAATTCCGAACTTCTCATAAAGTCTCGCCAGTAATATTTCTATCACATCGATATGAGCGTCAGAGAAATCCTTGTAGGCTCGGAAAAAATCTTTCAGATACGAGATGTGCTGTGACAAGCGAGTGGATTTCCTGAAAGCTTCGGGAGCGTCAGCGTCAGTGTCATCGTAAGCATCCTCGCTCCAAGCCTTCGGTTCAAGCGGATTGATGATGTATTTTCCGCTCATCAGGTCAATGTAGCACCCACCGAGATTGTTCGCAAGGTCTTCGTACTCCTGTTCAGCGTCAAGTGAGATGATTGACTTTCCAGACTCGCGGAGATTCGTGAGAAGTAATTTCATTAAATACGACTTTCCCTGACCGGAGTTCCCGAGGATCAGTACGTTGGCGTTGGTCTTGTCATCGGCTCTGTGGTCGAAGTCCACGATAATATTGCTGCCGTACTTGTCGCGCCCGATGTAATAACCGTGCGGGTCAGTCTTACCTGAGTAGCTGAACGGATAAAGATTCGCGACCGATGAAGCCGGTAGGACGCGCTCGAATTGCGACGTGAAGGCGTTGTAATCGCAAGGACTCACCGCGCGGAATCCATCGAGCTGTCGGAGCGTTAGCCTGTCGACAGTAATCTTTTCGCGCGCGAGTTCCATGGAAATCTCGGTCTGAAGCTCGGAAAGTTTCTCGCGGCTGTCAGCTCTGAGTTCAATAAATACCGCACAGTGAAGTAACGGTTCCTTGTTCTTTCTCGTCTCGGAAAGCAGCGAAACCACATCCTCCATGTTTCCCTCAGCGTTGATCGACTCCTGAACATTCTCGGAGCTTGACATTAGCTTGTTCTTTCTGGCGGCGTTCTGGAGGATTTTGTTCTGTTCGACGCCGTCGACAAAGCGGTTGTAGATGTGAAGTGTCACGTTTTCCCGGTCGCCAAGATCAGCAAGAATCGCT
>ENA-ORIC01002790-ORIC01002790.1-human-gut-metagenome-genome-assembly--contig:-NODE-2790-length-13240-cov-3.053483_pt1 | contig 13240 bp, 14 predicted proteins | sample MGYA00243023_ERZ508732 | MGnify/ENA primary metagenome ERZ508732 (study PRJEB26277, sample SAMN04329767) | human gut metagenome | biome: human-associated habitat | host: Homo sapiens | place: USA...
AGTTGGTGCTGATTAGGGCGAGGGTCCACCCGTTCCCATCCCGAACACGGAAGTTAAGCTCGCTTCTGCTGACAATACTTGGCTGGAGACGGCCTGGGAAGATAGGTAGCGCCAACACTCCTCCTTAGCTCAATGGTAGAGCATTCGGCTGTTAACCGAAGGGTTGTTGGTTCGAGCCCAACAGGGGGAGCCAAAGGGTGAGCCGCCATCCGTAAGGTGGCGGCTCATTTCTTATTCAGGTCAGCCGCGTAGACTTGGGCCTTTAGCTCAGTTGGTTAGAGCAGACGGCTCATAACCGTCCGGTCCCGGGTTCGAGTCCCCGAAGGCCCACCACATAGGGGTATAGCTCAGTTGGTAGAGCAGCGGTCTCCAAAACCGCGTGTCGAGAGTTCGAGCCTTTCTGCCCCTGCCAAAATGACCACCCGATCGGGTGGTCATTTTTTCATATAAAAATGGGTACACCCATGTAACATACATGGTACTTCTATGTAGAGAACATGGCGTTTCAATGAAAGGTTGCGTGATAGTTGCTGGCGCAACCGTAATCGGTTTGTTATACTGGTGGCAGAAAAGGAGGGCATCACTATGAAAACGACGATCATTCTCATTCTGCTGTCCGTTCCGGTATGGGCGGTGCTGGCATACGTGGTGTTTCTGATCATCAAGGCGCTGCGGAAATACATTCGGTCCGAGCCGCTGCGGCAGGAAAAGGCGGAACAGGCCAAAACATTGGGAGAGACATTGAAGCGCCGTCGGACGGCGTGCAAAATGACGCAGGAGTTTGTGGCGGAGGCGCTGGGTGTCAGCCGGCAGGCGGTATCCAAGTGGGAATCCGGGCAGTCGGATCCCAGCACGACCAATCTGCTGGCGCTGGCGAAGCTCTTTGGCGTGAGGCCGGAGGAGCTGCTGCAAGAGGCAGAGTGACCGCGTAGAAAAAGAGCAGGCCATCTCGTAAGAGACGGCCTGCGGGAATCTATGCCACATTCCAGCGGGCGGTATCCTCGGTGTCGATGCCGGTGTCGGTCAGTGTTTCGATAAGGTCGGAGACGAGCGTCTCCTTATCCTCGATGGTGTCGGCGTCACCGGTGGGAGACAGCAGGGAGGGGTCCAGCGTCACGCCGGTGCGCTGGACCAGGTCGGCGCTGCCGATAGTGGGCAGGCGATAGTCGCCGTGTGCCTCTGCCAGATCGGCGCAGGCCGGGGAGAGAACGAACTCCTGCCACAGCTGGGCAGCAGCGGTATGGCTGGCGCCGGATAAAATGGCGCTGGCGGTGACCTGACCGAAGGTACCGGAGGCGGGAATTATCAGATGCAGGTTACCGGAGGTGTCAGCGGACAGGGCGGAGAGCCCATCGTGGAGCCAACCCACGGCGATGACGCACTCACCGGTGGACAGGCACTTGACGAAGGTGTCATCCGCGGCGGTGTAGAACTGTACGCTGGTGTCCAGCGCCGCCAGATAGTCCAGCCCCTTGTCGCGGCCCAGTCGCAGGGCGGCGCTGTACGCGGTCAGACGGCCGATCTCCGTGCTGCGGTAGGAGGGCAGCCAGATCAGCTCCTGGTATACCGGGTCGGTCAGATCTGCCCAGTCCTTGGGGGCGGAGATGGTCATGCGGCGCAGTACGTCGCTGTTGACGGCGAAAACGACCGCGTCGACAGATACGCCGTACCAATAGCCGTCCGCATCGCCGTAGGCGGCGTTGGTCAGGTCAGCGGCGTGGACGGGCGTATAGGTCAGCAGCTTGCCGTCAGCGGCCAGGGTGCGGCAGGTATCCGCGCTGCCGCCGAACCACACGTCGCCCCGGGCGCTGCCCGCCTGGGCGGCGGTAATGGCGCGGTAAGTGGTCTTGATGTCGAACAGCTCTTCAAACTTTTCGCACAGGGCCGTCATATACGCCTCGTCGCCGGTGCCGCACACGGTCAGGCGGCCCTCCTCGCGGCGGTGTCGATCAGCGTCTCCAAGCCGGAGAAGGCGGCGGGGTAGGTGGGCGTATCGTCCGTATCCTGCGCGCCGCAGGCGCACAGGGACAGTGCCAGCAGCAGGGCCAGCGCTGCGGTGAGCATACGTTTCATAGGGGGACCTCCTTGCGGCCGCCGAAAAAGGGGGCGGCCAGACTCCCTAACATTATAGCGGAGACTGCCGTGGCTGTCAAATTCCGTCGAAAGGTGGGGGACAAAGCATCACATTTGACGATATGCCCAAAACCTGAAAGCTTATCTATGCACTATGCACAAAAAGAATAGCGCCAGGTATAAAAAAATATTGTGTCGAAAGGGGGTTGTTTTGTGTAATGCGCCGTGTTATACTGGCAATCACGTTCGGATGTTTCTATGTGATATGTATTGTATAGGAGGGTGCGGGCATGAAGACTGCAACACGCCGGAGGGCTCTCACTGTGGAGATGACCTCCGGTTCACTTTGGAAAAATATCCTGCTGTTCAGCTTGCCGCTGATGATGACCCAGGTGCTGGAGGTGCTGTTCAACCTCAGCGATGTGGCCATCGCCGGCAAGTATGCGTACAACACCTACGTGGCCCTGGGCTCTGTGGGCTCCACCACCACACTGGTCACACTGTTCACGGGACTGCTGATCGGTCTGGGCGGCGGCGTCAATGTGGCCGTGGCCCGCGGGCTGGGCATGGGCAATGACGAGGACGTGGAGCACACCACCCACTCCTCCTTCCTGATCTGTCTGGCGATGGGCGTGCTGACGTGCCTGGTGTGCGTGTTTTTCGCCGAGCCTATGCTGCGGCTGCTGCACAGCTAGGAGTTATTCCTCCCGGTCGCGGTGCTGTACCTGAAGCTCTATGCCCTGGGCCTGCCGGCCATGGGTATTTACAACTGCGGCAACGGTATCCTCAGCGCCACCGGCGACACCAATCGCCCCTTGCTGTATCTGACGGTGGCGGGCGTGCTGAATGTGATACTGAACCTGGTGTTCGTTATCGGCTGCGGCATGGCGGCCGAGGGCGTGGCTATCGCCAGCGCCATCGCACAGTGGGTGTCTGCCCTGCTCATTATCATCCACCTGCTGCACCGCAAGGACGCCTGCCGTCTGGATATCCGCAGGCTGCGGCTGCACCACCTGGCCTCCAAGCGTGTGCTGCTGATCGGCATCCCCTCCGGATTGCAGAACGCTATATTCGCCGTGGCTAACCTGTTCGTGCAGGCGGGCCTGAACTCCTTTGACGAGATCACCGTTTCCGGCGCGGCGGCTGCCGCCAATGCCGATACGCTGGTGTTCAACATGATGGCCGCGTTCTACACCGCCTGCGCCAGCTTTGTCAGCCGCAACTGGGGTGCGGGGCGGAAGGAGCGTATCCTTAAGAGCTACTACATCAGTATGCTGTACGCCGCCGTTGTGGGCGTGCTGGTCGGCGTGCTGCTGACTGTCTTCGGCCGGGAGTTCCTGGGCCTGTTTGCCGACAAGCCCGAGGTCATCGACGCCGGCGTGGACCGCCTGCGGATCATGGCCTTCTCCTACTGGATCGGCCCCCTGATGGACGCCAGCATCGCCGCCTCCCGCGGCCTGGGCCGCAGCGTGGCCCCCACCATTATGGTCATTCTGGGCTCCTGCGTGTTCCGGGTCATCTGGGTCTACACCATCTTTGCCTACTTCCACACGATCACGTCCCTGTATCTGCTGTATATGTTCTCCTGGATACTCACCGGCGTGGCGGAGTATATCTACTTCCGCATCACTTACAAGCGCAATGTGCTCACTGCCCGCGCCACATGGTAACAAAAAAGACCGTGCCGAGAGGCACGGTCTTTTCCTATTGCGGCGTTACTGCACGGCGGTGAACAGGGCGGCCATGTCGGCGGTGACATCCTCGGTGAAGCTGCACAGCGTCACGCTGAAGGAGTAATTGCCCGCCTTCAGGCATACCAGCAGCTCATACGTGGCGATGTCGCCGTTCATGGCGGATACGGCCACGGCGGGAACGTTCTTCTGACCGGCAAAATCCACGGTGGTCAGCTGGGCCGTCACGTCCGTGAAGCCATAGCTCTCCAGCGCGGCGGGGACCTGCTCCACGGACAGCTCGGCCACATCCTGGGGCGTCACGGTGCTGCCGCCCAGCAGACCCATGTTGGTGAATACGACATTGATGGTCATCAGACCGTCCGTGGAGGCGGCGTACATATCCTGCACGCTGCTGCTGCTCTCCAAGCGGGTCTTCAGCTCCTCGTCGCTGGTGCTCTCGCGGACAAAGCCGTTGAGCTCGTCGATCTGCTCATCGGTGTAGAAATACCAGCTGTCATCCAGGGTGCAGCTGATGCCGGCAAAACGGTTGGTGTAGGTGCCGCCGCTGACAGTGCCCATATCGGGAACAGCATCGCCGGTCACGCCGGGGGTCACGGCGCCGCCAGCCTGGTCGTCCTTCTGGCTGCCGCAGGCGGCCATGGACAGGGTCATCAGCAGCGCCAGTGTCAGGGCTGCAAGCTTCTTTATCATGGTGTTACCTCCTGTGCGGGGAATAGCGTTCCCCTTATGCTTACGTTATTTTACCAGATACGACGAAAAATTACAAGGGCAGACCGACGCTTTTCACCCCTGGGCCAAAAAATCAAAGTCCTTTGCCATTTCCCGACGGAAATCGCGCCTTTAGCCGTTTACAATAACGGAAAAAGGAGGGACGAGCCATGAAACATCTGCTCCCGGCGGTACAGCGCACCGCCCTGCGTATTCCCTGGGCGTCTGTGGGCGGCTGTGCCGCCGCGCTGCTGCTGACGGCTGCCGCCCCCGGCGGGCAGTACGCCCCCTGGGCACTGGCGGCGGTGGCGGCAGCCGGCGTGGGATGGCCGGGCCTGCTGGCGGTGGTCTGTGCGGGGCTGGGCGCCCTGCTGTTCATGGACTTTCAGCCGGGGCTGCGGCATACCGCCGCGGCGCTGCTGATCTTCTGCGCCAACACGGCGCTGTGCAATACGCGGCTGTACCGGCGGCCCCGCTTCCGGCCTATGGCCGCTGTGTGCGCCGCCGGGCTGACCCAGCTGCCGTATCTGATCCAGCGGGGCGGACGGCAGTGGGCCCTGTGCATGGCGTCGCTGGCGCTGCTGTATGGCGCGGCGGCGCTGCTGCCCGATCTGCTGCCGGAGTCGGCGGCGGAGCAGGCGGACAAGCGCCGGGCCTGGTTTTTGCTGCTGCTGGGGGTATGCGCCGTGCCGACGGGCTGGACGGTGATGGGCTTTTCACCGGCGGCTGTGCTGACAGCGGTGCTGCTGCTATATTTTGTGGGCCGCGGGCCGGTGCCCGACGCGGCGGCCGCCGGTGCGCTGGCGGGGCTGACGCTGGACCTGTGCGGCACGGGAGAGCTGTATCTGGCGGTGGTGCTGTGCGCCGCCGCATCCGCTGCCGCAGGGCTGCGGAGAGGACAAAGAGTGCCGGCGGCTGCGGCCTTCTGCGCCGCGGGTGTGCTGGCGGCCCTGCTGCTGGGGGAGGTCCGCCCTCTGGCGGTGCTGTGCCAGCTGCTGACGGCCGCCGGTGTGTGGCTGCTGCTGCCGGAAAAGGAGGGACCGCTGCTGACGGCCGCCGGAGAGGTGTCTCCGGAGGCCGCGGCACCTGCGGCGGCCTTCCGGGCGGTGTATGACAGCCTGGAGGACCACGCACCGCTGCTGCGGCCGGAGAACCCCGCCGTGCTGTTTGACCGGGCGGCGGAGCAGGTCTGCCGGGACTGTCCCCTGCGGAGCGACTGCTGGCAGACCCATTATACCGATACGTACAATGCCTTCAACGATGCCTGCCCGGCGCTCCTGCGGCGGGGACAGGCGCTGGCGGAGGATTTCCCGCCGTACTTTGCGGCCCGCTGCGTGCGCTTTCCCAAGCTGCTGACGGCGCTGGACGGACAGCTCCATGATTTCCTCCAGCGCCGGCTGCACCACGGGCGGCTGGATGCGGCCTATCGTCTGGCCCGGGAGCAGTACCGGCAGGTGGCCGAGGTGCTGTCACGGACCGCCCCGGCGGAACGGCTCCGCCGCGCACACCTGACCTGCCGCACCGCTGCCCTGCTGCGGCCCAAGACCGGCGAAAAGCACTGCGGCGATCAGTGCGCCGCTTTTGATGCCGGAGGGCTGACTTGTCTGGCGCTGTCCGACGGTATGGGCAGCGGCGAGAGCGCCCACTGCGAGGCCGCTATGACCATCCGCCTCCTGCGGCAGTTTTTGCAGGCGGGTATCGAACCTCTCCCGGCGCTGAAGACCCTGAACACCGCTGCCATGCTCCGCTGTCAGGGGGGCGCCGGCTTTACCACCATCGATCTGGCCTGCCTGGATCGGGCCGAGGGCGTGCTGACGCTGTACAAGTACGGCGCCGCGCCGTCCTATATCAAGCGGCAGGGCGCCGTGGCCCGCTATCGCGCACAGGCGCTGCCCGCGGGACTGGAGAGCGCCGACGGCGACGTGCCGCCACAGCGCGTGGCGGTATCGCCGGGCACCTGGCTGGTGCAGGTGTCCGACGGTGTGGCCGGCGAGGACGACGAGTGGCTCCAGGACCTGCTGGCCGGATGGGACGGCACCTCGCCCCGGGCGCTGGCGGAGGAGCTTCTCCGTCAGTCCGTTCAGCGGACGGGCGGCGCGGACGACTGCGCCGTGCTGGTGATGGCCATCGACGGCAAGGCGGACCCGCACCGCGTCTGAGCGACAAAAAACGGCGGGAAATTTTGCCCGCCGCGCCGTATAACTTTCCGCCGCCGCGGCGATACTATGGCTGTAACAAACAGCGCCCGTCACGGCTGAAGGAGGCATCGGTTTTGGTAAAAGGCGTTTCCCGCCGCGTGATCGTCGTGGACTCTCCCGACCCGCGGATATTCGAGCAGGCTATTTTCATCCTTCCCACGGACGGCGGCGGCGTCAGCTCCCGTCAGCTGGTGGACGAGGCGGTGCGGATCGCCCGCAGCTACGCCCGGGGACAGACCGGCGTTCGCCGCCGGTGGCGTCCGCCCGCGTGGCTGTGGGCGGTATGGGGCGCGTGTGCCTGCGGCCTGGTGTGGCTGCTGGCTGCGCTGCTGTGACCGCCCGCGGTCCTGTGGCGCAAGGGCGCTGTATCAGCTTACTTCCAGCGGTTTCCGCTGTTTCTGCCCTTTTTATCGCGGCGGCTGTGAGCAGTCACCGCCGCAAGGGTCCTGTTTTTTCTCCTCACTTGGGGCGGACGCGCGGCGTCCGCCCTCCTTTTTTACCCGGCGGTATCGTATGCCCTGCTCCAAAAAAAGAGACGCGCTGCATGGCGCGTCTCTTTTTTTGTGATTACCCACAGGTTTTGTTGTCTGCACTCCCGCACATCGCAAGGAAGGTGGAGTGTGAGGGGGGAACCTTTGACGGGTTCCCCCACTCGCGTTCAATCACCCGCCCGCAGGCGGTCACTTTTGCGTAGCAAAAGTGCTGCTCCAAAAAAGAAAGACACCCACATGGGTGTCTTTCTTTTTTGGAGCAGGGTACGGGAGTCGAACCCGCCTTAACGGCTTGGGAAGCCGCTGTAATACCGATATACCAACCCTGCGATTTACTTACCGGGTTATTGTAGCATACCGGCGGCGGTTTTGCAACCGAAAATTGTGTCGAAAGGGCATGAACGTCTTGTCCCGCCGCATACCCATAGAAAAAAGCCTGGAGGGGACGCTATGAAACGAAAACTGACAGCGCTGCTGGCGGCGCTGTGCATCACCGCTGTGCTGCCGGTACACGCCGGGGCGGTGGACCTGCCGCTGACCTCCCGCGCCGCGGTGCTGATGGAAAAGACCACGGGACAGATGCTGTTCGCCCAAAACGAGCATGAGAAGCTGGAGCCGGCCAGCGTCACCAAGATCATGACGCTGCTGCTGACCATGGACGCCATCGACAGCGGCGCGCTGGCCTACGACGACGTGGTGACGGTGTCGGCCAACGCCGCCGGCATGGGCGGCAGTCAGGTCTGGCTGGCGGAGGGCGAGCAGATCACCGTGGAGGAGCTGCTGAAATGCGTGTGCGTGTCCTCCGGCAACGACGCGGCGGTGGCGCTGGCGGAGAAGGTCGCCGGTGTGACGGAGCTGTTCGTGGAGCAGATGAACAACCGCGCCAGGGGGCTGGGTATGGACGATACCCATTTTGCCAATCCCACCGGTCTGACGGCGGCGGGCCACGTCACCAGTGCCTATGACATTGCCCTTATGAGCCGCGAGCTGCTGACAAAGCACCCGGACATCCGCAATTTCACCACCATATGGACGGACAGCATCCGAAACGGCACCTTCGATCTGGCCAATACAAACAAGCTCATCCGCTGGTACGACGGCGCCACGGGGCTGAAGACCGGCTACACCGCCTCGGCAGGCTACTGCATCAGCGCCACGGCGGAGCGCGAAGGCATGGAGCTGATCGCGGTGGTCATGAAGGGGGAGACGTCCGACAAGCGGAATACCGACGCCAAGGCGCTGTTGAATTACGGATTCTCCGCCTATACGCTGGTCTCCGCCGCGCCGGAGGAGCCGCTGCCCGCCCTGCCGGTGACCATGGGAGAGGCGGAGCAGGTGGGCCTGACGCTGCCGGAGACGGGCGTTACCGCCGTGGTGGAGAAGGCGCAGGCATCGTCGCTGGAGTATCGGGTGGACCTGCCGGAGACGCTGGCGGCCCCGATACAGCAGGGCCAGCAGGTGGGCACGCTGACGCTGTGCAGCGGCGATACGGAGGTGCTGACGGTGCCCATTCTGGCGGCGAAGAGCGTTCCGGGGCGCAGCTGGGGACGGATGTTCACCGATCTTTTGAAGCAGGCGGTGTTCCTGGCGTAGCGGAAAGGGGAAAAGCGGGGGAAAGTCCCGTTTTTCCCCTTGTATTTTCCCCGGAAACGTTGTACGATAGGGCAAATAGTTGCATTGCACCGACGAGGAGGTTTTAACATGATACAGGTCGATCTGCAAAATATCCGCAGCTTTATCCCACTGCCCTACGAGGCCGCGCTGTCCCCGCGCCTGCGTATCGCCCATGACCATCTGCAAAATGGTGATGGCGCCGGCGGCGAATTTACCGGCTGGGTGCATCTGCCGGAGGACTATGACAAGGCGGAATTTGCCCGCATCAAGGCGGCGGCGAAGAAAATACAGTCCGACTCCCAGGCGCTGGTGGTCATCGGCATCGGCGGCTCCTATCTGGGCGCCCGGGGCGTCATCGAATGCCTGCGCTCGCCCAATTACAACCTGAAAAAGAAGAATACGCCCAACATTTACTTTATCGGCAACGGCCTCAGCTCCGACGCGCTGACCGAGGTGATGGAGCTGGTGGACGGCGTGGACTTCTCCGTGAACGTTATCTCCAAGTCCGGTACCACCACGGAGCCCGCCGTGGCCTTCCGCTTCTTCCGTGAGCTGCTGGAGAAGAAGTACGGCCCGGAGGAGGCCGCCCGGCGCATTTATGCCACCACCGACGCCCGCAAGGGGGCCCTGAAGGGCCTGGCCGACGATAAGCGCTACGAGGAGTTCGTGGTGCCGGACAACATCGGCGGACGGTACAGTGTGCTCACGGCCGTGGGTCTGCTGCCCATTGCTGTGGCCGGCATCGATATCGACGCGCTGATGGCCGGCGCGGCGGATATGATGCGCGAATGTGCCCTGGCGGACATGAACGCCAATCCCGCCTGGCAGTATGCCGGCGCCCGGTATGAGCTGTACCGCACCGGGAAGAAGATCGAGCTGCTGGCGGCCTATGAGCCCTGCTTCCGCTTTATGTCCGAGTGGTGGAAGCAGCTGTACGGCGAGAGTGAGGGCAAGGACAACAAGGGCCTGTTCCCCGCCAGTGTGGAGTTTACCGCTGACCTGCACTCCATGGGCCAGTACATCCAGGAGGGTGAGCGCCACCTGTTCGAGACGGTGGTGCGCTTCGGCCCCTCTCAAAACGAAAACCCCGTGCCCTATGACGAGGGCAACGGCGACGGCCTGAACTTCCTGGCGGGCAAGAGCATGGACTTTATCCGCCAGCAGGCCATGGACGGTACGCTGCTGGCTCATGTGGAGGGCGGCGTGCCCAACGTGACGCTGCGGACCGGCTCCGTCAGCGAGCAGACCCTGGGCGGGCTGATCTACTTCTTTGAGTACGCCTGCGGCCTGTCCGGCTACCTGCTGGACGTGAACCCCTTTGACCAGCCCGGCGTGGAGGCCTATAAGAAAAATATGTTCGCCCTGCTGGGCAAGCCGGGGTATGAGGACCTGCGGCAGACGCTGCTGGGGAAGCTGGAAAAGTAAAAGTGCCCAAAAATAAGTTTACTTTTTCTGCATTGCTATTTTTCCACCGGTATGGTATGCTGTACTCAGGTGGAAACCACCAATGACAAAGGAGTGATTTCTTATGGTTAGACTGATCATGGGTGCCAACGGTGCCGGTAAGACCAAGCAGCTCATCGAGCTCATCCACACCAGTGTGGAGTCCGAGACCGGAAGTGTCGTGTGCATCGAGCCTAAGGGCGATATGACCTACGACGTCAGCTACAACGTCCGTCTGGTCAACGCCGGCGAGTATAATGTGGATTCTTTTGACTGCCTGCGCGGATTCCTGTGCGGTATGTACGCGGGCAATTACGATATTTCCCATGTGTTCGTGGATAATCTCTGCAAGATCGCCGGCAGCAACGACCTGCAGGCGGTAGAGACGTTCCTTCACTGGCTGGACCGCTTCAGCGAGGAGAATGGCGTGAAGTTCACCGTCACCATCAGCGCGGACGAGGACACCGCCACCGAGGGCATGAAGCAGTACATCTGAACCGAGCAAAAAGAACCGGCTAGAGGCCGGTTCTTTTTTCTTTCACCCCAGCAGATACAGCACCAGCCCGTACACCACGCTGGCGGCTGTGCCGAACACGATCACCGGCCCGGCCACAGTGAACATCTTGACCGCCGTGCCGGTGACGATGCCCTCCGCCCGGAAGTCGATGGCCGGCGAGGCTACGGCGTTGGCGAAGCCGGTGATGGGCACCAGCGTGCCTGCCCCGGCGTACCGCGCCAGCCGGTGGTACAGCCCCAGCGCCGTCAGCAGCACCGACAGGAACACCAGCGTTACCGAGGTGGCGGTGGCCGCCTCCTGCTGTGTCAGCCCCAGCGCCTGCCAGCCGTTGGCGATCAGCTGTCCCACGGCGCAGATCCCGCCGCCGACGACAAAGGCCAGCGCCGTGTCCTTGCCGATGGGTGAGCTGGGCGACAGCTGCCGTACCAGCGCGTCATATTCCTTGGGTGTCACGCCATCACATCCTTTCGCCGGTAATATGTGCCGCTTTCGCCGCGGCTATACTTGTCAAAACCCATGAAAACGGCTATAATAATACGGTGATCTCAGGAAAGGAGGGCGTCAGTTATGTACGACCCTGCCCATCCCTTCGGGCGCAAGGCGGTCCAGCTGGCCGTGATCGACCCGGTGAGCTGCACCGGCTGCGGCTGGTGCGCCATGTTCTGCCCCATGAAGTGCATCGACCTGCGGCCGGACGGCTATTATGAGGTCCGTCAAGATGACTGCATCGGCTGCCGCAGCTGCAAGGTCAACTGCTTTTACGGCGCTGTGACCATACTGCCGCCTCAGGTACGCTGATATGCAGAAAGAAAAAGCCCCTCTCGGGCTCTATATCCACATCCCCTTCTGCCGCCAGAAATGCGCCTACTGCGACTTTTACTCTTTGCCCCGCAGCGAGGAGAAGATGGACGCCTATACCGCCGCCCTGCTGCGCCATATCGAGGAGGTCGCGCCCCGCACTGCTGCCCATCGGGTGGACACGGTGTACTTCGGCGGCGGTACCCCCAGCTATCTGGGACCGGACCGCCTGACAAAGCTGCTGCGGACACTCCGCAAGCGCTGCCCTGTGGCCCGCGACGCCGAGATCACGTTGGAGGCCAACCCGGACTCCGCCTGTGACGTCAAGGCCCTGCGTGCGCTGCGTCGGGCGGGCTTCAACAGGATATCTCTGGGCGTTCAGTCGGCGGATGACGGCCTGCTTCGCGCCATCGGCCGCGTCCATACCTTTGCCCAGGTGCAGGAGGCCGTGGCCGCCGTGCGGAAGGCCGGGTTCAAAAACCTCAGTATGGACCTGATCTACGGCCTGCCGGGCCAGACCATGCAGCAGTGGGAGGACACCCTCGCCGCCGTCATCGCCCTGGCCCCGGAGCACGTCTCCTGCTACGGCCTGAAGCTGGAGCCCGGCACGCCCCTGTATGACCGCCGGGACAGCGAGCGCTTCCCGGACGACGACGGCCAGGCGGATATGTATCTCTACGCCGTCACGGTTCTGGCGCAGAACGGCTATGAGCAGTACGAGATATCCAACTTTGCCAAGCCGGGCTTTGCCTCCCACCACAATTTGAAATACTGGCACATGGAGGAGTATGCCGGCTTCGGGCCCGGCGCCCACTCCGACTTCGGCGGTGTGCGCTACGCCTACGTCCGGGACCTGGACAGCTACATAAGCGGTCGCCTGATCCTGTCGGAGTCCGAGTCCGACGCCACGCTGACCCGGGATTATGAGTACGTCATGCTGTCCCTCCGCACGGCGGAGGGCATCGACCGCCGGTATTTCGAGACGACCTACCGCCAGCGGTTCCAGCCCATGGAGGATCTGTTCGTGCAGTATGAGCGCACGGGTCTGGCCGCCCGGACGGAGAACGGCTGGCGCCTGACGCCCCGCGGCTTTCTGGTGTCCAACAGCATCATCGTGGCCCTGGAGGAGGCGCTGGCTACCCAGAAAATACGCCGGGAGCAGGCCCTGGCCCAGCGGGATTATCGGATAATTTAACTGAAAAAGGCGGCTGTGTGCCGCCTTTTTCCGCTTTCCTCTTGACATTTTTTCAAAACCGTGCTACATTGTCAGCAATATTGAAAGCTGCGATGAAGGGGACAGGCCGTGCCTCATGTCCACGCGAAGAGAGCCGCCGTTTGGTGCAAGGCAGACGGGACAGGGACACCGAACATCACCCCGGAGCCGAGTAAGCGCGGACGGCAAGGGAGCCGTTACCTTCTCCCCGCCCCATTCCGTGGGGGATGAGTGGCCGCCCCGGCGGCAACGAGAGTGGTACCGCAGAGGACGTTTTTCCGCGCCTTTGTCTCTTGAACGAGACAAAGGCGCTTTTTATTTTGTTTTCAAAACTATTCAGATAAAGGAGAAGCAACATGGAGTACAAGAAGACACTGAATATGCCCAAAAGCGGCTTTCCCATGCGCGCCGGCCTGCCCGCCCGCGGGCCGGAGATGCTGAAGCTCTGGGAAGAGCTGGACCTTTACAATGAGCTGCTGATGAAGAACGCG
>ENA-ORIC01002797-ORIC01002797.1-human-gut-metagenome-genome-assembly--contig:-NODE-2797-length-13208-cov-4.118041_pt1 | contig 13208 bp, 17 predicted proteins | sample MGYA00243023_ERZ508732 | MGnify/ENA primary metagenome ERZ508732 (study PRJEB26277, sample SAMN04329767) | human gut metagenome | biome: human-associated habitat | host: Homo sapiens | place: USA...
CTGCAAAGACGACAGAGCCCGCAAAGACGACGGCGCCTGCAAAGACGACGGAGCCTGCAAAAACGACCGAACCTGCAAAGACGACAGAGCCCGCAAAGACGACGGAGCCTGCAAAGACGACGGCGCCTGCAAAGACCACCGAACCTGCAAAGACCACGGAGCCTGCAAAGATGTCGGACACCGAAAAGGCTGCTGATACCAGCGCTACCACGGCGGCTGCACCCGCAACCGAGGGCGGTCTCAGCACCGGTGCGATCATCGGCATCATCGCAGCTGTCATCGTTGTGATCGCAGTTGTGGTCGTTGTCATCACCAAGAAGAAGAAAAACTAATTGTTTTTTCAAGTAAAAAAGCCATCTGCCGTCCGGCAGATGGCTTTTTCATTCAGCAGATGGCTTTTTTGGCTGTTTTGTGATTTTCGACTCACAATGTGCAAAAGAACGAAAAATGCTCTTCCAAAATTGAATTTGTCGTGTATAATAGACATAAATTCACACGGAGGAAAGAAAACATGAAAAAACATTTCGGACTTTTGGCAATGCTTGTGTTCTGCCTTATCGGATGCCTGTGCGCATCCGCGGCGGATCAGACGATCTATCTGAACGACGGCGGCACGGGCGACGGCTCGAGCGCGGCATCACCGCTCGGTGACATGACCGAAGCGATCAGCAAGATCGCAGACGGCGGTAAGGTCGTCATCACGGATACATACACGATCGGCGAGATCTTTGAGATGCCGCAGCACAAGGGTGATGTGACTATCACCGGCGGGACGCTGGTCATGGCGGGCGATCCGGCAAACCGCTTCTATGTGTCGGGTCCAGGCAAAACGACCTTTGAGCATCTGGCGCTGCGCGACGGCGCAGGCAAGGGCTTCTGCATCGCCGGTCGCTTCAATGAGATCGTCATGGGGGAGGGCGTTGATACCACCACGGCAAAGGTCTATGTCATCGGCGGTTATCAGACAGCGTTCCCCGAGGATATGGAGCTTGGTCTCGATTCACATGTAACGATCAAGAGCGGCAAATACCATGCCGTCGCAGGGTCCAGCCGCGGCGCATCGAGTATCATGTTTGAGGGCACGTCGCACATCACGGTAGACGGCGGCGAGATCAATATGCTGTTCGGCGGCTCCATCAACGGCAGCGGCATGGCGAACGCGGAGATCACGATCAACGGCGGCACGATCAACCAGCTGAATATGGCGGGCGACGCGACCCGCCGCATCAACGGTGATGCGACCCTTACGGTCAACGGCGGCATGATCGGGCAGCTCGCGGTGAATAACGTCATGGGGCATGCCACCGTCAACTACAACGGCGGTCAGATTGCATCGGCAAGCAAGCTGATCGATGTGAAGGTTCAGGAGTTTGTCACCGACGGTACGGCGACGCTGAATGTCAGTCCAGACCTGAGCGCGCCTCTGCTTGCGCTTGCGTTTGACACCGTCAACTATGTCGGCAAGCCGCCCTCCACGACAGAGCCCGCAAAGACGACGGAGCCTGCAAAGACGACGGCGCCTGCAAAGACCACCGAACCTGCAAAGACCACGGAGCCTGCAAAGATGTCGGACACCGAAAAGGCTGCTGATACCAGCGCTACCACGGCGGCTGCACCCGCAACCGAGGGCGGTCTCAGCACCGGTGCGATCATCGGCATCATCGCAGCTGTCATCGTTGTGATCGCAGTTGTGGTCGTTGTCATCAAGAAAAAGAAATAAGGAAAGCAAAAAGGCACTCGAAAGAGTGCCTTTTTTTATCTTATTCTACAGTGACGGTTTTCCCTGCGGGCACGACAATGTTCTTGCCGAACCAGTCGAGATAAACATCTTTGTCGGTCGGATTGGACAGCATTTTTCCGTCCGCTGCGCATTCCAGCCGGTCATATGCCTGTACATAATCATAGACTTCGGTGTTGGTTGCATACCACACGTCTTCGCGGCTGCCGACCTTTTCGGCAAAGGATTCGAGAATGTTCCAGTTGTCGTTGTCATTGTATTCAAAGCTGTGCCCCCAGAGGTAGAACAGCTTCGGATTGTGTCGCCAGAAGTACCCACCCTCGGAATCCTGCAAAAATGCGTCGGTCAGCTCTGCCAGCCGCGGGGAGTTGTGGTGGCAGGTCGGCTGCAGCCGCAGCCAGTCGTTCGGAATGCCGAAGCCGCCGCTTGAGATGGTCGTGCGGGCGTATCGGATCCCGCAGCGCCGGACAATGTCCACGGTGTCGTCGTCAAAGCTGCCGTTGGCATATGCCATGCCCTTGATGATGCAGCCGAAAAGCCGCTCCAGATTGCGCCTGTCGTCGATGATCTCCGCAACAGCCATTTCCTCCGGAATGTCCGCGAGGGACCGATGCCGGAATCCGTGCACCGCAACCTCATGATTGCAGCTTTTGTACAGTTCGATGGATTCTTCTTTGGTCAACCGACGTCCGCCTGCCTGTTCGGCAAACAGTCCCGAGCTGATGTTGAAGGTGCATTTGATGCCGCTGCCGTCCAGAATGTCGATCAGCTTTTTGTCAAAGACCATGCCGTCGTCATAGCTGAGGGTCAGCGCTTTGAGCCGGAAGCCGGGGAAGCGTAAGAGCCTGTATTTGTTCATTTTGATCTCTCCTCTGCGTCTGTGCTATCATTCTATAGTACATTGCGGAAAAAGTCAATACAGCAGCACCGCATTTGCGGCGCAGACAGGGAAGATCAAAAGCACATTTTCAAATTCGGTGAAAAAGCACTTGCTTTCGCAAGTGCTTTTTCATGGCTGGGGATGAAGGATTTGAACCCTCACAAACAGAGTCAGAGTCTGTCGTGCTGCCATTACACAAATCCCCAATATTCGGTTTGCGCTGCTTTCTGCAACGGATATTATTATAGCAGAGCTTTCCCGAATTGTCAAGTATATTTTCGCAAAAATCGTGGGGTTTTATACGTTTTTTTGCGCGCGGATTTTTCTGCCTAAAGAAGCCCGTAGAATACGATTCCGAGACCGGCGGACAGCAGGATCATGAGGATCGGCGAGGGCGACTTCCGCGCGTATCTTTGCAGCAGAAAGCTGACCGCGCAGAGCAGGGCGAAGATCGCGACGGCGCGCAGATCCGGGTGCAGACCGCCGCTGATTGCTTTCAGACCGAGCAGGGTGTCCAGTCCCATCGTGAGCGCCGTGGCAAGAATCAGTGCGGTGATGCAGGGGCGCACGCCGCCGAGAAACGCCTGCACGCCCGTGTATTTCAGCAGATTGCGGATCAGCGCGGCGATGAGCAGAATGATGATAAAGGAGGGAAGCACCACGCCGAGCGTAGCGACCAGCGCGCCGAAAACGCCGCCCTGCGATGCGCCGACAAAGGTCGCCATGTTCACCGCGATCGGCCCCGGCGTGGATTCGGTCACGGCGACAAAGCTCATGAACTCGCTCTCGGTCATCCAGCCGTTTGACAGCACGATCTCGCGGATCAGCGAGACCATGCCGTAGCCGCCGCCGAAGGAGACCGCGCCGATCTCAAAGAAGATGAGAAACAGTTTGAGCAGCATTATTTGTCCCCGCCTTTCTTCAGCCGCGCGGTGTAGGTGACCGCGATGCCGAGCACGCCGCAGAGCAGGATGGCGAGGATCGAGGAAAAATCGACCGCCAGCAGCGAAGCGCCGACCATCAGGACAAAAACGATGCTCGCAAGAATGTAGTTGAACGCCGATCGTTCAAGCCCGCGGAACACGCGAATACCGGCGGACAGAATAAGCCAGACCACGCAGACGCGGATACCCGCAAAAGCATAGGCAACAAAGGTGAGGCTGAGAAATCGGTCAAAAAACAGTGAGATTGCGTAGATGATGGCAAAGGAGGGGATGCAGACCGCGACGGTGGACACAAGCGCACCGAGAAACCCCGCGATCTTGTAGCCGACATAGGTCGCACCGTTGATGGCAAGCGGTCCCGGCGTGGACTCGGCAATTGCCAACATGTCCATGAATTCCGTTTTGCCGATCCATTTCTTTTTGTCTACAAATTCGGCTTCAAACAGTGCCAGCATGGCATAGCCGCCGCCGAACGTGAACAGCCCGATCTTCATCATCGTGAAGAACAGCTTGCAGAGCAGCGCCCCGCGCGTTGTCGATTTTTCTTCCATTTGTATCCCCGCTTTCCGCATTCATTATAGCATGCATGCCGCAAACCGTCAAGGCAGGTCTCTTGCGCGCGGCGCAGATTTGTGATAGAATAAAAAGCCGACAGGGGGTGCTTGAATGTCCTTGACACAGGAAGAAATCAAACGCATTGCGCTGGAACAATCCGCAATTGACGCCGGATGCGCGCCGACGGATTTTTTGCGCTCGGAAAACGTCATTGTGCCGTCCGTGGTCAGCCCGGATGCGCGCAGGTATCTGAAGCAGCCGCTCGAATGCACCTTGATTTCCTATGGCGCAAATGTTGTGGTCACGGCGCAGGATGCTTACCGTGCCATCGCTGCCGACTATGTCGGGCGTTTTTCGCCCGCAGAATGCTTTGAAACGCCCGCGATGCTGCTGCTGGACGATGCACTGCGCGCCGTGGGCTTGCGCATCTGTTTTCAGGCGGAGTATTTTTTGCCCGAGCTTTCCGCGATGCAGGTGACCGATTGCCCCTACGAACTGCGGCTGCTGCATCCGGTTGACTTTGCGCCGCTGTATACGTCGGAGTGGAGCAACGCACTTTGCATAGAACGTGCGGTGCTCGATACGCTCGGCATCGGCGCTTATGACGACGGGCGGCTTGTCGGTTTTGCCGCCTGCTCGGCGGATTGCCGTGATATGTGGCAGATCGGCGTGGATGTGCTGCCTGCGTATCGCGGGCAGGGCATTTCCACTGCGGTGACAAGCCGCCTTGCTGCCGAGATCTTAGCGGCGGGGAAAGTGCCTTTTTATTGCGCGGCGTGGTCAAATATCCGCTCGGTGCGCAACGCGCTGCGCTGCGGATTCCGTCCCGCATGGGTGGAGCTGTCCGCAAAGCCGATCGATTATATCCGCGATCAGCTTGAAGATTGATTGCACAACAGCACGATCGTGCTCTCCGTATACCGCTTCGTGCATTGTGAGCCCGCTTTTGCTTTGTTATAATGAACCTACAAACCAAGATTTTGGAGGGGTTCATATGCGATTTGAGAATAAAGTAGCCATGGTGACCGGCGCGTCCGTCGGCATCGGGCGCGCCTGCGCGGTGCGCCTGGCAAAAGAGGGCGCAAAGCTGGTGCTGTTCGACATCAATGCCGAGCAGCTGGACAAGGTTAAGGAAGAGGTTGCACCGTACACAACCGACGTGCTGACATACACCTGCGATGTCAGCGACGAGGCAGCCGTGAACGCCGCAGTGGCGGATGCCATGCAGCATTTCGGCAGAATCGACGTGCTGATCAACAATGCGGCGATTTGGCGCACCTGGAAGACCTTTATGGCGGTCACGACCGAGGAGTGGAAAAAGTTCATCGACATCAACGTCATGGGCGTGGTCTATTGCACCCGCGCGGTGCTCGGCTCGATGATCGAGCATCATTACGGCAGGATCGTGAACGTCGGCTCGGTCGCCGGCATCTACGGCAACGGGCATATGTCCCACTATTCCGCAACGAAGGGCGCGATTATTTCGCTGACCGCCGCACTCGCCAAGGAAGTTGCGAAGGACGGCGTGCTGGTCAACTGCGTTTCGCCCGGCACGGTCAGCTCATCGAAGGACGCGGACATGGACGCATACACGTCGTGCGAGCTCTGCTACATGGAGCGCTCGGGCACGGACAACGAAAATGCCAACCTGATCTGCTTTATGGCAAGCGATGAGGCAACCTACATCTCGGGACAGAATTTCCAGATCGACGGCTGCCGCAAAAAGATCTGAACTGAAGAAAAAAAGGGGTGCTTTTTGCATCCCTTTTCTGTTTTCGGCGCAAAAAAAGAGAAGCGCTCGTGCGAACGCCTCTCTCCCAGGAAAAAATGATGAAATCGACCAAAACCTCATCGTCTATATAATAGCATCTATTTCCCAACATGTCAAGAGAAATTGTTGATTTTATTTAGTATTCTAAATTGCCTTTAGTGAATCTTTACCGTTATTTTCCCGCGAAATACGTGAAAATTATACTTTTTGCAAAAGATTGTTTCAGAAAATGCAAAAGTTCCGGAAAAAGGAAAACGTCGTTCGCAAGCCGTTTATCGTGTGCTTTGGTGCGCATTCGGGCTTGACCGCAGAGGTGTTTTGTGATACAATCACATGTAAACAAAGGAAAGAAGTTGAAAAAATCATGCATCGGTTCATCCAAACTTTTGTGAAGATTTTTGTGCTGGCGACGGCGCTCTGTGTGTTTGCGGGGTGCACGCCTGCCGATTTGTCTTCGGCGAAGGACGATCCCGATACGACGGTCATCACCGCACGCAGGAAGAATGCGCAGACAGAGCTGACTGAAACGCTTGCGGATGAGAAAGCCAAACTGCCGCTTTTCACCGGCAGTACAGAGCGGACCGCAGAGAGCACGACAAGCGAACCGGCAGCCGAAACCGAAACGACAGCGTGCGCGGCGACGTCGGGGGCAGCAGTTACGGAAACTTCTTTCCGCACGGAACAGCCGGTTTCGGCAGGCTATGTCTGCAATACAAGCAGCAAGAAGTTCCACCTGCCAAGTTGCGGTTCCGTCAAGACGATCAGCGACAAGAACCGCGAAAACTATAACGGTTCGCGCGATGATTTGATCGCCGAGGGGTATTCCCCCTGCAAAAAGTGCAATCCTTAAGGAGGGCTGATTATGCAAGATATTTTTGCGTGTATGAAGACGCGGCGGAGCGTTCGGCGCTACAAGCCGGATGCCGTCCCGCAGGAACTGCTTGCTCCGATTGTCGAAGCGGGGCTGTATGCCGCGAGCGGGCTCGGACGGCAAAGTCCGATCATTCTGCAGGTGACGGATCGTGCGATGCGCGACCGCCTGATGCAGCTGAATGCGGCAGTGCTCGGGCGCGAAGGCAGCGATCCGTTCTACGGCGCGCCGGTGATCTTTGTCGTGCTGGCGGATCGTGCGTGCCCGACCTATGTGTACGACGGCAGTCTGGCGCTCGGCAACATGATGCTTGCCGCGCATGCAGAGGGGCTGGGCAGCTGCTGGATCCATCGTGCAAAGGAGGTCTTTTCCACCGAGGCGGGCAAGGAGATCCTGCACGAGCTCGGTGTTGAGGGGGACTACGAGGGCATCGGGCATCTTGCCGTCGGCTATCCGGACGGCGAATATCCCGCGCCGCCCGCGCGGCGGGACGGTCGCGTCTTTTACGCAGACTGAAACAATGCAAAAAAGGAGAGCATTTCGCCTGAAATGCTCTCCTTTTTCATATTCGGTTTCAGTTTTTTGCACGTGCGCGGAGCGCCTCATAACAGCTGTAGGGAACGGCGAGATTGCCGCGCCCTGTGCCGAGGGCAATATCCGGCTTGACGTTGCCGTGAAAGTCGCTGCCTCCGCTCGGCAGAATGCCGTAGGTTTTGACGGCGGCGAGCATGGCAGCGGTGTCTGCGTCGGAATAGGTGGAGTAATAGACCTCCGCACCGTCAAGTCCTGCGGCAGCGGCGGAGGGGAGAATGGCATAGACCTTGGAGATGTCCACATGGTAGAGCGGATGCGCCCAAACGGCGACGCCGCCCCATGCCTTGATCTGTCGGACCGTTTTAAAGAAATTTGGATTGTGCGGGCGGATGTAGAAGCCGCAGTCGGTGTCGAGCAGCTTCTGAAACGCCTCGTTTACCGACTGCACAATCCCCTTGCGGATCAGCAGCTGCGCAATGTGTGAGCGGTTGCGGAAGATGCCCGGAAACGCCGCACACAGCTCATCATAGCTGATGTCGAATCCGGCAGCGCGCAGATTTTCGATCGTCTGTCGGTTGCTGTCCTCTTTCATCGCGTTGCGCTTTGCCATAAAGTCGGTCACGTCGTTAAAGACGATCGGCGGCAGAAACAGACCCAGCAGGTGCAGCTCCTCACCGGCAAAATCGGTTGAAAACTCCGCACCGCAGACGGCGCGGATCGGCTTGCCCGCCGCAGCGGCGGCAAAACGCGCGCAGCCGGCGACCGTATTGTGGTCGGTCAGCGCGATCGCGCCGAGCCCGCGCTCCAGCGCCAGCCCGACGAGTTCTTCGGGCGTCAGTGTGCCGTCCGAGCAGGTCGAATGTGTATGCAGATCGCAGAAAAGCGTGCTTGCGTTACCGATTTCCACGATGCACACCTCCTGTTCCGTTCTTATCTGTAGTTTACCATATCTGTGCGGCTTTTGCAAGACGGTGCCGGGCAGAAAGGCTGTCGAAAATGCAAAAATGACCGGACGCATGCCCGGTCATTCTTCAAATTCGATTTTACCGTTGCCTTTTTCATATTCGGCAACTGCGCGTTTCATATATTGTTCGATCTCTTTGTTTGCCGAGCGCCCCTCGGACTCTGCGATGTAACGGAATTTGCGGAATAACACGCGGTCTACGCGCAAGGTATATCGCAGCAATTTATCTTCCATGGTTGTACCCTCATATTCTGAATACAGTATAAACTTATTATAATAAAAATATTGCAATGAAACAAAAATGGTGGTATAATGACGCACAAATGACGCATAAAATTTTGAAAGGAAAGAAAAAATTGAAATTAGCTGTTATCGGCTCGCGGGAACTGCATATCAAGGTTGAAGACATGAGCAAATACATTTCGCCACAAGTTACGGAGCTTGTGTCCGGTGGCGCAAGGGGCGTCGACAGTTGCGCAAGAATGTATGCTGTTTTGCACAACATACCAATCAAGGAGTTTTTCCCTGATTATCCGCGTTTCGGGCGTGCGGCACCGCTGAAACGAAACCTTCAAATCGTTGAATATGCAGATGAGATTCTGGCTTTTTGGGATGGGCATTCGAGAGGGACGGCATATACACTTCAAAAGGCGGAGAAGATGGGCAAGAAAATCAAGGTTGTGCGGATCAATTAAGGAAACAAAGACCGCCGTATCGCGCTGCTTTTTTTCCTTTCGGGCTTGCTTTTCTCTGTAAAAAGTGGTACAATACTTATAATATTGAAAAGTGGATCGGAGGGAAGACCGTGCATTTGCAGGAATCCGGCGAGATGTATCTCGAGACGATTTATGTCCTTTCAAAGAAGGGCGGAGAAGTGCGCTCGGTTGAGGTCGGCGAATATATGGGCTTTTCCAAGCCGAGCGTCAGTCGCGCCATCCGCCTTCTGAAGGAAGGCGGCTATGTGGAGATGGCGGAGGACGGTCCGCTCACCCTGACCCCGTCGGGGCTTGCGGTGGCAAAAAAAATCTACGAGCGGCATACCATGCTGTCTGCGTTTCTTGAGCGCCTCGGCGTGTCGCCGGAGGTGGCGGCGCATGATGCCTGCAAGATGGAGCACGACATCAGCGACGAGACCTTTGATGCGATCAAGCGGCATGTCGCAAGCGGAAATAAAGAATAAAGGCGGGCTGCAAAACCGATGTTTTGCAGCCCTTTTTCCGACTGAACCCTTTACTTTTGGGCGAGGATATTTTATACTGGTAGTAACGAAAAAATACGGAGGCAATACAATGGCTCATCTTGAATTTCCGTTCGGCAAAACGGCGCTCGGACTGGACATTGCGGACACACGGCTGCGCGCCGTGCTGACCTCTGGACTGCATGCCTATACGCCGGCGGCGGACGGCGAGACCCTCGTGCGCCGCGCCATGGCGGATCCCATCGGCACAAAACCGCTTGCAGAGCTTGCACGCGGCAAACAGAGGGTCGTCATCATCGCAAGCGATCACACCCGTCCCGTTCCGTCGAAGGTCATCATCCCGCAGATGCTTGCAGAGGTGCGGCGCGGCAATCCGGCGGCGGACATCACCATCCTGATTGCCACGGGCTGCCACCGCGAAACCACGCGCGATGAGCTTGTCGCCAAATTCGGCGAAGACATCGTGCAAAACGAAAAGATCTATGTGCACGACTGCGACGATGCGGCGATGCTCACGGACATCGGCGTGCTGCCGTCCGGCGGCGCGTGCATCGTCAACCGGCTTGCCGCCGAGGCGGATCTGCTGCTCGCCGAAGGGTTCATCGAGCCGCACTTTTTTGCCGGTTATTCGGGCGGGCGCAAGAGCGTGCTTCCGGGAATCTGCTCGCGCACGACCGTGCTTGCCAATCATTGCGCCGAGTTCATTGACAGCCCCTTTGCACGCACAGGCGTGATCGAGGGGAACCCCATTCACCGGGATATGGTCTGGGCGGCGCGCCGCATCGGACTTGCCTATATCGTCAATGTCGTCATCAACGCCGAGAAGAAGGTCGTTTACGCCGTGGCGGGTGACGTGGAAGCCGCCCATGCGGCGGGATGCGCCTTTTTGTCGAAGTATTGCGGCGCCGCGGCAGAACCTGCCGACATCGCGATCTCGACCAACGGCGGTTACCCGCTCGATCAGAACATTTACCAGTCGGTCAAGGGCATGACTGCGGCAGAATCCGCCGTGCGGAAAGGCGGCGTCATCGTGATGCTTGCCTCTGCCGAGGACGGCACGGGCGGCGACGAATTTTACCGCTGCATGAAAGAGAAGGAGGATGTCCGTGACATTTACGCGGACATTATGACGCGCGGGCGGAACGAGACGGTCAGCGACCAGTGGATGACGCAGATCCTCTCCCGCATTCTCATGCGTGCGTCGGTGGTCTACGTCTCAAACGCCGATCCCGAGCTGGTGCGCGGCTATCATCTGATCCCTGCCGCCACGCTGGACGAAGCCATGCACATTGCCGAGGAGCTGCTCGGCGACCCGAATGCCTCTGTCAATGCCATTCCGGACGGCGTGTCGGTCATGGTGATTCCGAAGGAGAACGCGGAATGAAGAATACAACGAGAAAAATCACTTACGGCGCGCTGATCATTGCCTGCGCCGTCGTCCTGCCGCAGCTGTTCCACCTTTCCGGCATTCCGAACAGTGGCGCGGTCTTCCTGCCGATGCACATTCCCGTGCTGCTCGGCGGGTTTATCCTCGGTCCGCTTTTCGGTGCGCTCATCGGGGTGTTGTCCCCGCTCATCAGCAGCCTGCTCACGGCAATGCCCGCGCCTGCGCGGCTGCCGTTCATGATGATCGAGCTTGCGGGCTACGGTTTTTTTGCCGGACTGATGTATCACACCCTCGGCTTCTCGCGCAAAAAGCTCGGTACATATATTTCGCTGATCTCCGCCATGCTGTTCGGGCGCGTGCTGTATTCGCTTGCCGCATTTGTCGCCGGGACGTGGCTGAACATGGAGAAGGCGGGCGGCATTATGGCGGGCGTCAATGCGACGGTCACCGGCTTTGCCGGCATCGTAATCCAGTTGATGTTTATCCCGCCGCTTGTATACGCGCTGCGCCGTGCGGGCATGCTGGATGTATTCCTGCGCCGCGGGGACGGCATTGACCGCATCTGAAAGGAAACTAACCCATGAAAATTATCGTAGCAACGGATTCGTACAAGGGCACGATCAACGCGCCGGACGCCACCGCGATCATTGCCGACGCGCTGGCGGAAAAGCTGCCGCTTGCGCAGATCCTGCGGATGCCGATCGCCGACGGCGGCGAGGGCAGTGCAGAGTGTCTGGTCTCGGCATGCGGCGGCGGATACGCCGTCACAACCGTGAAAAATTGCTTTTTTGAGGATGCCCAGGTGCGCATCGGACTGGTCGGCGAGGGAGATACCGCCATCGTCGAGCTTGCCGAGGCGGCTGGACTTCGCTATGCGGAGGGACGTGCCAACCCCATGTTCACAACGACCTACGGCGTCGGGCAGATGATCCGCACGGCAGCGGGGCTCGGCGTGCGCCGGATCCTGCTCTGCCTCGGCGGCAGCGCGACCAATGACCTCGGGCTCGGCGCAGCGGCGGCGCTCGGCGTGCGCTTTTTTGATGCAAACGGCGAGGAAATGCTGCCGCTCGGCGGCACGCTGGATGAAGTCGCCGCGGTGGATCTTTCGCTTGTGCCGGACAACATCCGTGCGCTGGAATTCGTCTGCCTCTGCGATGTGACCGGTACGTTGACCGGCACGGACGGCGCGGCACAGATGTTTGCACCGCAGAAGGGCGCGTCGCCCGAAATGGTGGCGGTACTCGAGGCGGGCGCCGCGCATATGCAGGAGGTTTTCCTGCGTGACCTCGGCGTGGATGTGATCTCCCTTGCGGGCGGCGCGGCAGCAGGCGGATTTGCCGCAGGGTTTGCGGCGCTGTTCGGGGCGGAGATCCGCAGCGGCATCGGCGAGGTGCTCCGCGTGACCGGCTTTTCCAGCGAGATCGAGAGTGCCGATGCGGTCATCACCGGCGAGGGACGCTTTGATCGGCAGAGCGTGTGCGGCAAGGCGATCGGCGGCGTGATCGAGGCGGCAAATCGCTTCGGCGTGCCGGTCTTCGTCCTTGCGGGCAGCGTCGGCGACGCGGAGGGGAGCGGCGCTGCCGCAGTCTTCTCCACGGTGCGCGACTTTTGCAGCTTTGCGGATATCCGAGATGAGGCCAAGACATACCTGCGCGCAGCGGCGGATAGCCTTGCGGCTGCCATCGCGCTCGGCGCGGGCAGCGGCGGCAGGTGAAAGGCAAATCCGGTGCAAAAAACGTGCGTGTTTTCTATATTGACTTTGCCCATCAATTCTTATACTATTAAACTATAAAAGTCTATTTATAATTGAGCGGAGGATTTCTCATGAAAGAACTTTTCGGAAAGATGCCGGACGGCACGGAAATTTATGCCCATACGATTGCGGACGGCGATATCAGCATCACGGTTCTGGACTACGGCGCAACACTGCAGAAATTTGTACATAAGGGAACCGATATCATTTTCGGCTACGACGACCTCGAGGGCTACCTGAAAAACGGCGGCTGCCAGGGCGCAACCATTGGCAGATATGCCAACCGCATCAGCGGCGGTAAGCTCACGATCGACGGCGTGGACTATCCCATCGTCAAGAACAACGGTCCCGCGCACCTGCACGGCGGCAGAGTGGGCTTTGACAAGCGCATCTGGCACATCGAGGAGGAGACCTGCGCAAAGTGCGGCGCCCCCAAGCTGGTCTGCACCTATACCTCGGCGGACGGCGAAGAGGGTTACCCCGGCAAGCTGGAGGTCAAGGTCACGTTCAAGATCATGGAGGGCGCACTGGCGATGGTCTTTAAGGCAGAGACCGACTAGCCCACCTACGTCATCCTCACCAACCACTCCTATTTCAACCTGCACGGCATTGA
>ENA-ORIC01002801-ORIC01002801.1-human-gut-metagenome-genome-assembly--contig:-NODE-2801-length-13191-cov-2.396065_pt1 | contig 13191 bp, 7 predicted proteins | sample MGYA00243023_ERZ508732 | MGnify/ENA primary metagenome ERZ508732 (study PRJEB26277, sample SAMN04329767) | human gut metagenome | biome: human-associated habitat | host: Homo sapiens | place: USA...
ATCGGGGTAGATGGTTCCGGCCGCATCGTCATCGAAAAATTCGAAGTCAGCCTTGCTCAGGTCGAACGAACGGGAATTATATTCCCTGTGGTCGATACCCATCATGGCAATCACCAACTCCTCGCCCGGCTGCACCGGAACATCCTTGCCCGTACCCGGAATCATAAACACCCATGAAACGGAGAAGAAATCTTTCATGATGTCCGGAGTGTAATCATACTTGAGCACCGGAGAAAACTCCGATTCCATGATTGCCAAGCTGTCGGCATAGAGAATCTGGTCGGAATTATTGCGAATTTTGATATAATGGTCATCGTTATACCAGTCGCCTTCCACATCTGTCAATGTCCCGGTAAAGAAGATTTCGGAAATCACAAAACCCTCAGACGGCGTATAGAAAATCGTTTGCGATTCCGGTACCGTTGCACTTTCACCGGCAATGGCTACAGATTCCCGAAGCGCCCGGTAACCGGAAGTAACTTTGCTTCCATCGTCCGCCGTATAAGTCAGCGTACCCTCGACACTAATTTTGTAAAGGCCTTCCGGCACAGTCGCCGAAACGGTCAAGACAGTCGCTTTGGTAGCCGAAGTAACTGCACCTTTATACGTCGTACTGGTATTGATATTGGTAAACAGGGCCGTAACGTCCGAAACGGTACCGTCACTCGCCGTCTCAGGCAGTGTGAGTGTCCAACTCACCACACTTTCCGGAATACCGGGTTCGTCGTCTTTACAGGAAGTCAGGATCAACGCTGCGGAAACCAATAGCAGCGCTCCGAAAATTCTGGTCATTTTTTTCATAATTCGTTGTTTATTTATGGGTTTATAATCGATTATTTACAGGCATTGCCTCGTTTTCAACAGCCTTACAGGTTAAAATTGATCTCCATGCCGAAATAGGGCATTGGGGTTGTTTGACGGACAAGAACCCCGTTGGAACCTCTGTATTCGTGCCAGTAAGAGTACAGTTGGTTGACGAAAAAAGCTAGTTCAATACGCTCTTTATAAAATTCTTTGGTCACTTTCAGGTTTACCCCGACATTGAAAGGTTCCATAATCCTCACGTAAAAATTTGATTCGGGATAGGTAATGATCAGCCATTGAAGGTACATATCGTTTTGCGCCTCTTCCACATTAAAGGGGTGCCTCACTCCGTTCAGGTCGACATATTCATCGGGAATCCCGGTCTGACGCAAAGCCTGCTGCCGGTATAGCCACATGCATTCAATCGCGGCGGAAAAACCGAGTTTAAGCCGGGGCAAATAGGTATCGAACAGGAAACGGGTATTAAAAGAACGTCTCGTATAGCCCTTTGGATCATTGTAATACCCCAGATAAGGCAATGCCTGGCCGCCAAGATTGACCGAAGGCCTGTACCAATAAGGCTGGCTTTCGCTGTATAGGGTGCGAAACCAAGCTCCATCGATGGTTATGCGCGTACGCAATGCCGGGATACGCTTACTGGTAAACGAATACTCAACACCTTCCTTAAAAATGCGCGTCCCGTTCGCGTAAACGCCATATGTTCCAAAAGCCGTTATATCCTTAAAAGGAAGATTCTCGAGCTGCGGCGGAGCGGTCAGTGCGCCGGGATCAATTCCTGAGGCATCATACTGGCGGTAATTCATAATCTGGTATTGCGACATGTTCCGAAATCCCGTTGTCAGGTTCTCCCGGAAATAAGTCACGGTAAACCTGTTTTCCCCATAAGAGATATCCCCGCGTATCTCCCATTTAAAATTGCGTGCTGCCTGCAAATCGTAATTGGTCGGATCGACCACGTAAGTTTTCAGGTTCAACCGCCTGTAAGCGGGATTTGAGTGGTAATAGTTCAATTGCTGCCAGTCGTAATAAATCAGGTCCGGATACAGGTAAGTCAGCGATGGAGTCATCGTGTGCCAGCCTGCCCCACCGCCAATCTCGAATTGCAACGGCCGGTCCGCCACCATCAGCCGGGGAAACGACCAGCGCAGATTGACGCGTGGATCGAAAAAGAATTTGCCGTGCAGGGCATAGCTGTCCGCAAGATTCAACATGGTCGAAGCACGCAATCCGGCCTGCACCTCGAGTTTGTGGCGGACAATGGGGATAATGCTGCGGTCCTCGACAAAAAGGGAAAAATCGTGCCCGGCCGGAATATCATAATAAGGCCGCGGCCGCGTAGACATTCCGGGAGAAAGAGGATAAAGCGGATCGTAAATCTGTCCGCGGCCGTAATTTTTGTTCATCTGCCAGTCGACTCCCACCAGCATATTGTGCTGCGCGCGCGCTCCGTGAGTACCGAAACGTGCGGCCAATTTGGAGAAGGTCGTAAACGGCAAACTTTCCGATCCTCCGGTCGCTATATACTGCGAGGTCAACCATGTTCCGTCATGCACCCCTTCCTCTGTCGTGAGCGGAGGCGTAGGCCTCACACCTGAAAGAGAGATGTATCGTGTCCGATCTATCACATCCTTTTGCAGACTGACCGATGTATTCAGTTCCAACGAACGGGAAAAACTCCCTTTATTGCTGGTCCACATCAGGTTATTGGTCAGAGCATACCGGTTATAACTCGATTTATAGGTATCCACGTCATGATAATTGACATCCGGATCGAGTTTCATGTTATCGAATGATACTCCGTAATCCAGATTGCCCGCATAAGTCAACACTCCTGATCCGCATTCCCATTTTTTGGAAAGCCGGGCCGACATGTTGAAACGTTTGTAGTTTTCCAATGGAGTCCGGGGATCGATCTTCGAATCCAAAAAATCTATGCCGACATTAAGCGTCAATTTGCGTTTTTCCCACTCAAAACCTTTACCTACATAAATCAGTTTACCGTATGAATCAGCTTTAAAGCGGGCGTTGAGCTTATTGCCTCCTTTGCGGCGTTCGATCTTAATCAAACCGCTTGTCAGATCACCGTATTCGACTGAAGGAATACCGCGGACTACCTCAACATGCTCGATCTCATCGGTCGGAATAGTCCGCATATCCACTCCTCTGCCGGTCGTATTCCGATTTTCAACATACTTGTTGTCACCTCCCGCGAGATACGACATATTGGCTTTAGTATTGATCGGTACACCGTCCATCAGGAACGAAGTGCCCAGCGACGAGATATCATAATCGGTACTGCTTCCATCCGTCTGGATTCCAGATCCCGCCTCCCTCAGGCGGATCAGGTTGGCAGCACCCATATTGGGAACCGTCGAACGTTCGCCCGGCAGCAACGATACCAGATCGGCAAAGCTCGACGGCTGCAGGTGCTCCATGGCCTGACGGTCGATCTTGGACGAGCTGGTCATCCCCCTGGACTCGGAAGCCGTCACCACCACCTCATCCAGATTTACGGCATCGGGTTCAAGGAGAGCCAGCCACGTAAAACTATCGTCCACAGGGATAACCTGCGTATAAGGTTTGTACCCTAAGAAAGTAACCCGTAATTTATAGCGTCCTGCCGCGACACGCTCGAACCGGCAAATACCCTGGTCGTCGCAGCTTCCCGACAGTATCCGCCCGTCGGATTCGCATGTAAGCAACACGGCGGCGAATCCGACGGGCAAATCCGTCTGGTGATTTTGTGCCTGTATGGCAACCGTATACAAACCCGCCCGGGATTCCTGCTGTTGTCCCCGAACCGGGAAGACCAACAGCATCATACAGTATAACAGGGTCAGTATCCGAACGCTTTTCAACACTTTTTCCGATTTTGCACGGGGCAAAAGTACGGGATGCCGTCAGGTGCCGAAATCCCCAAATATGGCTAATTCGGAGCCCGAGTATCCCCATAGGTGAGGATGCTCCGTTTTACAGCACTGTCATTCAATTCAATCCATTTTATATAACACTATCCGACATTCAATGATTCGCCAATAGCAGGCACCATGTGTCGGAACACCGATATAGGGTCCTGCATACCGCGCCTGAACTATACTCCTCCTGCCCCCCATCCTCATTTTCAGCTATAAAACGACTCAAAATCCCTATTTTTGAGGACGGATGGTTTCCGCCAATCGCTATAATTTTGGGGCGTAAAATATAAAATGGAGAAAACATACGTGCTCCACAGCCAAATCCCCAACTATTATCACACGATGAAATACCTCTACCATTACCTTTTTCTTACAACCAGCTTAATTTTGCTGGGCAGCTGCACCAAGGACACCCTTCCCGGCACGGACACGACAACGCCTCCTTCCCTCGAAACCGATACGGGAGCAGAGGCTTTCGAAGGATGGATCCGGGTCAAATTCAAATCCGGCAACGATGAAATCGCCCCCGTTGTGACCAAAAGCGGCGCGCTCTCCACAGGTCTGGCTTCTGTCGACAATGCCGCACTGGCACTCGGAGCCAGGCAGATGAAAAGGGTCTTCCCACCCGCCGGACGCTTCGAGGAGCGTACCCGCAAGGAAGGGCTGCACCTGTGGTACGACCTCTATTTCGACGAGAGTATTCCCGTAAGCAAGGCCGTCTCGGATTTTCGGCAATTGCCGGAAGTGGCGGTCGCCGAACCGATCTATAAGGCCAGTCTGATCCACCCCTCGGCTCCCGTCGCGGTTTCGGAAACAACGACGATATCCAGAGCCTCGCAAAACGCGCCTTATAACGATCCCCTGCTATCGAACCAGTGGCATTACGACAACGACGGCACCCTTCCCGATGCGCTTGCGGGAGCCGATATCAACCTGTTCCGGGCCTGGGAAATTACACAGGGTTCCCCGGAGGTTATCGTAGCCGTCGTGGACGGAGGCGTGGATTATGCCCACGAAGACTTGCAGGGCAATGTGGTCAATCCGGCGGAGCTGAACGGACAGCCCGGTATAGACGACGACGGAAACGGCTACATCGACGATTTTTACGGCTGGAATTTCATCGAAGACAACAACCAAATCGAGGTGGACAACCACGGTACCCATGTGGCCGGTACGATAGCTGCCGAAAACAACAACGGCATCGGAGTCTGCGGTGTGGCCGGCGGGCACGGCAACCATACCGGCACGCGAATCATCAGCTGCCAGATTTTCGGCACCCGGAACGGACAGGAGGTTTCGGGCAATTCGGCCCCGGCGATCAAATACGCCGCAGATGCCGGAGCGGTTATCTGCCAGAACAGCTGGGGTTATACCAACGCCACGAGCATGCCCCGCTCGGACCAGGAGGCGATCGAATACTTCATCAAATACGCCGGGACCGACGAAAACGGGAACCAGACCGGCCCGATGAAGGGCGGCATCGTGATTTTCGCGGCAGGCAACGAAGACCTCGACTACAAGACCTATCCGGCCTGTTACGAAAACGTCCTTTCGGTGGCGACCATCCCCCCTGACTTCACCAAAAGCAGGTACTCCAACTAAGCAGACTGCGACTAAAAAGCGGCCCCCGGCGGCACTTATACCAGCGGCGGCAAGTATGCCACCGAATGCGCCGTTTACAGTACCATTACGAACAACAAATACGGTTACCTGCAGGGAACGTCGATGGCTTGCCCGCATGTATCGGGGATAGCCGCGCTAATCGTTTCGAAATTCGCTGCTCCCGGTTTCACCCCCGATCAGGTATGGGCGCATCTGACCAAACGCACCAGGGCGATCGGGCTCTACAACCCGTCTTATTTGAACAAACTCGGATCGGGGCTGGCCGATGCATACATGGCCCTGGCCGAAGACCAGGGAATAGCCCCGGAGAAAGTAGCCCGCCTCGAATGCAGCCAAACAGCCGGGGCTATGGCCGTTACCTGGCCCGTATCGGCCGATGAGGACGATGGTACGGCGGATCACTACCTGCTCTATTGGAATACCGTTCCGCTGGAAAACTTTGACCCCGATAATCCGCCCGCAGGTACCCAATCGGCCTCTGTTCCCGGGACGCGGAACCTGCAACCCGGAGAATCGATGTCGCATACCCTGACCGGAATTGCAGGAGAGACCCGCTATTACGTAGCGATCATTGCTTCCGACGCATGGGGCAACCGCTCGGCCGCAACGACGACTTCAGTCGTCACACCGGTCAACGAACCGCCCGTCATCACGCGAGAAAGCGGAGACGGGATCATTGCGGTCGGATACAACCAGACCCGAAGCGTCACTTTCCGGTTATCCGATCCGGAAGGATACGGTTGCACGTACACGCTGGACGATCCTTCGGGCAGTTCCACGTCGAAAGAGGAGAACGGACGCGTACGCATCACGATCACCAATTACAAACGTCCCCCCGGCACCTATACGATGCGGCTGACCGCTACGGACCTGGGGGGAGCCGTTACCACACTCGACATTCCGTTAACGCTGGAAGCCAACCAACCTCCGCAGCTCACCGCTCCGCTGGAGAATGTCTATTTCAGCTCTTTACAGGAGGTGCAAACCCTCTATTTTTCATCGAATTTTTCCGATGAACGGGGTGCCGCTGCCATTACATACACGCTCGATTATGACGACCAGGCGCTCTATATCACCCCGCAAAACAGAGGTTTCAAAATCGCTCCGCTGAGGTACGGACCTGCCGAAGTGACTGTCACGGCACGCGACGAAGAGGGACTCACGAGCACCGCCTCATTTCAGGTTATGTCCCGCGACTATACCCGCGAAGTGGATCTCTATCCGAATCCCGTACAGGATAAACTCTCGATCCGCATGGGTAAGGAGGTTTCGGGTGAGATTCGCATACGGGCCGTCGCTCCCTCCGGACAGATCGTCTGGGACGGACAGGCCGCCATTTCGCCGTTCGCGCCCGCTTCGGTCGACCTTTCCGCACTGAGCGGCGGCAGCTATACGCTTTGGATCGAATACCAGGGCTCCAAAATTTCCCGGAATATCATCAAATTGTAACCTGACAAAACAGACCCGACGACAATGACCCGATCGATCTTCATACCCGGTATCACCTTATTGACGACTCTCTTGTGTACACTACCCGCACCGGCCCAAACAGGCAGCGGTTCGTTCCTGGAAATCGTTCCCGACGCACCGAGCGCCGGTATGGGCGGAACCGGAACGGCTTTACCGGCAAACGCCTTTTCTGTTTTCCACAATCCGGCCCAAACTCCGCTGACGGAGAAACAGGGGGAAGTAGGCTACAACATCGCCCCCTGGCTGCGCGACCTGGGGACAGGTCGAATCCAGCATACAGTCGGGGGATTTTACCGCCTCGGTGACAAGCAGGCCCTTTCGGCCGGTGTCCGGCTGCTGACCCTGCCGTCGAGCGACCTGACCGATGATTACGGGAACCTGCTCCGTACCACGCATCCGTACGATCTCTCCGTAAACGTCGGCTATTCCCGCACGGTAGCCCGCAATCTGGCCGTAGGGGCAACGGTCGGGTATATCCGTTCGTCGCTTGGTGAAAACCTCTCGGCAAACGGAGTAGCATTCGATGCAGGCGCCTATTACCGGCACGCGATCAGGGGATTGGGTGGCGAATCGAATTGGGCGCTGGGGCTCACCCTCGACAATATGGGAACGGCTCTCGATTACGGCGGCGGGAGTGCCCCGCTCCCGTGGAAACTACAACTCGGCGCAGCGGCCACTCTGGAGTTCTCCCCCCGGCACAGGCTTGAAGCGACGGCCGAAGGAGGTTACCGCTTCCGGCCTTCCGGCAACCGGAGTTTAAGCGGAGGCGTGGGTGCCGGTTATACCTTCGCCCGGCTGGCCACGGTACGGGCCGGTTATCATTTCGGCGACCAGGAGAAGGGAGACCCCCGGTACACGTCCTTCGGATGCGGTATCCATTTCTATCATTTCCATCTGGATGCCGCCTATTGGCTCAGCGGCACCGACTCCCCGGTACGCAACACCTGGATGCTGTCGCTGCGGATCGACCTGGGGCGGCGAAGCCGGCCGTAATCCCGGTCGCAATACCGATCCCGACGCTCCTACTTGGCGGCACTGATCCAGGTGCGACAGAACGATTCTGGCGGCATATTTGCAGGTTAGCGGTGATTACACACCGGCCGCCCCATGAAAAACGCTTTTACCCAAGAGGTCAACCAACTGCTCGTCAAACTCGGACTGCATCCCAATGCGGCCGACCTGCTCGACCGCCTCGTAATCATCGTGATTATCCTGCTGATAGCCTGGCTGGCGGATCTGTTCTGCCGCTTCGTGATCGTGGGAGGGATCGGGCACATTATCAAACATACCAAAGCCAAATGGGACGACGTTTTGCTGCATCCCCAGGTACTGCGCAAACTCACCTATCTAATACCGGTACTGATCGTTTACATGCTGCTGCCGCTGGCCCTTTCGGACAAGGCCGAAATCCTCGGCTGGCTCCGCAAGCTCTGCATCATTTACGGCATCGTCGTCGTACTGGTTTTCATCAACATTTTCCTGAAGGTACTTTTCGGCATCTTCCGCAACCAGGAAGCTTTCCGCGACAAACCGCTCAAAGGACTGGTACAGATCATGCAGGTAGGACTGGTCTGTATCGGCATTATCCTGACCATAAGCACCCTGCTCAACATATCGCCGCTGCACCTGCTGGCCGGACTGGGGGGCTTCGGCCGCCATCCTGATGCTGATTTTCAAAGATTCGATACTCGGTTTCGTATCCGGCATCCAATTATCCATCAATGACATGCTCCGGGCCGGAGACTGGATCAGCATGCCCAAATACGACGTCGACGGCACCGTCCTCGACGTCTCGCTGACCACCGTCAAGATCGAGAACTTCGACAACACGGTGACCACCATCCCGCCCTACACGCTCACCAGCGATTCGTTCAAAAACTGGCGGGCCATGTCCGAATCGGGCGGACGGAGGGTGATGCGCTCGGTAAACATCGACATCAACAGCGTCCGTTTCTGCACGCCCGAAATGCTGGAAAAATACAAACGCTTCGCGCTGGTACGCGATTACATCGAACAGGAGGAAAACAAGCTGGAGACGCAACGAGCCAAGCTGAACCTCGATCCCGCAACGACATTCGACACACTGCGGCAAAGCAATATCGGCATTTTCCGGGCTTACCTGAACCTCTATCTCAAAAACCTAAAAGTGGTCAACCACGACCTCACCTGCATGGTGCGGCAATTGCAACCCACCGAAACAGGTATCCCGATACAACTCTATTTCTTCTCAAATATCAAGGAGTGGGTCGCTTACGAAGGGGTACAGGCCGACGTATTCGACCATGTAATGAGCGTTATCCGCGAATTCGACCTCTATATCTACCAAGGCTTTTCGGGGCAGGACCTGCAACAATCCATCTCCGGCACAGGTTTCGCAACCGCCCCCGCCCCGTCCCGGAGTAGCGCACCGTCATCCGCTCAGGCGACGGTCACCCCGGCCGATTCTTCCGGAACTTCACCCGCCGAGATATCCCGACCTGCGCCGCCGGAAACGAAATCTCCCTCCTCGTCCGATCCATCTCCCGCACGGACTTAAAACCGGAATAAAATCGTATCTTTGGATAGTGTTAACCCAAAATCCAAAGCATATGAACCGACTATTCCCTCCCGTGACCTTACTGGCATTCTGCCTGTGTACCGGCGCTACCGCACAAACGGCAGCAAAGACATCCGCAACACCCTCTCCGAAAACAGCTCCGGCCGTGGTCACTCCCGCCCCCGGCGACGTGCTGATCCCGGCACCGTCCGATGCCCAGGTACTGTTCGACGGCAAAGACCTCGCGCAATGGTGCCGCAAGGACGGTTCGCCCGCGGCATGGACCGTCGAGAACGGCGATATGGTCGTCAAGGCCAAAAGCGGAAATATCCAGACCAAACGCAATTTCGGGGATTGCCAGCTCCATATCGAATGGTGTACGCCCGAAAACGTATCGGACACCGGCCAATTGCGCAGCAACAGCGGAGTTTTCCTGCAAAGCCTTTATGAAGTGCAGATCCTGGACAGCTACCTCAACGACACGTACTGGAACGGACAGGCCGGCAGCATCTACAAGCAATACGCGCCGCTGGTCAACGCAACCAAAGCGCCGGGCCAGTGGAACGTCTACGACATTATCTATACCGCCCCGCGTTTCAACGCCGACGGTTCGCTGCTGTCGGCCGCCCGGATCACCGTCCTGCAAAACGGCGTTCTGGTCCAGAACAACACCACGATCAAAGGCACGACTTTCCTCGAACATCCCGCCTACACCGCACACGGCGATGCTCCGATCATGCTGCAGGACCACGGCAATGCCGTCCGCTTCCGCAACATCTGGATCCGGGAACTGTAGCCCCCGGACAGGGATAAACGTTCCGCGAACGCGTATAATCCAGACCATCACACCCGGCAGGCACCTATGTAATTTTTCACCCCGTTAACCTTCAAACCCGATTTCCGATGAATATCAGGCCGATTGTTTTTTATCTTTTTCTCCTGACCCTGAACCTCACTTTCCCCTGTCTTTCGCAAGCCCAAACCATCGGCGACTACGATGTGGTGTGGCGCTCTCCCTCCTCCGATGCTTCGGGGGCCATGCCGCTGGGCAACGGCGAACTGGGAATCAACCTGTGGGTGGAACCTTCAGGCGACCTGCTGTTCTACCTCTCCCGGACCGATTCGTGGAGTGAAACGGGCCGCCTGCTGAAATTGGGTAAAGTCCGGGTCAGCCTGTCGCCCAATCCGTTTGCAGCGGGTTCCGCTTTCACTCAACGGCTCAACCTCCAACAGGAAACGATCGAAATCACCGGCGAACAGGGAAAAGAGCGGACGAAACTCACGGTCTTTGCCGATCCCGGCGCGCCGGTATTGCACCTGCTCTGCACATCGAGCCGCCCGGTAAATGTCACGGCCACTTCGGAACCGTGGCGCACCGCGCCGTACGACATTCCCAAAGAGGACAGCCTGCTGGGGATCAACTCTGCATGGCCGCGCACAGGTACCTACGATTACACACAGACGGTAGAATCAGCCGACCAGACCCTGTCCGATCCCGATGCCGTGGTGTGGTACCACCGCAACGAACACTCGACCTATCCGCTGACGCTCGACCTGATGGAACTGCATTCGCTCGCGTCCCGGTTCGACGATCCGCTGCTGCACCGAACTTTCGGGGTGCGGATGAGCGGCGCGGGATTCGTCAAGCGATCGCCGCTGGAGATCGCCACCGTCCGGTCTGTCAAGCATTTCGACCTGCGGCTGGCAACCTGTACCGCACAAACACCCGATATCGCGACCTGGGAACAGCAGCTCCGGGCAACCGAGCGGAGTGCGGCAAACGGCAGGAAGGCTCTCGCAGCCAATCGGCAATGGTGGAAAAATTTCTGGGACAAAAGCTTCATCTTCGTCGAAACGCCGGACATAGACACGGGGTTCCGCATCACACAATCCTATCTGCTGCAAAATTGGATGTCGGCCTGCGGCGGCCGGGGAGCCTATCCGATCAAATTCAACGGGGGTATCTTTACGGTCGACCCGGTCTTTACCGACGCGAAAATCAGGGCGAATGCCGATCATCGCAACTGGGGCGGCGACTACTGGTGGCAGAATACCCGGCTGATGTACTACCCGATGCTCGCCTCGGGCGATTTTGAAATGATGCTGCCGCTGTTCAGATTCTATCAGGACCGCCTGGCCTCTTTCCGCACGATTGCAAGCGAATATATGGATGCCGAGGGTGCGGTAATCCCTGAAACGTCGTCGATCTTCGGCCTCTACCGTCCCGGCGACTACGGCTGGGACCGAACCGGACGGCAGAAAGGCGACATCCGGAACATGTATGTCCGCCATGCCTGGAACGGCAGTCTGGAATTGGTATCGATGATGCTCGATTACTACGACTATACGGGCGATACGGCATTCGTCCGGACACGACTGGTTCCGGTAGCCACCGAAGTGCTGCGCTACTTCGACACCAAATTCCCCAAAGATGCCGACGGCACGATCCGCATCACGCCGACCCAGGCGCTCGAAACCTACTGGTACGACATGGTCAACGACCTGCCCTGCGTAGCCGGACTGCACGCCGTGCTGCCCCGGCTGCTGGCGCTGCCGCACGGAACGGCCGCCCTTCCGGAGCAGGCCCGCTGGAACCGGATGCAACGGCAACTGCCGCCGATGCCCGTTGAAATACGCGACGGACAAAAGCGATTCGCCCCGGCCGAACAGTACGACCCGAAAAAGAACAATACGGAAGTACCGGAGCTTTACGGCGTCTTCCCGTTCGACCTATGCAATTTCACCACGCCCGACGCACAAATCGGAATCGACACCTACAACGCCCGTACCGAACGCGGTTTCTACGGTTGGCGGCAGGACGGCCAGATGGCCGCCCTGCTCGGGCTGACCGAGCAAGCCGCCGAATGCCTCGCGCACAAGACCGAGAATTCGCACCCGAATCACCGTTTCCCGGCCTACTGGGGGCCCAATTTCGACTGGACTCCGGACCAGAACCACGGAGGCAACCTGCTCACCACCCTGCAAACTATGGTCCTGCAAAGCCACGGCAACAGCGTCTACCTGCTGCCAGCATTTCCCAAACGCTGGAACGTACGTTTCAGGTTGCACACACGGGGAAGAGGCATCGCAGAAGGCTCCTACCGCAACGGAAAATGGGAAACGGAACCGGCACTGAAAGGTGCATCCGGTTACACGTTGAAAAGCGCCCCAGGTTTCGAACGGGCGCGTGAAATCGAATGAAATATCCGACGACGATCCTCAGCCTGTGATTTTCTGTCCCCGATGAACCTTCCGTTCACCGACCGACGCGGAATCGCCAACACGATCGAAGCATCTCTCAACTGCCGGTACCGGGTTAAACCTCATGTTATAGATTTACTATATATTAACCCCTATAGAGGTTCCGGTTCGATTCAGCGGATCCCCCGCCGGTTCAATGCACGGGCATAGGCCTGCGCATTGCGATTGTGTTCGGCCAGCGTCCGAGCAAAGGCATGCGCGCCGGACAGGTCGTCTTTCGCACAGAAATAGAGGTAATCGTGGTTCTCGAAATCGACAACGCCGTCCAACGCATCGATCGACGGCATACAGATCGGACCGGGCGGTAACCCGGGATATTTGTAGGTATTGTACGGAGAATCGACCTCGAGATGGCGGTTCAGCACCCGCCGGAGCGCAAAATCTCCTACCGCGTATTTTACCGTCGGATCGGCCTGCAGCGGCATACCCCGCTTCAAGCGGTTGACATAAACCCCGGCCACGCGCGGCATTTCATTCTTGCGCTTGGTCTCCTCATAAACAATGGAAGCGAGGATATACGCCTGCTGCCGCGTCAAGCCGCTGCGCGAAAGCTTCGCATCG
>ENA-ORIC01002802-ORIC01002802.1-human-gut-metagenome-genome-assembly--contig:-NODE-2802-length-13189-cov-4.046446_pt1 | contig 13189 bp, 10 predicted proteins | sample MGYA00243023_ERZ508732 | MGnify/ENA primary metagenome ERZ508732 (study PRJEB26277, sample SAMN04329767) | human gut metagenome | biome: human-associated habitat | host: Homo sapiens | place: USA...
TGGCGAGAATCGAACTCACGGCCTCTTGAACCCCATTCAAGCGCGCTACCAAAACTGCGCTACACCCGGATATCTGTAAGCGTTTGTCGCTCACAGCTTGATTAGTATACCCGACTTCTCGCATTTTGTCAAGCACTTTTCGGCAACTTTTTTAAATTTCTTCGTCCGCATCCTCCTGTAAGGGCAGGGTCGGCTGGGCAATGGGCGGAAATTCCACCGTAGCCACAGCCACCGCAAACACGCTCTCCGCACCCGCCGAAAGCAGAGCCTGTGCACAGGCGGCAGCCGTAGCACCGGTGGTGATCACATCGTCCACCAGCAGCACGCGGCGGCCCTCTATGAGGTCCGTGTCCTGCACGCGGAACGCACCGGCCACATTGGCCAGGCGCTGTTCAAAGGGCAGTCCTGCCTGCCGGTCCTTCCGGCGGGCAGGACCAAGAGCCTTTGTTTCCAGCGGAAGGTCCAGTGCCTCTGCCAGCGGCTGCGCCATGCGTTCCGGTACATTGTACCCGCGTCTGCGGCTGGACGCCGGCACCGGCACGATGCAGTCATAGCCGAGCCGGGCACCTTCCACCCGCTGAGGCACCGGTTCCGCGCCCCTCATCCGGACCTCGCTGCCAAAGGCAAGCTCTGCCAACACCACGCCCAGCTCCACCGCCGTCCATGGTGCAGCCTGATACTTTGCCCGCAGGATGGCCCGCCGCACGCAGCCCTCATATCGAAACGGTGCCGCTGCGCCGCTCAGGCCGCCCAGATAATGCTGCGATGCGTCCAGCCGGATGCCGGGCTTCCGGCGCAGCCGATCCACTTCTTCCGCACAGTCCGGGCAGGTCCTTATGCTGCCCAGCACCGCATTGCAGAAGGGGCACCGACGCGGATAAAGCAGCTGCCGTACCCCGCGCAGTGCCCGGCGCGGGGCGCTGTAATAGCGCATCAGTCCTTCTTCACGGCCACGATCACGCGGACGCGCTTGCCCGCGGCGCAGCCAAAGTTGTCGTACCAGCCGGTGAGGTAGTAGTCGTCCGAGTTCACCTCGGCCAGCTTCGTGGCATAATACTGGCCCTTGTACCACAGGTACACCTGGGCATTGTCCGCTACCTCATAGCGGGTGGAACCGGACAGCACCGACGCGGCACCCACCTTGTCGATTTTCATGGGCATCAGCTGAATCATCGCCTTGACCGAACCGTTCACTTCCTGCCGCACGGCCAGGCCGCCGGCCAGCACCGGGTATTTGATGGAGGTGGTGTAGCTGGTAAGCTGTCCATTGACATAGCACACATAGGTGGCACCGCCGCCCACATAGTTCAGGATGGTGCCATAAGGCTCCCCTACCACCTTAGCCAGCTGTTTGACGCCGATGCTCACCAGGGAGCCGGTGCTGCTGGTGACCTTATTCCACACGGTCTGGAGGATATCGCCGTTGATGACGCCCCACAGGATCTCGCTGGTGGTAGGCACCAGCACGCTCCGCAGGTCCTTCAGCACCTGGGTGGTCCCATCAGAGCCTTCGCCCTCAGAATCCCCTGCAGTGGCAGGGGTCTTGGTGGAGGGCAGGTTGGCCGCAATGTTGCGGATATCGTCCAGCACGCCGTACTTCCACAGGTCGCCGGTGACATCGTTGAGGATCAGCCGGTCGATCTCGCCGTTGTCGTTAAGCGTATAGTAGCGGACATTCAGCATGTTCAGTTTCGTCCCGGATAGGCGGCTGGGACGAACCGTCCCAGCCACACCCTCCGTAGTCGTATCCAGGATCTGCACGTCGTCTGCCAGTTTATGGTCGCCCAGCATGGTGGCGTCTGCGCTCACCGTGCCGCTGATGGTCCGGTTTTCAATAGCGGTCACGTTCTCGCCTTCCGGCGTCACGTCGATGCGCACCATCCAGCCGGCGGGGTAGTTCAGGCTTTTGTCCACGTTCACCGTGCGGGTGATGCCGTCGGTGCACATCACTGCTACGCGCTGCAGCACGTCGGCACCGTTGTCCTCCACAAGGGAGCGGGTGGCCGTCTGCACCACGCCGTAGAACACGCTGTCGGCCTCTTCGCCGGTGACCACATCTGCCACCTCCTTGTCCCTGCCCCGCAGCAGGGTGACCACTTCGCCCACGCCGCCGCCGTTCAGGGACGAGATCTTGGACGCCACCGCCGAGCTGCCCAGCTGGTAGCTGGTACCGGCCACGGTCACCGCCGTGGGAGCGCTGGCGCTGGGCGAAACTGCTGTGATGCGGCCTGCGGCGCGGCGGGTATAGATCCATACCGTCTGCAGACTCTCGCTGTAATAATACACATCGTATTTGTTCAGTTCGCCGGACTCCGACACCTTATCGTTGCGGTACACGCTCACCGGTGCAAAGGGCAGCTGGGTGCCCTCCGACGCCACAAAGGGTCCCTTCAGGCTGCTGAGCAGCACCGTGGAGGTGTCCACCTGACCATTTGCCACGGTAAAGCCCAGGGTGCTGCCATAGGCTCCGCCGGAGGCCGTGTTGGCCGTGAGGGCGTTGTACAGCAGCATGGCGCAGTCCTCATAGTTCATGGTCTGGCCCTGTGCCCTGTTCAGCTGGCTGCGCAGGCCCAGTTCCTGAGCCTTGTTCAGCTGCGCCGCCGGGAAGGCACCGTTCAGATCTGTCATCTTGTAGCCCAGCAGCTTGAGCACGGCCGTGCAGGCTTCTTCCAGCGTGACGGCGTTGTCCGGGCGGAAGGTGCCGTCCGTGTAGCCGTTCATCCAGCCCTGCTGCACCGCAATGCGGATGTAGGGTGCCCACTGCGAAGAGCCGGGCACGTCCTTATACAGGGTGCCCACAGCCCCCTGGGAGGCTGCGCTCTCCCGGTACGCCGAGAACGCCACCAGCATGCGGGCAAAGGTCCCGCGGGTGACGGCGGCGTCCAGGCTGCCGGTCTGTCCGGCGTCCATACCGCCCAGCGTGATGGCCGTCTGCACGGCCGTGTTGCTGGCACTGCCCAGCGCAGCCGCCGGCATGGCCAGCATGGACACCGCCATGCTCACCGCCAGCAAAAGTGCGAGAAAACGTTTTTTCATAGGTATTCCCCTTTCTTCGGGCTCAGTCGTAGCGCAGCGCCTCGATGGGATTGAGACGTGCCGCGCGCCGGGCCGGCAGATAGCCGAACAGCACACCGATGCCCACCGAGATGCCAAAGGCCACCACGATGGAGTTGAACGACGGGCTCACCGTGATGGCGGTATCGCTCATGAACATGGGCAGCACCTTGTTGGCCGCCATGCTCACCGCATAGCCCAGTGCGATGCCCAGCGCACCGCCCAGCGCCGAGGTGGTGGCAGCTTCCACCACGAACTGCGCCAGAATGGTGCGCTCCTTGGCACCCAGTGCCTTGCGGATGCCGATCTCACGGGTGCGCTCGGTCACCGACACCAGCATGATGTTCATGATGCCGATGCCGCCCACCAGCAGCGAGATGCTGGCAATACCGGTGAGCACCACGATGACCATGTTGATCATCTTGTTCATTTCCTCCAGCCACTCGCTGGCGCTGTACACATAGTAGCCGTTTTCGGTCTTGAGGATCTTCTGCAGCTCCTCTTCCATCGTGGTTTTGGCCTCGTTGGCAAAGTTTTCGTCCGTCATCACAGCCGTGTAGTTATTCACCGCGCTCTGGCTGGAAAGCCGCATCACGGTGGTGTAGGGCAGGTAGACGCAGTCGTCGTCGCTGCCTTGCTGCATGGTGGGGTTGCTGACCTTGGCCGCCAGCACGCCCACAATGCGGAACTTGTTGGCACCGATCTTCAGCGTCTGCCCCACACCGTTGCCGCCAAAAGCCACCCGGTTCAGGTAATCGCCAATGATGCAGACCTGCTTGTTGTCCTGCATATCCATGTACTGCAGGCCGCGTCCCTGTGCGATCTGGTAATTTTTCATTTCGGTGTAGTTCTCGTCCACACCGCTGATGTTGGACCAGCGGTAACTGGTGGTGCCGATCTTCAGCGTACCGCTGGCGTTGCCGCTGAATTCGATCTGGGGCGACACTGCCTTGATCAGGTCGGAGTGCCGCTGGCAGATGTCGTACATATCGTCCACCGGTACGGTGCGGGAGCCGTAGCCCCAAACCTGAATGCTCAGGGTGTTGGTGCCCAGCGCGGAAAAACTGTCCCGCATGCTCTTGGTCATACCGTTGCCCAGACCCACGATGACGATGACCGCCATCACGCCGATGATGATGCCCAGCATGGTCAGAAAGGTGCGCAGCTTGTTGCTCCACACGTTCTGGATGGCCTGCCGGAAGGTTTCAAAGATCATGCCTGTTCCTCCTTTTCCGGCGTTTCGGGCAGCAGAGTGGGCTGCACCATGGCCTCCGGTGCGTGAGAGTCGCCGTCATACACCACCCGGCCGTCCTCCAGCCGGATGATGCGGTCGGCCTGCACGGCAATGGAGTTGTCGTGGGTGATCAGCACCACGGTATGTCCCTGCTTGTGCAGTTGCTGCAAAAGCCCCAGCACCTCGCGGCCGGTGTGGGAGTCCAGTGCGCCGGTGGGCTCATCGGCCAGGATCACCGGCGGGTTGCGCACCAGTGCCCGCGCAATGGACACACGCTGCTGCTGGCCGCCGGAAAGCTGGTTGGGCCGGTTTTTCAGTTTGTCGCCCAGGCCCACCTGCTCCAATACTTCACGGGCACGGGCGTGCCGCTCGGCGCGGGAGACGCCCGCGTACACCAGCGGCACCTCCACATTCTCCATCAGGTTCAGCCGGGGCAGCAGATTATACTGCTGGAAGATGAAGCCCAGCATCTCGTTGCGGACCGAGGCCAGTTCGTTGCGGCTCATCTTACCCACGTCCCGGCCGTTGAGCCGGTACACCCCGTGGGTAGGCACGTCCAGACAGCCGATGATGTTCATGCAGGTGGACTTGCCGGAGCCGGACTGGCCCACGATGGCCACGAACTCGCCTTTGTCGATCTTCATGGTAATGTGGTCTGCGGCCTTTACCGTGGTGTCGCCCATCTGGTAATACTTGCAGACCTCTTCAAATTCGATCAGAGCGCTCATGCATTCCTCCGTGTCAGGTCAGGATCACGCCGTCGGCCTCGCCGATCACTTCGCCGTCATTTCCGGCGTCCACCGGCTCGTCAACGGCCGGTTCCTCGGTCACGGTGCTTTCTGCACCTTCCCCATCGGCCGTGCCGTCGGTGGTCTCGCCGCCCGTCGTGTCGGTGGTGCCATCGGTCATGTACTCATAGCCGCCGTTGTCGTAATAGGTATCGCTGCTCACCGAGCTGGGGTCGTAGCCCACGGTGTCCTGCGCGGTCAGGCCGCTGACAACCTGGGTGTAATCGCTGTCACTGACGCCCAGCTTGACCTTGACGTACACAAAGCCGTCCGGTGCGACCATGTCCGGGTCCGCGTTGACCGCACTGGGGGAATCCTGGGTCACCAGCACATAGCTGCCGCGCACCACGGCTGCGTTGGGCACCGCCAGTGCGTTCTTGGCCTGGGCCACCACGATCTCCGCGTTGGCGTTCATGCCGGGGCGCAGGCCGTCGGTCTCGTCGATGCGCACGGTGACCGGGTAGGTGGTGGTGCCGCCGCTGGTGTCGCCCTTCATGGACACGCGGGTCACAACGCCCTCATAGGTCCTGTCCTGCACGGCGTCGGCGGTGACCTGCACGGTCTGCCCCACCGACAGGCTGCTGACCTGCAGCTCATCCACATTGATGGTCATTTCCAGGTAGCTCAGATCGTAGATGGTGCACAGGTCGCTGCCCGTGCTCAGGGCATCGCCCACCTTGGCGGCCTTTTCGATGATGGTGCCGCTGATTGGCGAGGTGATGGTGTAGTTGTTCATGGTGTCCTGGGTGCTCTGCATGGACAGCTCGGCCCCACGCAGGGTCTCAGAAGCAGACTGGATGGACTCGCTCAGGTCGTCACCGCTGATCTGCAGCACGATGTCGTCCTTATTCACGCTGTCGCCCTCGCGTGCATGGATGGCGGTGACCGTACCGGCGGCCAGCGTCGTCAGGGTGCGCTCGGCCTGATACTGGAAGGTGGCCGCGCCGATGGAGCTCACGCCGTTCACGGTAGCGGTGGCCGCCTGGGCGGTGGTCAGGCCGCCTGCATTGCGCACCGAGATGGTCACGGTGCGGGTGAGCAGGTTGCCGGTGCTCAGGGCATCGGTGCCGGTGACGGCGGTAATGGTGCCGGTCAGGGTCTCAAAGGTACCGTCCAGCGTCACGTCCGCGCTCTGCCCCACCGAGAAACCGGCTGCGTCTGCCGCCGGGAACTCCAGTGCCAGTGTCATCTTGGAGTTGTCGCGGATCACGGCCACTTCCTGGCCGCTGGTCACCTCGTCGCCCTTGGCGACCTTCAGGCTGCTCACGACACCGGCCACTTCCGCGCGCACATACTGGCGGTCCACCGTCTTGTCGTAGTTGCGCTGGGCCTGCTGCAGGGTGATGCCCGCCTGCTCCACCTTGGTGGTGGCGTCGGAGGAGTCCACGGTGTAGAGCACATCGCCCTCTTCCACGTTATCGCCTTCCTCAAAGCTGCAGGTCAGCACCTTGCCGGACACCAGCGACTTGACATTATAAGTATTCGCCGGCTTCAGGGTGCCGGTGCCGCTCAGGGCATTGACGAGGTCCCGCTGCTCCGGCGCGGTCTCCACATAGCTGGTATCCACGCTGGCAGGCTTGTCGGCCTTGGGCTTGAGCAGCCACACACCGCCCAGCACGGCCACGCAGGCCACCGGGACCAGCCACTTCCAGTTCTTTTTCAGGAACCCGGCTGCTCCGGCACCGGCCGTTTTCCCCGTCTGCGGCGCTCCCGCAGCGTTCTGCTCGGTTTTCTTTTTCATAGATCCTCCTAAAAATGAGCAGGCGGCACTCCCGCCTGCAGGCATCCGGTTTACGGTTCAGTTGATTGTAGTGTAGCGCATTTTTGGGCAATACACAAGCGTCCAAATTTCGTACATCCATCTTTTCAACAAAATTTAACAAAGCCGGGGCACACCCGCAGGCATGCTCCGGCTTTTCCCGTTTTTCTTCGGTTTTATACGCGCACCATATCGGGGGTGATCTCTGCCAGACTGTGAGCGCCGCACATCTGCATGGTGTCGGCCAGTTCCCCGGCCAGCTTGTCGATGTAGCACTTCACGCCTTCCTCGCCGCCGCCGTACACGGCCGTGACAAAGGGGCGGCAGATCAGCACGCCGTCCGCGCCCAGAGCCAGAGCCTTGAACACATCCACACCGGTGCGGATGCCGCCGTCCACCAGGATCTTCACGCCGGTGCCCTTGAGGGCTACAGCGATCTCCGGCAGGACTTCAGCGGTGGCGGGGCACTGGTCCAGCACACGGCCGCCGTGGTTGGACACCACGATGGCGGCGGCACCGGCCTCCCTGGCCTTCAAAGCACCCTTGACGGTCATCACACCCTTGACGATGAAGGGCCGCTCGGCCAGCTTCACGATCTCGGCCAGCTCTTCCACGCTCTTGCTGCCGGCCGGCGGGGTCATGTTCTTGAGGAAGGGCAGGCCTGCCGCATCCACGTCCATGGCCACGGCAAAGCAGCCGCTGGCCTTGGCCTGGGCCATCTTCTCCCGGATGGTGTCGATGTTCCAGGGCTTGATGGTGGGCACACCGCAGCCGCCTGCCGCGCCGATGGCCTTGGTGGCCATTTCCATCACGGTGGGGTTGGTGCCGTCACCGGTAAAGGCGGCAATGCCGTTCTCGGCGCAGGCGCGTACCAGCACGTCGTTATAGGTCATATCGGTGTAGGTCTCGGAGTAGTGCAGGTTCACCGCACCCACCGGGCCTGCAAAGAAGGGGTATTTGAACTGCTTGCCAAACAGTTCAAGCGTGGTGTCTGGGGTGCCGCCCTCGCACAGGGTGTCCATGTTCACCCGGATGTCCGCCCACTTATTATAGTTGCGGATCGCCGTGTCGCCCACGCCCTTGGCACCGGGACCGGGGATCTGGTTTTTGCAGGCCACGCCGTTGCACACCGGGCAGGCCTTGCAGTATTTGCCGATGCACTCCCGCGCATTGGCCAGCACTTCAGCATAGTTCATACAGAGTCCATCCTCCTTGTTTTCCATTTCTGCGGCAGGAAATGCCCTGCTGCTGCACTCTCTGCCCCCATCATAGCCTTGTTTTGGCTCCCCGTCAAGGGCTCTGCACACCTTTTGCCCGCCTCTTGTCATTTTGCAGTACGATGATACGTCATTTTGAAAAAAGTCTGATCTTTTTCAAAAAAATCCTTGACAAAACAGCTGGTTTCAGGTATTATAGTGGAGCGCCAAGGGCACCCGCCCAAAGGCAGAACAAAAGATGTGGAAAGATGGCTGAGTTGGTCTAAGGCGCACGACTGGAAATCGTGTAACGTGTCAAAAGCGTTCTGGGGTTCGAATCCCCATCTTTCCGCCAGAAACCTGAAACAGAAATGTTTCAGGTTTTTTGTTTTATTCCAAAACGCTGTCCTTGACAATCGCCCTGCGTTCCGCTATGCTGAAAAAAAGATTTTCCTGAAGGAGGAATATTCTATGGCTGCATCCAAAAAGAAACGCACCGGTGCCCGCGCTGCGGTCGTGGTGGTGCTGTGCCTTGTGCTGGTGTGCGTAGTGGCCGCCGCCGTCGCGCTGGGGCTGGTGAGCCGCCGCGTGAAGAGCTTTGCTGGCGGAGCCAGCTTTTCGCTGGACTACCAGATCACTTCCACCGCTGCCGAAGAGCCCGCTTTATATAAGGTGCTGGCGCAGTTCGGCGGCACCTCCGGCCGGGTGGACGGCCAATATACGCCGGAAGCCCTGCAGCTGGAGCTGTACCCGCAGGCCAGCGGCAGCAGCCAGCCCCTCACCCGCCTGTACATCAGCAAGGACGAGACGCTGTACGATGCCGGGCAGCTTTACCGCACCCTGCGCAGCAGCATCACCGACAACTATCCGCTGGCCGGTGTGCTGATCCCGGAATGGAATATGGGCAGCTACATCTCCCAGACCCAGCTGGCCAGCCTGCTGGGCGTGGATGATACCGCCACCAGTCTGCAGTCCATGAGCGACTTCCAGCTGGACCTGAAAAAGATCAAAAAGGTGCAGCCGGAAAACGCCAAGGAGGGCTACCTCTACTTCCGGCTGGAAACTGACGACACTGCCGCCGATTCCCCCGTTTTGACGCTGGGCGTGGAAAAGAGCGGCCTGCTGCGGGCTGCCTCCCCCGCCGTGCACATCCTGCTGGATATCCCGGCCCACGGCATCCACACCGAGCTCACCGGCACCGTGACCCCGGCAGCTCCGACTCTGACCGCTCCCACCTCCCGCATGCAGGACAGCGACATTGCTTCGCTGGTGCAGCTGCGCCAGACTGTCGAGAGCGTGGTGCAGTTCGTGCAGGGCGTTGCATCCGGCACGCAGAGCGCCTCCTGAACCTCCTTGCTATGCAAAAACGGCAGACGCCTTGCAAAGCGTCTGCCGTTTTTTGATGCGTTTATCGGTCCAGGATGCGGCCGTCGGTGGAGATGGTCACCACCTGCCACGGCACGAACTTGCCGCTGTTTTTCAGGGCGGTCACGGCGGCGTGTTCCAGCCCGCCGCAGCAGGGCACCTCCATGCGCAGCACCGTTACGCTCCGGATGTCGTTTCTGCGGAAGATCTCGGTCAGCTTTTCGCTGTAGTCCACAGCATCCAGCTTGGGGCAGCCGATGAGGGTGATCTTGCCCTTCATGAACTCTTCGTGCACATTGGCGTAGGCGTAGGCGGTGCAGTCGGCTGCGATCAGGAGCTTTGCCCCGTCAAAATAGGGGGCGTTCACCGGCACCAGCTTGATCTGGCAGGGCCACTGGCGCAGCTGCGACGGCTGTGCTGCAGTGGGGGCAGCAGGTGCGCTTTCCTCCCGGCGGAACTGGCGCATGGCGCTGCCCGGGCAGCCGTGGAAGGCCGGTTTTGCGGCCTGTGCCGCCTTTTTCTGCTTGTTTTCCAGCACGGCCTGCTCGTCGTAGGCGGCTGCCTCGCGCTCTTCAAAGGTGATGGCACCGGTGGGGCAGCCGGGCAGGCAGTCGCCAAAGCCGTCGCAGTAGTCGTCCCGCATGAGCTTTGCCTTGCCGTTCACCAGACCGATGGCACCCTCGTGGCAGGCGGTGACGCAGGCCCCGCAGCCGTTGCATTTTTCTTCGTCTATATGAATGATTTTCCGGATCATAGAAAAGCCTCCTTGTGTTTGTGCTTTGAGTATACTATAATCAGGGCAGACCTTCGGTTGTTATAACCACGAAAGTGAGGTTTTTTTATGAGACCCGTTGCATCCCCGCTGTTTCAGGGCCTGTCGGCAGAGGAGTGGGCTGCACTGGAGCAGTCCGGCTGCCTGCGCGCGAAGAGCTACCCCCGGCACGCCGTCATTTTTCATGCCGGAGAGCACGTGCATGCTCTGGGCGTGGTGCTGCGCGGCACCGTCCACATCGAAAATCTCGACCTGTGGGGCAGTAAGAGCATCCTGAGCAGCATTTCTGCCGGGCAGGCCTTTGCCGAGACCTACGCGCTGTGCGGCGACGTGATGATGGTGGACGCCGTGGCCGCCGAGGAATGCGAAGTGCTGTTCGTGAACATTTCCGCCTTTTCCGGCGGCGCACCCGGCACGGTGCACGAAAAGCTGCTGCGCAACCTGCTCACGGTGTCCATGCGCAAAAACCTGAGCCTTTCGCAGCGCATCTTCTGCACCACCCCCAAGACCGTGCGGGGCCGTCTGCTGACCTACTTTTCCGCACAGGCCGCCCGCAGCGGCAGTCTGCAGTTCGAGATCCCGTTCAACCGGCAGCAGCTGGCCGACTACCTCAATCTGGACCGCAGCGCCCTCTCCAAGGAGCTGTGCAAGATGCGGGACGAGGGCCTGCTGACCTTTGAAAAGAACCGCTTTGCCCTGAACGAACTGCCGGAGTGACGCGCCCGCAAACGCAAAAAGCACCCGCCGGGTCCCACGATCCGACGGGTGCTTCTGGTTTTTACGGGTTCAGCCTTGCTCAATCTGCCTTTTTGGCAGGGGCCTTACGGGTGCGCTTGGGCTTTTCGGCCGGGGCGGCAGCTTCTGCCTTGGGTGCAGCCTTCTTCCGGGCAGTGGTCTTGCGGGGAGCCTTGGCGGGCTTCTCTGCTGCTTCCGCCTTTGCGGCGGGCTCCGTCTTCGGCTCTTCTGCCTTTTCGGCAGCGGGCTGGGCGGTCACAGCCGGTTCCGCAGCGGCCTTTTTGGTGGTGCGGGGCTTGCGGGCGGCAGGCTTTTTGACCGGTGCCTTCTTCTCCTCTGCCGGGGCAACAGCCTCAGCGGCGGGTGCGGCTTCCACAGCAGGCTCGGCAGTCTTTTTAGCGGTGCGCTTTGCGCGGTCCTTCACCTCAGCGATGGTCCACAGCTGGTCGGCACCGGGCACCTCCTGCCAGATCTGCAGCACGGCACCTGCTTCGGCACCCATGCCCACGGTGTCCACGCACTTGCCGCCGGCCCAGGAAGAGCGCAGGCGCACGGTGCCGGCGGGGGTGGGCTCCACGGTCCACATCTGAGAGGTGCCGCCCACATCCTCCCACAGGTGCAGCCAGGTGCCGTTGGCGGTGCCGGTCATGGTCAGGTCCAGCAGCTTGCCGGATGCGCGGTTGCGGATGCGGTAAACGCCGTCACCCACGCGGATAAAGCTCCACTCCTGCTCAGGCTTATGCTCGTACTTGCCCAGACGGACGGTACCGGCTTCCTTGGTGCCCTCCACGGCCTGAATGACGTTGCCGGTGTGCGCGGCAATGGTGTAAAAGTGATCGGCTTCGATCACGGTCTGTGCAACAGTTTTCATGGTTTGTTCCTCCTATGAATCGCAGCCGCCCGGCTCTGCCTGCGGCTGCCGCTTATATTTTGTATGCAGCCTGTACAGATGCACAGGCTCTTTTGTTTCCCTTATGGTAAATGATACCACATATCGTGATTTTCTACAAGCAATTCGACCAGCCTTTAGCAAAACAGACAAAAACAGTCAAGCTTTCCGTCCGTTTTTCTCCCGCTCCATGGGCATTTCAGGCACCATTCTGTGCCGGTTCGGCTCTCGACTTTTTGCCGCAGCTGCGTTATACTATGGAACGTGTATCCCGTGCACACATTCAAATTATCCGCCGCTCTGCTGCTGGGCGGCTTTTCTTGACCTATTCCTTATGATAAAAGGAGGTTCTTTCATGTCAGCAGACGAGCTCAACATTCAGCAATACAAAAAAATGACCGAGACACCCATTCCAAAGCTGATCCTCGGTCTTGCCGCCCCTACCATTTTAAGTATGCTCATCACCAGCATCTACAACTTGGCCGATACCTTTTTTGTGGGCCAGATCTCCACCAGCGCTTCCGGTGCGGTGGGCATTGTTTCCAGCCTGATGGCCATTATTCAGGCGCTTGGCTTTACACTGGGCCACGGCTCCGGCACCATCATCAGCCGCAGCCTTGGCAGCCGGAACACCGATGCCGCCACCCGCTTTGCTTCCACCAGCTTTTTTACTGCTCTGGCCGCTGGCGTGGTGCTGGCCGTTGTGGGCCTTGCCACTCTGCCCAGCTTCATGATGCTGCTGGGCAGCACCGAGACCATTCTGCCCCACGCCTGCGCTTATGCACGGCCCATCCTCATTGCAGCCCCGCTTATGATCTCCAGCCTTGTGATGAACAACATCCTGCGCTATGAGGGCAAGGCGAACTTTGCCATGATCGGCCTTGTGACCGGCGGCGTGCTGAACATTGTGCTGGACCCCATCTTTATGTTCGGCTTGGGCCTTGGCACCGCCGGTGCAGGCATTGCTACGGCTCTCAGCCAAAGCATCAGCTTCTGCATCCTGCTGTCCATGTTCCTGCGGGGCAAAACCGTCAGTCAGTTCCGTATTGCTGCCGTCACCCGTGAAGCGCGGGAGTTCGGCATGATCCTGGTGGGCGGCGCGCCCAGCTTTGGCCGCCAGGGCCTGCAGAGCATCGGCGGCATGCTGCTGAACATTGCCGCCCGCAGCTACGGCGATGCCGCTGTGGCCGGCATGAGCATCATTTCCCGCATTTTCATGTTCATCATCTCGGTAGCCATTGGCGTTGGGCAGGGCCTGCAGCCGGTGGCCGCGTTCAACTACGGTGCGCGCAAATTCCGCCGGGTACAAAAAGCTGCAGTTTTTACCATGGGTGCAGCCTTTTGTATGCTGGTGGTGCTGGTGAGCCTGTGCTGGGTCAACAGTGATGCCCTCATCC
>ENA-ORIC01002804-ORIC01002804.1-human-gut-metagenome-genome-assembly--contig:-NODE-2804-length-13185-cov-3.416311_pt1 | contig 13185 bp, 7 predicted proteins | sample MGYA00243023_ERZ508732 | MGnify/ENA primary metagenome ERZ508732 (study PRJEB26277, sample SAMN04329767) | human gut metagenome | biome: human-associated habitat | host: Homo sapiens | place: USA...
CGCTTTCCACTTCCTCCATAGGAATGCCGCCGTCCTCTGCGAACTTGAAGTCCAGCGTGCTGCGGAGCGTGATGTGTCGGTCTTCGGCATTGACACAGGCGGTATACTGCTTGAACAGATTGTAATCGTCCCGCCATGTTGCCTGCTGGAGCAGGTGAATGGTTTCCGGATTGTACAGGTGTTCTTCCTGATTGCTCCGTTCCTTGTGCCAGCCCACACTGCGAAGTCCCTCGTCCATTCCCAGATCGTTGGGGTCAAAGGCGCTCTCGTGCATGGTCATGCTGCGTTTTGCAATATCGTCCAGATCGATACCGCCCACGCGGCTGACCGTATCCGGAAAATACTCGTTCATAACGCTCTCGCTGATGCCCAGTGCCTCGAAAATTTTGGAGCCCTGATAGGACTGAATGGTGGAGATACCCATTTTCGAAGCGATCTTGACGATACCGGAAACCAGTGCGTCAATATATGCCTTGCTTGCCTGCGAATAGTCCTTATCCACCAGACCGCGGTTAATCATGTCATACAGGGAATCCAGTGCCAGATACGGATTGACTGCACTTGCACCAAAACCGAGCAAAGTTGCAAAGTGATGGACTTCGGTCGGTTCTGCGGTTTCTACAATCAGAGAAACAGCGGTATTCTTTCTGGTGCGTACCAAATAGGTTTCCAGTGCTGCAACTGCCAGCAGGGACGGAATTGCAAGGTGTTCCTGATCCACGCCACGGTCTGTCAGAATCAAAATTGCTGCTCCGGCATCGTGTGCAGCATCTGCCTGTGCATACAGATTGGAAATGGCATCTGCCAGTGAAGTATCCTTGGTATACAGCATGGAAATGTCTGCGGTTTTCAGTCCGTCAATGTCCATGCCCCGAATTTTCATCAAATCCAGACTGGTCAAAATCGGATTTTCTACTTTCAGTACCCGACAGTTTGCCTCTTCTTCTTTCAGAAGGTTGCCAGCTGCTCCCAGATAAACGGTTGTATCTGTGATGACGGATTCCCGAATAGAGTCAATCGGCGGGTTGGTAACCTGTGCGAACAGCTGCTTGAAATAGTCGAACAGCGGCGGATTCTGCTTGGAAAGCGGCGGAATCGGCACATCAACACCCATGGCTGCGGTCGGTTCACCACCGTTCAGAGCCATTGGAATCATCATGCTGTACATGGTTTCATAGGTATAGCCAAATGCACGCTGCAACCGCTTCAATTCCATACCGTGATACCGGAACGGACGCTTGTTCGGAATTTTCAGGTCTGCCAGCGGATACAGGTTATGGTCTAACCATTCGCCGTATGGCTGCCGCTTTGCGTAATCATTTTTCAGGGTTTCGTCCTCAATCAATTCACCCTTTACGGTATCTACCAACAGCATTTTGCCTGGGTGCAACCGTTCTTTTTTGACGATGACATCAGACGGAATTTCCAATGCACCAACTTCCGAGGAGAGAACCAGATACCGGTTACCCTTGCCGTCGTCAGTCAGATAATACCGAGATGGACGCAGACCGTTTCTGTCCAGTACTGCCCCCATGATGTCGCCATCTGTGAAAATGATAGATGCAGGACCATCCCACGGTTCCATCATCGTTGCATAATACTGATAGAATGCTTTCTTTTCCCGGCTCATTGTCGGAATGTGCTGCCATGGTTCCGGAATGGTTGCCATGACTGCCAGCGGCAAATCCATACCGGACATCATCATAAATTCCAGTGTGTTGTCCAGCCGTGCAGAGTCCGAACCTCTGACATCCAGCATCGGGACAATATCTTTCATCCGGTCACCGAGAACATCGCTTTTCAGGATGTTTTCCCGGCTCAACATCTTATCCACGTTTCCGGTGATGGTATTGATTTCGCCGTTGTGTACCATCATCCGGTTCGGGTGCGAACGCTGCCAGCTTGGATTGGTGTTGGTACTGAATCGAGAGTGTACAATTCCGATTGCAGAATGATAATCCGGACTGTTCAAATCCTCGTAGAACAACCGTAGCTGCTTAACCAAGAACATACCTTTATAGACAATCGTTCTGCTGGAGCAGGAAACCACATAGGTTTCTGTTTCCCGCTTTTCAAATACCATTCTTGCAACGTACAGCTTCCGGTCAAATGCAATGCCCTTTTCGCAATCCTTCGGCTTCTTGATGAATGCCTGCATGATGTGCGGCATGCTTTCCAGTGCCTTAGACCCCAGAACAGACGGATTTACCGGAACTTCTCTCCAGCCGAGAAATTCGAGGTTTTCTTCTTTCAGAACCTGTTCAAAGGTTTTCATTGCCTTTTCGTACTTTGCCTTGGTCTGTGGGAAGAAGAACATACCAATACCATATTCCCGCTTGTCGCCGATTGGAATATTCAATTCCTTTGCAACCTTGGAAAAATACGTGTGCGAGATTTGCAGCAAAATGCCGACACCGTCACCGGTTTTTCCCTCTGCATCTTTTCCGGCTCTGTGTTCGAGGGTTTCCACGATTTTCAGGGCGTTATCTACAACGCTGCGATCTGTTTCGCCCTTCATATTTACAACCGCACCGATGCCACAGTTTTCATGTTCAAACCGTGGGTCATAGAGTCCCTGTGCTGGGAATGGTGCTTGTTCTCTATAGTTATCCATAAGCCTTTGCTCCTTGTCGTTTTTTGAACCGTAACAGCCGAAAAAACAGAAAACGCCCGTAAAGACTTTTCACTTCTGAAAAATCCTTACGAGCGTCATTGCTCTATCTTCTATTTCTTGGCTGTTCAAATGAACTGTTCTTATTATAGCGAATCCGGCTTGATTTGTCAATAGCAAAACCGGTGTTTTTTCTAAGAAAAATAAGTTTTTTCGTTTTTTTCTTTCTTTTTCCTGTTTCGTCCTTGCAAACAAACGAATTTCAAAGAAATCAGAAAAGAAATCGGTGTTTTTCGATGTTTCTTCTTAAAAAAACAAAGTTTCCTGATTCTGTCCACGAGAAAAAAGCAGCTGTTTTTTCAATTTGGACAGTCATTTGCTGCATTCACTCAGCGATTCCGAACCGTTTCCGGATATAAGTCATGATGCGTGAGGCGTTCCCATGCTACCTGCTCCCACTTTGTGCCCGGCATACCATAGTTACAGTACGGGTCAATCGAAATACCGCCTCTCGGCAGGAACTTTCCCCATACTTCAATGTATCTCGGATGCATCAGCTCAATCAGATCATTCATGATGATATTCACGCAGTCCTCGTGAAAATCGCCGTGATTCCGGAAGCTGAACAGATACAGTTTCAGCGACTTACTTTCCACCATGATTTCATCCGGCACATAGGAAATATAGAGGGTCGCAAAGTCCGGCTGTCCGGTAATCGGGCAAAGGCTTGTAAATTCTGGACAGTTAAACTTGACAAAATAATCGTGGTCTGGATGCTTATTGACGAATGTTTCCAGCACCTTTGGGTCATAGTCGTTCGGGTATTGGGTGTGCTGGTTGCCCAGCAGGGTCACGCCATTTGTTTCTTCTTTGGTTCTACCGGTCATGTGAGAATCTCCTTTTTGTCAATTGTTTTTATTTATTTCAGAAGTGGGTCTTCTACGCCGTTCGCTAAAAATGCAGCCTGTCGATCTCGACACGTTCCGCAAACACCACACGGCTTTTCGCCGCCCTCGTAACAGCTCCATGTCAATTCATATGGAACGTGCAGTTCCAAGCCTTTTTTTACAATGTCTTTCTTTGTCCATGTGACAAATGGGGCTTCTACTCGCAGTTCATGGCCGCTGCCCTCATAAATTGCTGTTTTCATGGCATCATTAAAGACGGTGCTGCAATCCGGATAGGCATTTCCAGCAGCATCATCTGCATGCGGCCCGTAATAAATCACTTCACAACCGTTTGACAGTGCCATACTGGCAGCAGATGCCAGAAACAGACCGTTCCGGAACGGCACATACGTAGAAACCGGTGCACCATTGGTTTTTTCTAGCTGTTCTGCATAGCTTTCCTGCGGAATTTCTTCTGTCGAGTTTGCCAGCAGGCTGCAATTGGAATCTGCAAAAATGATGGTCAAGTCCAGCTGCTTCCAAGCAACACCATAATAATTGACGACTTTCTGTGCAGCTTCCAGTTCCTTTTTATGCTTCTGTCCATAATAAATCGAAAGTGCCAGCACTTCGGATGCTCCATACTTTTCAACTGCCAATGCCAATGCGGTAGTGCTGTCCACGCCGCCGCTGAATAATACCATTGCTTTCATAATCATTCCATCCTTTCTGTACTCAGTTCATCACTCTCTGCTGCAAGGTGACATCGGTTTCATATGCTCCGCAAAAAGTGGTTGTAGTCGTCACTGCCGGAACATTCCGAATGCCTCTTGCCGTCATGCAGCTATGCGAACCCGTAATAACAACGCCTACATCCGGTGTCCCTGCTGCTTCCATAATGATTTCTGCAATATCCTGTCCGAGCCGTTCCTGCAATTGCAGCCGCTTTGCTGCCATATCACAGATTCTTGCAACCTTGCTCAATCCTAACACTTTTCCGTGCGGAACATAGGACACATTCACGTGCATATCATACATCAATGCCATATGGTGTTCGCAGTAGCTGAATACACTGATGTCTTTCATCGTTACTACAGTCTGTCCGGCATCGGTTTCCGGTTTGGAAAACGTCTTTCCGAACATCTCTGCAATTTCATGGTTACTATATGCAATTCCGGCGAATACTTCCGCATACATTCTTGCAACCCGTTCCGGTGTTTCTTTCAGTCCTTCCCGTTCCGGATCTTCGCCCAATGCCTTTAAAATACCCTTTACATGGTATGCAATGGCTTCTGTATCAATTGCCATTTCTGCCGCTTCCTTTCTGCTTTTTAAACGCCACGTTCCTGTGGATCCCAAATATATTTATGCAGCTGTAATTGCAGCCGCACGCCGTTCAACTTCCGCTCAATCAAAAACTGTACCATTTCCTGTGGTTCAATTGAGCCAAACACCGGACTAAAATAAACATGACAGCGATGCGTCAAGTCATACTGTTGAATCAATGCTGCTCCCCGTTCCAAATCTTCCAGCGAACCGGAAACTAGTTTTACAGTATCCTGCGGTTGCAGCAGCTGCATATTTTCCAGACACATCTTATGTTCCATCCCACTGGATGGCAACTTATAGTCCATTGTAAAAATCGGACGAGGCTGGATTGCTGCAAACGATTGCAGGGGAACGCTGCCGTTTGTTTCAATCTCCAGCGATAAGGTCGGCTGTGCGGTAATTGCAGCAATCAGCTCCGCAACATTTGGTGTGAGCAGCGGTTCTCCGCCGGTTAAGGTGACATTTCGAACGCCCGTTTCTAAGATTGCCTGTATAATTTCTTCGGTAGTTTGCAGCTGGTAAGAAACATCTGGCTGATTTGCCCACTGCGTATCACAATAACTGCACTGCAAATTACAACCGCAGAGCCGTACAAAAACCGCTAATTCTCCAGCCCGTGTTCCCTCGCCGTTGATGCTGACAAACTGTTCTGCAACCCGATAGGTAACACTCACTTGGTTTCCGCCTCCTCATACGCCGCACAATTATCCGGTGTTTCGTAGACAATGACCCGTTTTACAGGCAAGTTCTGCTGCTGTAACTGATGGAAAAAGTGTTTTGCAAAGCATTCTGCGGTTGGCCGGAACGGAACTGGAATCAGGCGGAATGATTCTTCCTGTAATGCTTGTACGGTTGTCTGACGCAGCGAGCCTTCCTCATAAATCAAAGCGTGGTCATAGAAATCTGCCAATGCCCGCAGGGCTTTTTTCAAGTCCCCGAAATCAATTAACATCCCCCGACAGACCCCCTCTGTCTGCAAATCTTCCTGCTCTACGATTACTTCAATCGTCCAGCGGTGTCCATGCAGGTTCGCACACTTTCCCTTGTAACCACTTAAAAAATGAGCACTGTCAAATGCTGCTTTTGCTTTCAGCTGATACATATAAATTGCATCCCTCTTTCTAAAAATAAGCCATAAAAAAGGCGGTGCTTTCTGCAAAAAGAAAGACCGCCGATCGTTTGATAGAAAACAGGCAACCGCCTGTTGAAACAACGAAAAAATTTTGGCAGCCCTGGTTTTGTTTAACGACAGGATGGTGCAAACGAACTGTCGCAAATTTGATTATAACACAACTTTTCCGACTTGTCAACCGTTCATCGAAAACAAATCACCGCACAGAGAAATTTCTTTTCCTGTGCGGTGAACATTTATTCCTTTTCCAAATTACATCATTTTATTCGCTGTCGGTATCTTCAATCAAATGATATTCCGGATAAATGCTGTACCATCTTCCATTGTACTTATAGACGTATACATCATTTCCTTCATCTCGTTCTTCACCGTCTACCGTCAATTCACACTCTGCGAAATAGATGACTTCATCAGCGGTTATTCCATAATTATCCAAATAATTGGAATTTACACGTTCTGTTACCTTGCTATTTTCAATCGGGTTGGAATTGTCATCTACTTTTACGGAAACTTCATCGTATTTATGACCATACGTATTCATTCTATTCTGCATATAATCTTGCAGCTGCTTTTCCGTCAAGTTCTTGTCATCTTCCCAGTATTCTTTTCCTTTCGCCGGCAACAACTTCATCATTGCAGCAGCATCTCCTGTATATTCTGCTGTCAATGCAGCTTCTGCTGCTTCTGTTGCCTTTTTATATCCACCCTTTGAGCCTCCGCCTGCACCGTGTCCAGTAAATCCGATGCAGAATGCGATTATAATGACAATCAAAATCACAATCCCAACACCGACGATAATCGGTGACTTTTTCGTTTTTACAGCGATGCTCTGTGCATTCGGTGAAAATGATGAGTTTTGTTGTGGAGCGAAATTGTTGGGTTGTTGAGTGAAATTGCTGGGTTGTGGGGGAATTGGTGGTGGCGTGTTTGCTGTTCCACATTTGGGACAGAACCTTGCAGTGTCTTTCAGTTGAAATCCGCAGTTTTTACAAAACATAGTATCCTTCTTTCTACAAAAAATGGGAAAATTATCATCGATTCCATTTTACTATAAATTGGATAGAAAGTCAAGGGAAATAAGAAATTCTTTTTTGATTCCCATCAATCTGACAATTATTTTTGGAAATATTTGTGAATCGTATACAAGAAATGGAACGTTTTGATGAGATGATAACTTATGAATGAACTGGTAATATTATAGCATATATTCCTTGTTTTGTCAACCCATTTAAAGGATTTTTTGTCTTTTTTATACAATTTAGGCGAATGCTCCAACTTACCAACTATAAACCAAAAACAAATCACCGCACAGAGAAATTTCTCTCCCTGTGCGGTGAATCTTTTGCTCATTCTTAAAAATGATTGCTATTTACTTTGCAGCATTGTACGGCAGGTTTTCATAATCTTCCATCATGAGGATAAATCTCATCAAAGCAAATGAATCCTCTTCTGTAATGTTTTCTGTGCCGTCTGTAATGTCACAGTTTGCATTTACTTTCTGCACATCGGTCAGTGTAACCAAACCAGCCTGATACTTGTTCAGCATAACAGCGTCGGTCAGGTCTACCTTACCATCCATGTTGATATCACCATACAGTGCTTCGCTTTCGCCACCGGTTGTAGCAGCGGTTGTAACGGTTGTGGTAGTTTCACTCGGTGCAGTCGTCGTTCCTTCTGCAGAAGTAGTGGTAGATTCAGTCGGTTCTGTCGTTGTTTCTTCCGGTGTAGTAGTTGTGCCTGCATCTGTAGTTGTTACAGTGGTTTCAGTAGTTTCGCCACTTTCATCCGGCAGATAAGCTGCTACGAGCGTTGCCTTTGTGGTATCGTCCTTCTCGCCTTCCTTATCGTTTGCCCACCATACCTGGAACTGTGCTTCTTTTTCCTTCTGTGCAGCTTCTGCAATCTTTGCGATCTGGTCAGCATCCTTTACTGTTCCGCTGCCGTTGTTGAAGGTAACGTTATAAACATTATCTGCATCCAGGCTAACCGTTACATCATCGGACTTGCTTGCTTCCCACTTATAAGAAATCCAATAATCAACACCATCAACCTTTACAGAAACGCCCACACAGCCATTTGCATAGCCGAGGCTATCATCCAAGTCCACAATCAGGTGTACTTCCTTGCCCATCGAACGATCGAAAATTACCTTAACCGTGCTGCCATCCTTCTTGATGTCGCCCATAATTGCATTTTCAATCTTTGTGGTAGTCATTGTTGTGGTGGTTGTGGTCGTTGTTGTGGTGGTAGTTGTCTGACCAGTGCCGGATGTCGTGGTAATGACTGCACCGCTGTTGCTGTACAGATTTTCCGGCAGTTCATCCAGTGTGATACAATAATCACTGGTGTAGATTTCCTTGAGGTCTTCCTTCTTGTTGAACATTTCGTTGCTCAGGAAGTTGGTGCTATCCGAACCGCCATCATACCACGGGCAGAAATACAGCCAGCCAGCCTTTTCCATCTGGAGATTTTCCAGTGTCGGAATGCTGTCGTTTTCAGCCATGGCAACCATCTTCTTGCCGCCATACTGTTCCACCAAGCTGTAGAATGTGCCACCAATTGCACTGTCATTGTGTACCAGAACGGCACTACCAGTTGACCAGTCGGTGCAGTTGTACTTATCGTAAGCAACCAAGTCTACATATTCATCACCCGGATACCAGTTGGTAGAAGTTTCGAAAGTATAGCTGTTCCATTCCCAAATGATATTGTGCAGACCATAGTCTTCGGTCAAGGTCTTGTAAGTCAGCTTCCACAAGTCTTTATAGACAGCAGAACCAGACTTGCCCCACCAGAACCAAGAACCATCTTCACCGCCGCCACCTTCTGCTTCATGCAGCGGACGGAAGATAACTGGAACATTTGCATCCTGCAGCTTCTGAAGCTGTTCTGCCAACAGTTTCAAACAAAGCTTATAATATTCGTTTTCCTTAGAACCTTCTTCCAGAACTTTAGCGGTATCAAAGTCTGTTTCATCCGGCTTATAAGTTGCGTTCGCCCAGTCTACTTTATCTCCAACATTGTAGCTGGAGAATTTTTTTGGAACGGTAATGTGCCAGGATGCGGTTACAATACCATTGTTATCCTTTGCCCAGCTGATCATACGGTTTGTTGTACCATCTTCGTTTCCATACAGCGGATTTGCTGCATTCAGGAAGTCAAAGCCACGGATTGCTGGCGACTTTCCAGTAGTATCTTTAATGTAATTAAATTCATATTCAAAGTCATGCGGGCCACCATTATAAATTTCCTGCTGACCAGAGATGATGTGTTCGCCGTAAACACTTGCCAGATAGTTCATCAGGGACTGTGTTTCCGGTGTTGCATTCTTGTCTGCCAGGTCACTCGTCGCAGACAGTTCCGGATAAACCGGTTCAGTCAAGGTCAGGTAGTCAAACTGTGTCCAGCCCCAATAGCTGACAAATTCCAATTCGTTTTCCCCAGCATTCAGCTTGATTCTTGCAACGTTGGACTCGCTGAAATCCGTGTGGTTCGACAGTGCCAAATCTCCAGCTGCATTGCCGTTGACATTCAGTTTCTGCGTCTTTGCACCGCCATCCGTTGCATAGCAAATGTTCAAGTCATACATACCAGCTTTTTCTACATTGACAGTTACCTTAATGGTTTCACCTGCATCCCGCATATGAACAACCTTGCCACCGCTAGCACTTGCAACTTCTTCTACTTCTGCAGAAACACCGGTAATTTTACCATCTTCAAATTCATACTTCGTTTCTCCGGCAGCGGAAACGCCACCGAAAAACGAGCTGACACAAACAGCATTCAATGCCATTGCAGCTGCCAAGCTGGCAGCAAATACTTTCTTTTTGATTTTCATCTCAAAGATCCTCCTTTTTGTTTTTAAACCATCCAATCAATTTTGCATGGATTTTTGTTGCAATTTGCACAATTTCCACGCAGACTTTTTAATTCATTTTACGATAAAAACACCATGATGTCAATCATTTTTCGATGTTGCACAAAAAAATCTATCTATTTCACAAAAATTGTTTCTGTGCTTTGTGCAACATTTCCTCTGCTTGATTTTCATTTCTGTTTTGCATGGATGGATTCGGAAATTTGTTGAAAAATAGAAAATGGATAAAAAATCCATTTTAGTTGCTTTTTACAGTTCCAATATATTTTCGTCATGGAAATTCAGATTTCTTTGCTTTAATCTCTAGCAATTTTGTTGTAAAATAAAGGAAACGATTTTTATATGATTCCGAAAGGGAGGATTCAAAATTGGAACAGGAACTGACACTCCACACACTCAAACCGCTACTCTTGCAATCGGATGCAGAGAACTGCTCCGATGCCTTGTTTTTAAAAAAACTATTCTATCATATCGTCGATGAATCTGTCATACAAAAGAAATTGATTTGCAAATCCGCATCCAGTCTGAAAGCATTTATGCAGGGCAACCGGCGGAGAAATCGCCAGCAAAAACGCACGTATGCCAACTATCACGGTACAGAATTGCTAAAAAAACATTTCAGCTAGAAGACCGAGACCAATTGTTCCAAAATGAAACCCTCCACCAGCTTGCTTATAATATTGATACCATGATGGCAGAGGCGAAAATTTCAGACTGGCGAGCGGTGCAAATTTCTATTTTTAAGATGCTCAATGAAAAAATGGTTTATGGTTCTGACATGCTTAATGACATTAAAGAATTATATAGACAAAATAAAATCTCCAGAATTATTGCGGTTGTTGTTCTCATTGCGATTTTTCAGGAAACCATTTCTGATGTATTTTGTTGGCTGACACCCAAAAATCTTGGTGAAATGGTTCCAGCCATTCAAAAAGCTGCGATTCAGATGCTCCACCAAGCTGCGGAAGAACAAGGCAGAATGCTGGCATTTCATAGCGTTTCCCATAAAATTGATATGCCTGGAATTGGGAATCTTCTCTCTACTGCTCTCGGCGTTCAGATTCATCTCATTGATTCGATTCTTGTGGAAAACGAACAGAATAACTGCGAATCGCTCCGGATGCTTTTCTCCAATCCCCCCTATCCAAATATCATGCTAACGGGAACTGGGGGAGCAGGAAAAACCTTTTTGCTGCTGGATTTGGGCGAATCTCTCTTACGGGAAAACAGTTCGCTGATTCCAATTTACATCCCTTTAAACCTGCTGAACTACAACACCATCGGAAAACAAGAATCGCCGATTCTCCATCACTTTTATCAGATTCTCTCAGAAGAAAAACAACTCCCTTACGAACAATTTCTGTCCATGCTGCAAGCGGAATCCGATGTATTTCTTTTCTTCTTATTGGATGGCTATAACGAAATTTCCAGCGAAACTGCAAAAAATCAACTTCTCTTAGAAATCAAAGAAATGAAACGCAAATACCCAGCCATTCGCTTTCTGATTACCAGCCGAAACAATCTTGCCGACTGCTTTTCAACGGGCGGAGAACTGCCGTTTCTCTGCAAGCGAGTGAATCCCCTACAAGATACTCAAATCCAAGACTTTTTCAAGCAGTTATTCGGAACAGAACGGGCAGAACAGGAATGGCAGACCTTGACGCATAGCAACTGCATGGATATTTTACGAAGTCCTATGGCACTTGCGATGTATGCCTACACGCTGAAAAAAGATGTCATCCCGACTGCACCGCTGCCCCATCGCCTACCGGAAACAACAGGAGAACTGATTTGCAACTTCATCGAACAGGTGAAACGCACTCCCACACTGAACGGAACGCCGGAAGAACGGGAACAGACGAATTTCGCCATGCAGACGCTCTATTATATCGCCTATTGCATGACCAGAAACGGCAGCTTTCGTATGGATGAATTTTCCATGCGGAACACTGTTCAAGATGCCATTGCCTTTTATAAGACGTATTCCCCACATCCCATGCCGGACACGTTCGCTGCTACATTCTGGGAAATCGAACACAAAATGGGCTTTCTCATTGAACCGCAGCATGCTGACCAAGATTTCCGATTCTACCACCAGAATTTCCGAGATTATTTCTATGCCAACTTTCTGTTGGAAATCATTCAAACTGTAATCTGGATGCAACAATATGCTACCCCTTCACAATCTGCCGGACAGCTGCTCTGTCGGTTCTTTTCAGAACCAATTCCGGAAGAAATCCTGCAATTTTTAGGGGAAAGCACGCTGGAACGCCTTTACCTACCTGGACAGCCTCGCATGAACAACCCACAAGGTTCTCTGCTGGAACAGACTCTGCAAATTCTATCCGAATTGCCAGCCAATTCCGCCGTGCAAAAATCCATTGAACAGCTTATATTTGCCGTCAAGCAAACCCGTCACCAGAACCTCAGCACGTTCCATTTCAACGGTCTGCATCTGGAAACCGTCAATTTAAATGGTACACGTCTATATGATTTCCAGTGCAATACGCTGCACACAGCAGATTTTTCCGGCAGCTTTCTCAATGCGTATACATTCCAGCCACTCGGACATTCTGCTGCTGTTCATACGTTCTGTACGATTCAAAACAATGTGCTCTCTATTTCCGGTAGTGGCATTTGGTGCTACAACAACCAAACCCAACAATTCCGGTTTCTCTCCGCTTATAATGGTACATATGTTTCTACCTCGGTATCTGTTCCACAGCATCAGCTCTTATTGATGGGCGACAAAAACGGGAATCTCTCTTTTTGGAGCGTTTCATTTCAAGACAAGCTGCTCTCGATTCAACAGCAGCCAGAACGCACCATTTCTCTGAACAATACCATTCAGCATTTGTTATATGACGCTGCACAGGACTGCTGTTTTGCTGCCATCAAGGGGAAAGGTATCTGGCGAATTCCGCTTCTGCATCCGGAAAACCGGAAATTTGTCCCCTATCCGGAACACTGCCGCAATTTCCGCAAGTATCGCCTTGCTGCTGTGGAAGGAGTGCTGATTTTCTCTTGTGGGAAAACATTGTATCAAATTCCCATGCATGCAGAATCATTCTGTTCCGAACAGATTCAGCCATTCTTGACCGTTTCTACGCAAGCCCCAGAGCCAGATGACGCTTTTATCTATGACTTCAAGGTGCTCTCTTATTTGCATCAACCCTGTTTTCTCATCAACTTACGGGGAAAATCTCGTTCTGTTGTCCTGCTTGCAACGCCAAACGGCAACATTGAAATTCAGCGAAAAGAACATACCGATACATTCAATGGTTTTAATGACTTGATTCTGTCGCCGGATGCATCCAAATTCTGCATCTGCAACAAGGTCTATGGCAAC
>ENA-ORIC01002808-ORIC01002808.1-human-gut-metagenome-genome-assembly--contig:-NODE-2808-length-13159-cov-2.662055_pt1 | contig 13159 bp, 9 predicted proteins | sample MGYA00243023_ERZ508732 | MGnify/ENA primary metagenome ERZ508732 (study PRJEB26277, sample SAMN04329767) | human gut metagenome | biome: human-associated habitat | host: Homo sapiens | place: USA...
AAGATATGAAGTTTGAATGTATCTCAAACATCTCATCAAATCGGTGTTCTTAAGTTCCTTTGATCTTCTGTTAACGAATACAAAAGCCTACCATCGCAAATTAGAATTTATCCCCACACTTCTTCTGCGATTTCTTTTACAAGTTTAAGTTTTGCCCACTGCTGTTCTTCTGTCAGTTTATTTCCGATCTCGCATGACGCGAATCCGCACTGTGGGCTTAAATATAGGCGGTCAAGTGGTACATATTTTGCTGCTTCATGAATTCTTGCGATCACTTTTTCTTTGTCTTCTAGTTCTGGTGTTTTTGTAGTCACTAGTCCTAAAACTACTTTCTTATCTCCGCTTACTTTCGCAAGTGGCGCAAATCCTCCTGATCTCTTATCATCATATTCCAGATAATATGCTTTGACTGATTATCTCTGTGCGTATCAACTCTTACATAATCGATCCTGGTTCCAATGTCCATTCTTAATCACCTGATACGTCGGTAAATTTTCTAATCTTGTGAATTGTCCACACGATAGACTTCAGGTATATGATAAAAAATAAATAAACGATCGGAAGAGCAGCATTAGAATTTTGCCACGTTTTTTGCGGATTCGCAGCCGGCTTGGTGTGCTGTCTGAGCCTCAAAGAGTTCTGATTTAAACACCCTTGAAGGCGAGTTGCACAAGGAAAGCCGGCGGATCAGCGATCTGCAAAAAACGTGAGTAAAATTCTCTAGCTGCTCTTCCGATCGTTTATTTATTTTTTATCATATACTTGAAATCTACAGTTGGACAACTTACAAAATTAAATTTTACATCTCAAATTCTTCATGTGCTGCATTCATTGCTTTCACCATATCTTCCTGGTTTACAAGCACTGTAACACGGATCTCAGATGTAGAGATCATTCGAATGTTTACATCTGCTTTATATAAAGCGTTAAACATACGAGCTGCCATTCCATAGTGGTTTAATAATCCTTTTCCGATAATTGATACTTTGGCAACTTCTTTGCTTGCTTTGATCTCTTCATAATAGCTGTCTGGAAGGTAATCTTCTAATGCTTTAACTGCGATATCTAATTCTTCTTCTTTGACTGTGAAGGAGATATCTTTCTTGTCATTATGTCCAACTGACTGCAAGATCATATCTACGTTTACATTTTTCTTTGCTAATACATTGAAGATCTTGAATGCCATACCTGGTGTATCTTCGATTCCCATAACTGCGATTCTTGCTGCATCATCATCTCCTGCTACACCGCTGATCTCGTTGTCTCTTGATTTTACGCTTTCTTTTACGACAGTTCCTTCTTCTGTTGTAAGACTTGATCTAACAACTAAGGCAACTCCATGTTTCTTAGCAAGTTCTACAGAACGATTATGAAGTACTCCTGCTCCGAGTGTTGCCATTTCTAACATCTCATCATATGTGATCTCATTTAATTTTTTAGCCTCTGATACTTTTCTTGGGTCTGCTGTATAGACTCCGTCTACGTCTGTATAAATCTCACATGCATCTGCGTGTAACGCTGCTGCCAGTTCTACATCTGTTGTATAAGATCCACCACGTCCAAGTGTTGTGTAGTTATCGAACTGGTCAACTCCCTGGAATCCTGTAACGATTACGATCTTTCTCTGTTCTAATTCATTCATGATACGGTCTGTATCGATTCTTTTGATTCTTGCATTGCTGTATACAGAAGTTGTATGCATTGCTACCTGGAATGCATTTAGGGAAACAGCAGGAACTCCAAGAGAATCCATTGCCATTGCCATTAATGATACAGAAGTCTGTTCTCCTGTTGTTAATAACATATCCATCTCTCTTCTGGATGGATTAGGATTGATCTCTTTTGCTTTTGCGATCAGTTCATCTGTCATCTTACCCATTGCTGATAAGACAACAACAACATCATTTCCTTTTTTGTAATCTTCAATACATCTTTTTGCAACGTTCATGATACGATCTTTATTTCCTACAGAAGTACCACCAAATTTCTTAACTACTAGCATCTTGTGCCTCCTAAAATTATTTCTCTTATTTTTGTAATAACCGATTCATTAAATCATAAGCGTGGGAAATGACAAGTCCTGTCTTTCTCGCTGCTTCTTCGCTGTACTCTTCCTGGCCTTCATAATCTTTTGTGCTGTCATAGATCATAAATGGTATCGGTTCTTTGGAATGGGTACGGATCGCAATTGGTGTCGGATGATCCGGTCCGATCAGAATTCTAAAATCCTCTCCAGCTTTCTCAAGTTCTTCTTTGACAACCTTCACAACTTCTTTATCAAGATGTTCGATTGCTTTGATCTTATTCTCGAGACTTCCCTGATGCCCCATCTCATCAGGTGCCTCTACATGAATATAAGCGAAATCGTCATTTTTTTCAAGTAGTGCTTCGACTGCTGCCATTGCTTTTCCATGATAATTCGTGTCAAGACCACCATTTGCCCCCTCAACATCAAGATTTCTCATGTTCGCTCCGACTGCGATTCCTTTTAACAGATCGACGGCAGATACCATAGCTCCATTCATTCCAGTCTTCTCTTTAAAATCGTCCAGTGCCGGTTTCGTCCCTGCTCCCCAGAACCAGATGCTGTTTGCTTTATTCAAGCCTTTCTCAGCTCTTGCTTCATTGATCGGATGATGATTTAAGATATCAAAACTCTTTTCCATCATCTCTTTTAGCTTCTCCTGCTTTGGAAGATACTGCCCGATCTTCTGTCCTAAAACATCATGAGGTGGTACAAGTTCGACTACTTCTCCATGATCCCAGATCGTTAAATGGCGGTAGCTGACTCCCGGATAAAATTTATATTCATCATCTTCTAATTCTTTTCTCACAGCTTCGATCAGGATCGCTGCTTCCTCAGAAGTGATCTCTCCTGCGCTGTGGTCGATGATCGTCTTATCTTCATAATCTTCGTCTTCAGATACGGTTACAACGTTACATCTAAGTGCAATATCTGTATCTTTCATATCAACACCAATGCTTAATGCCTCAAGGGGTGATCTTCCGGAATAATAAACCTGTGGGTCATATCCTAACATAGAAAGATTGGCTACATCACTTCCTGCTGGTAAATTGGATGGTACTGTATAAGCGATTCCCTGTTCGGAAACTTTCGCCATCTCATCCATCACTGGTTTGTCTGCTAACTGAAGTGGTGTCTTCCCACCTGCTGCTTCGATTGGCTCGTCAGCCATTCCATCTCCTAAAACAATAACGTATTTCATTCTGTCCTCCAAAAATGTGTCATGTATATTTATACATCTATTCCATTGCAATTATTTTTACATAAGATACATCTTCTATCTTCTCAACATCCTGAATCATAGCCGAGACATCCGTCTCGCTGTCTTCGATGTCAACACTGACTGTTAAGAGTCCCTTTCCATTAATTGGAATACTCTGGTGGATCGTCAGGATATTTGCCTTATAAAGTGCAAAAATGTTAAGGATCGAGGCCATAACGCCAGGCTGGTCATCGACTTCGATCACGAATGTGATACTACGTCCTTTCTTACCAGCATAAAATGGGAAAATATCATCCTTATACTTATAATAAGAACTTCGACTGATTCCCACCTTCTCTGTAGCTTCTAATACAGAAACTGCTCTCTTTGAATCTAACAGTTTCTGGACCTCTAACACCTTTAACAACACTTCTGGAACTGCTTTCTTTTTAATTACATAATAGTTGGTTTCTTTCATGTCTGGTTCCTTTTGTTTTCCTGTGGTGTACAGTTGTCTTTGCACAAAATACTACCACAGATATTTTTATGATGCAATAGAAAATTTGGTTTTAAAATAAATACATGATCTGACCGGAAGTTTTCTGTTTAATTTTCTTCCTTCTTACTGTTGTTATCCCATGCAAGATAGGCATTCATAAATCCATCCAGATCCCCATCTAATACAGCGCTTGGATTTCCGCTTTCAAAGTTTGTTCTGTGGTCTTTTACCATTGTATAAGGCTGCAGGACATAGGATCTGATCTGGTTTCCCCATCCATTATCCCCAACATCACCTCGGATATCTGATAATTTTTCCAAATGTTGCTGCTGTTTTAACAGATACAGTTTTGTCTTTAACATCTTCATTGCCTGATCTTTGTTCTTGTGCTGTGAACGCTCATTCTGGCACTGTACAACGATTCCTGTTGGTAAATGCGTAATACGGATTGCGGAATCTGTTTTGTTGATATGCTGTCCACCAGCTCCACTTGCACGATATGTGTCGATCCGGATATCTTCATCTGCAATCTCAACTTCTATATCATCTTTGATATCTGGCATTACATCACAGGATGCAAACGATGTCTGTCGTTTTCCTGCTGCATTGAATGGAGAAATTCGGACAAGACGGTGAACACCTTTTTCAGATCGTAAATATCCATAAGCGTTCATTCCCGTGATCTTCACAGTAACAGATTTGATTCCTGCTTCATCCCCATCAAGATAATCAAGAACTTCTGTTCCATAACCTTTCTTTCCTGCCCATCTTGTGAACATACGGTATAGCATTCCTGCCCAGTCGCAAGACTCTGTTCCACCTGCCCCGGCATGTAGTGTAAGAATTGCATCATCCTTATCATATTCACCTGTTAGCAGTGTTGAAATACGTAATTCCTCATATGTTTTTTCAAATTCATCCATCAAAGCAGTGGCTTCTTCGATCAGATCGGCATCTTCATCTTCTTCTGCCATATCGATCAAAGTCTCGATATCTTCATATTTTGTTTTCAGATCATCATATTCTTCCACGACACCTTTCAGACTTTTGACTTCTTTCATAACATTCTGGGATTCCTCAACATTATCCCAGAATCCTGGTTCTTCCATATTCAGTTCTAATTGATCAATTCTCTCTTTTTTTGCTTCTAACGCAAGGGAACCACTAAGATCTTCTAGTGGTTCCTGAAAAGAGTTTAATTTATATTTTAATTGTTCTGCTTCAATCATTGATAAAAAACTCCTTATTTATTCCTTCCGCAGCAGTTCTTATACTTCTTACCACTTCCACATGGGCAAGGATCATTTCTGCCGACTTTTGCTCCTTTTCTTACATAAGGCTTCTTCTCAACTTCTGCATCTTTGTTTGTTCCAGTGATCTTTGGAGCTTCTTCTCTCTCGATCTTCTGCTCAACCTGTACGTGGAACAGTGCACCTGTTGTCTCTTCCTGAATTGCCTTTGTCATATCATTGAACATCTCAAATCCAGCCATACGGTATTCAACAACTGGATCTCTCTGTCCATATGCCTGAAGACCAATTCCTTCTCTTAATTGATCCATATCATCAATATGATCCATCCACTTGCGGTCGATGACTTTCAGTAAAATAATACGTTCAATCTCACGAAGATCAAAGTCTTCGAATTCTTTTTCTTTCTGTTCATATAATGCAACTGTTTCTTCCTGTAATCTTGCTACCAGATCATCAACTCTTCCAGAAGATTTCTCTGCATCTGTTAATACGATCTTATTTAAAGGTACAATTGGAAGCAACTCTGCATTCAGTGCTGCAAGATCCCATTCTTCTGGTGGAAGTTCATCACTGATCACCTGATATACATGGTTTGCAACTGTTTCTTTCATCATGCCTAAAACAGATTCTTTCATGTCATCTCCGTCAAGAACACGGCGGCGTTCTTTGTACATAACTTCTCTCTGTTCATTGTTGACTCTATCATAATCTAACAGATTCTTACGAATACCAAAGTTGTTATTCTCAATCTTCTTCTGTGCTTTCTCGATCGTCTTGCTGATCGTCTTATGCTGGATTTCTTCTCCTTCTGGAATTCCCAGTGCATTGTATATACTGATCATTCTTTCAGATCCAAACAATCTCATCAGATCATCTTCCAGTGATAAATAGAACTTAGATTCACCTGGATCTCCCTGACGTCCAGCACGACCACGTAACTGGTTATCGATACGTCTGGATTCATGACGTTCTGTACCGATGATCTTTAATCCGCCAAGTTCTGCAACACCATCTTCCAGCACGATGTCAGTACCACGACCAGCCATGTTCGTAGCGATCGTTACGGCACCGATCTCACCTGCGTGAGAGATGATCTCTGCTTCTTTCTCGTGGAATTTCGCATTCAGTACGTTGTGTTTGATTCCACGTTTCTTAAGCATTGCACTTAATTCTTCAGACATCTCGATGGTGATCGTACCAACTAAAACAGGCTGTCCTTTTGCATGAGATTCAATGATATCTTCGACAACAGCATTCATCTTCTCACGTTTTGTCTTGTAGATCGCATCATCATGATCGATTCTCTGAACTGGTTTGTTTGTTGGGATCACAACAACGTCCATTCCATAAATCTCTCTAAATTCCTGTTCTTCTGTAAGTGCAGTACCTGTCATACCTGCTTTCTTGTCATATTTATTGAAGAAGTTCTGGAACGTAATCGTTGCAAGAGTTTTGGATTCTCTCTTGACCTTTACATTTTCCTTCGCTTCGATTGCCTGATGCAGACCATCAGAATAACGTCTTCCTGGCATGATACGTCCTGTAAATTCATCGACGATCAATACTTCATCATCTTTTACTACATAGTCTTTGTCTTTAAACATTAAGTTATGTGCACGAAGTGCTAAGATGATATTATGCTGGATCGCAAGGTTCTCTGGATCTGCAAGATTCTCGATATGGAAGAATTTCTCGACTTTCTTCACGCCATCTGCAGTCAGCATGATCTGTTTATCTTTTTCATTGACAAGGAAATCTCCATCTTCTTCGATATCCTCGTTCATTAAGATATCCATCTTGGATAATTCACCATCAGAACTTCCTCGTTCCATCTGGCGGGCTAAGATATCACATGCGCGGTACAATTCTGTAGACTTACCACTTTCACCGGAAATAATCAGTGGTGTTCTTGCCTCATCAATCAGTACGGAATCGACCTCATCGACGATCGCATAGTGAAGATCTCTCTGTACAAGATCTTCTTTCTCAATGACCATGTTATCTCTTAAGTAGTCAAATCCTAATTCATTGTTTGTAATATAAGTAATATCACAGTTATATGCTTCACGACGTTCATCATTCTCCATATCATTTGTAACAACGCCAACAGTTAATCCAAGAAAATTATGAACTTTTCCCATCCACTCGGCATCTCGAGTTGCCAGATAATCATTGACTGTTACGATATGAACGCCCTTTTCTTCCAGCGCATTTAAATATGCAGGTAACGTGGATACTAAAGTTTTACCTTCACCAGTTCTCATCTCTGCGATACGTCCCTGATGCAGGATGATACCACCGATCAGCTGTACACGGTAATGTTTTAAACCGATCGCACGGCTGCTGGCTTCTCTTACTGTTGCATATGCTTCTGGTAACAGATCATCTAATGTCTCTCCATTTGCAAGTCTTTCTTTAAATTCAACGGTCTTATGTCTTAATTCTTCATCAGATAGCTGCTGCATGGATGCATCCAGTGCCTCGATCTTATCAACTGTCTTGCTGATTCGTTTCAGTTCTTTATCACTATGAGAACCAAATACTTTATCAAATAAACCCATAAATAATCTCCTAAGTTTCTTTTTATGATTGTTCCATCTTGTGATCGTTCTGTCTCTGACATCTGATATCAAGATAGTCTTATATCTATTATATAGTCTTTGCTATTGTAACACTTAACATTATAAGGTGCAAGTTAACTAATTGTAAAAATTATCAATAAAATATAAACTTTTTATAATTTTATGCATGAAAAAGGAGATCCTTATCATTAAGGATCTCCTCTATCTTCCGATCTTCTAAAATTCAGGTTCGATCAGTCCGTATGTATTTCCTTTTCTCTTGTATACAACATTGACTTCAAATGTATCAGCATTGCGGAATACAAAGAAATCATGTCCTAATAATTCCATCTGTACACAAGCTTCTTCTACATCCATTGGTTTGATGGCGAACTTCTTGCTTCGGATGATTCTGATCTCATCATCTTCCACTTCATCTTCTTGCTCCATAAATTCCTGTTTGAAGCTTGTTCCATCATGTTTCTGATTCATAAGTCTTGTTTTATATCTGCGGATCTGGCGTTCGATCACATCTACTACCAGGTCAATAGATACATACATGTCTTCACTGCCTTCTTCAGCACGGATAATGTGCCCTTTCATAGGAATGGTAACTTCTATCTTCTGTCTTCCCTTCTGAACACTTAAAGTTACATTCACGATCGTATCGTCTACTAAATATTTGTCGAGACGTCCGAGTTTCTCTTCAATTGCTGCTTTGATACCTTCTGTAACTTCAATGTTCTTTCCACTAATAATGAATTTCATGGCTCCCATCTCCTTTACCTTTTTTGTATGAATTCATTATAACATATAATTCTGATTAAGAAAACAAAATCTTTTTATAAATAGTAAACAAAACATATGTTTCTTTTTGAAGTTATCCACAGTTATTATTTGTCGAATTGTGGATGTGGATAATGTGGATAACTCTGTGGGTAACTCATTTTTGGCTAAAATATGCCATTTCTGTATGTTGATAACTTTGTGGGTATTTTGTTAGCAATATGTGTGTAATTTTTCCATAAAAAAATCAACCTGCTTTTTGTTATACAACTAGCACAAATCGTCAAAAAGCGGTTGATTTTTAATTTATGAGTCACTATTAAAAAATGGCTTAAATTGTCTGAAAATTAGGGATTTTGGAGATATCGCTCGACAGAGTACACGCAATTGGCCCCGTCGGACACTGCAGTCACTACCTGTCGCAGATTTTTGCTTCTTCCATCCCCTGCTACGAAGATTCCCGGAATATTTGTAACACCGTCTTCTCCTGCAATAATATATCCTTTTTCATCTGTTGATAACTTTCCAGATAAAAGTTTGGAAGCTGGTTTTGTCCCAACTGCGATAAAGATTCCATCAACATCTAGTGACTTATCCACATGGTTATCTACATCTTGTAGTTGTATACTTTGAACAACCTCATCACCATCGATTTTTGTCACGATCGTATTCCATAAAATTTCAATCTTATCGTTCTTCTTTACTTCATCCTGAAGAATCTTTGCACCACGAAATTCATCTCTTCGATGGATCAGATAAACTTTTTTACACATACGGCTTAAGAATATTGCATCTTCCAATGCAACATTTCCACCACCAACAACTGCTGTTACCTTATTTCTAAAAAATGCTCCATCACATGTTGCACAATAAGATACTCCCATTCCCTTTAATTTTTCTTCTCCTTCTATTCCCAAAGTCTGATGAACTGCTCCTGTTGCAAGAATGATCGTCCTTGTTTTTAATGTATCTCCATTCTTAAGCATGATCTCTTTGATTTCTTCGTCTGCATAGATTTCTTTAACTTCTGCTGTAATACTTTTAGCACCAAGTTCTTTCGCATGCTCTGAAAATTTTAATCCAAGATCCATTCCATTTGTCTTTGGAATTCCAGGATAATTATCAACTTCATAAGTCTGTACAACCTGTCCTCCTGGCATATATTCTTTCTCGATCATAACAAAATCAAGCATTGCTCTCTGTGCATAGATTGCTGCAGACATTCCAGCTGGTCCGGAACCTATGATTACTAAATCGTATATTTTCATGATATTATCTCCTTTTACTCAAAGTTTCTACCTTATTCTTTCTTCGTTAGTTTTAATAAAACTCCACTGTATCTTGGAAGTGTGATCGTAAGCTCACTGTCTTTTCCTTTTTTCTTTAGATGAATATTTTCTTTACGTTTCTTCATCGTTCCACCATACTGTTCCCATTCCGTATGCAACAATGTTCTTCTTGTATGGTGTCCTTTGATCGTTAATTTATAATCTTTCTGCTCTTTATCAGAGAAATTAAAGATTCCAACGATCATGTGATCTGCCGTTTTTCTTCCGATCGCATAAATACATCGTTCTTCCTGATGACAGTCCAGCCATTCAAAGTTTTCTCTATGATAATCATAATGGAAAGCTTTTTCTTTCTTGTAAATGTCATTTAATTTGACCATATATTTATGGAAAGCATCATGAATCGGATATTTTAAGATCATCCAATCTTGTTCCTGTGCTTCGCTCCATTCCCTGATCTGTCCAAATTCATTCCCCATAAAGTTTAATTTCTTTCCTGGATGGATCATCATATACATATACATAGCCCTTGCCTGTGGAAATTTATCTTCATAATCCCCATACATCTTCTGTAAGATCGTTGCCTTGCCATGTACAACTTCATCATGACAATATTCTAACATATAACGTTCATTCCAGAAATACACCATAGAGAATGTTAGTTTGTGATAATCACGACTTCGATATTCTGGTCCAGTCTGAAAATATTCCAGAGTATCGTGCATCCATCCTAAATCCCATTTGTAATCAAATCCTAACCCGCCTTTCCATACAGGTTCTGTCACACCTGGATAAGCAGTGGAATCTTCTGCGATCAGCATGGCGGTTGGATGACGTTGTTTTAAACCTAAATTGAATGCTTTTAAGAAGTCGATCGCTGTATCATTGACTCCTCTGCTTTCATCTCCCTGCCAGTAGATCAGGCGGCTCACTGCATCCATACGGATTCCATCAAAATGATACTCTTCCAGCCAATAGTTGGCCGCTGATTGCAAGAAGCACTGAACTTCTCTTCTGGAATGAATAAAGTTGCAACTTCCCCATTCACTCTCTCCAGTATCTTTATTATCGTATTCATATAATGGAGTTCCATCATATAATTTCAGTCCATATCCATCTACTGCAAAATGAACTGGCACAAAATCCATAATGACTCCAATCCCTGCCTGATGCATCATATCAACAAATTTCATTAATTTATCCGGGGTTCCATAACGCTTGGTCGGTGCGAAAAATCCAGTATTCTGATATCCCCATGATCCGTCAAATGGATGTTCAGATAACGGCATTAATTCTACATGGGTATAGTTATTCTTCTTTAAATAAGGCACAAGCATCTCGGCAATCTCGTCATACTGATACCAGCCATTTTCATCCTTTTCGTTCATTCGCCACGATCCCATATGCATCTCATAGACATTGACAGCATCTTCCATGCCAACACTTCTCATCTGCATCCATGAATCATCATGAAACTGATATGTCGTAATGTCACAAATAATAGAACATGCTCCTGGTCTTAATTCCATCTCAAATCCATAAGGATCACAATGTTCCTGCCTATTTCCATCAGGTCCGTAGATACAGTATTTGTACATCTGGCCTTCCTTGGCTTTGTCTGAGTAGAATAAAAAGAAACCGCTTTGTGCGTCCTGTTCCATAAATTCTTCATTCCAGTCATTAAATTCTCCAATGATCGATATCCTGGAGGCTCTTGGTGCATAGGTTACAAAACGGATCTTGTCACCGTCTTTATGTGCACCCATATAACGATATGCGTCAAATAATTTTCCATCATAAAAATCTTGCCGGTTCATGTCTGTGCCTCCTTTTATCCTACAACTGTTGTTTTTCATTCATATGTATATTATAATAAATATATGTATATAGAACAACCACTAAAATAGAGTTTTTGGCGGGTATCAAACATTTTTTATTGTTTTGTAGATTATCTTTTTATATGATTTTAAAGGAGTTTTTGATATGGTAGAGAAGAAAACTGATCGTCGTATTTTAAAGACGAAACGTGTGCTCAGGGAGAGCTTGCTTTATTTATTAAAAGAGCAGCCAATACAGAAAATATCCGTTTCCCTTCTGTGTGAGAAATCAGATATTAACCGCAGTACATTTTATACGTATTATTCCAGTCCGATGGATCTTTTGGAATCCATTGAGGATGAGATTTTGAATACGCTGGAAGAAGATATGATCCAGTTTGAAAAGGAAAATTCGATTTCTCAGCTGATGAATTCGATTATCTTTTATATCAGCGAGCATAAGCAGTTAGTAAGGCTTCTGTTTTCAGATCATGGTGATCCTGGATTTCAGAATAAACTTCTGTTTGCCACACAGCGCTGGACAATGCCGATGTGGCAGAGCCGAAGACCGGATTATGATGCAGAGACTTTATCTTCTTTGCATATTTATATTGTGAGTGGCTGTATGGCTGTGATCCGGCAGTGGATCACGGGTGGTTTTCAGGAATCTGAAGAGGAAGTATCTTTGATGTTGGAGAAATTGTCTGCTTCTACTTCGGTAGGATTTTTGCAAGGGAAATAATTTTATCTTTTTATTCTTAAAAGCTATTTTTTTCATAATACATACTGCTGTTATAATCATCAATTTTTTCACTTAAAAATGAATTACAAACTCATTCAATACTTCCTGCAATCTTTCAAAAAACATGCTAGCATGATATCCATCTGCCGATGCATGGGATATCGTCAAGGCAGCAGATAATTTTCTTCTTCCATCTTCTTCCACATATTTTCCAAATGTAATAATTGGAAATAGATTTGGTCTTCCGGTTGGTACCCATGTGCTGTATCCTGTAAAATTCATCCATGGCACACAGGAAATACAGAAGAAGTTTGGTGGCTGCCCTTCTTTTCCTTTTGGTCCTTTGACATCTTTGTAAGTTTCCATATCATTTATGATATTTTGATAACATATCTGAAAGTCGTCATCATAATAAGACCAGATGTCTGAAAATGTATGGTCGTCTTTGTGAAAGATCGTAAAGTTTGGATGCATCACATCAAAATAGCCAGGTCTTCCTTCCTGATCGACTCCCATCTTAAATTCTTTTTTCTCGTTAATGACTTTCCCTGCGCAGTAAATAAATGATGGATAAAACTTTAATCCACATTTTTTGACCTGCTGGTACAGATTTTCCACATCTAAACGTACTGTGACGGTATAACCGCATGGTATCATCTGCATATAATATTCAAAATGTTTCTGTCGTTCCCATTTATCTGAATCTAGTAAATGAAACATATCAGACACCTCCTGTCTGTTTTCTAGATCATCTCATATCCGCCCAAAACTACTGGCATTTTCAGCACTTCCAGTACTCTCTCAAGCAATACTCCTTCTCTGTTTGGATAATCAAATCCATAACTTGCTTTAATTGCCTGTGTGATAAACTGTACACCCTTATCCAATGCAATTGGCAGACTGTCTCCGTCTAACAGACTTCCGATCATAACAGAAGTATAAGCATCCCCTGTTCCCGGATAGAATGTTGGGATATAGCGACATT
>ENA-ORIC01002814-ORIC01002814.1-human-gut-metagenome-genome-assembly--contig:-NODE-2814-length-13129-cov-12.534018_pt1 | contig 13129 bp, 19 predicted proteins | sample MGYA00243023_ERZ508732 | MGnify/ENA primary metagenome ERZ508732 (study PRJEB26277, sample SAMN04329767) | human gut metagenome | biome: human-associated habitat | host: Homo sapiens | place: USA...
CCACAAACCCCACAAAACCCCCAACCCCCCCCCCCCCTAAAAACACACAAAAAAAAAAAAAAAAAAAAAAAAAAAAAAATGGAAGAGTGGTAACAGTTTAGCTGTTAACCCTCTTCCATTTTACCTAGATTTTTTCAGTAACTAACGGCATAGCTGTGTCTGTTCCATCCTGATCCCACGCATATAGCCAGATATCCGGGGCAGGGCCGCCAATACGCAAGTACAGGGAACCAGGTCTAGACTGTTGCAATACTGGCAAAGCGGGTGTTTCATTTGACCATGCAACACGATAGATATATGAATCATCTGTAGATAGGCTAATACCGATCCAATTATCAGAACTGTCTGTCTTTGTAGATATACCTTTTGTTCTGGTATTGATTTCATTTGCAAGGTTACCTAATTGGTTCATTGTATTAGTTGTTAGAGTAAGATTAGTTTGCAAGGTTTTAATTTTATTATTAACGGTATCTATAGTAGTTTTAGGAACGCCGTTGTATAGAACTGATCTTTCTGTTGCGCTATTTTGCGACCATCCATACAAATACGAAGAGCTAGAAACGGATTGCTTATACAAATAGATTGATCCAGCAGAAGAAGTACCTAGGATAGATTTTGCGGGATCGCCATCGATCCATGCAAGGCGATAATGATTACCATCATCAGTATCAATAGTAAATCCTTGCCATCCATCGGCATTTCCGGTTTTGGTTTGTAATCCTTTCGTCCTGTTGTTAATATTCGTAACAGTTGTGGTTAGTGTGCTAATCTGATTGTTGATACCGGTTATGCTATCGTTAGCTAATCCCTTGTACCATGCCGCGGTACTATTTGTTGCGATTTGGCTCCAACCCATGACCCCTGTTAAAGATGAAATTCCTTGATTAAATAAATAGACAGATCCGCGGCTTGACGTAGAAAGTATTTCCTCTGTAGGATTATTACACCATGCAATCCTGTAATTCAAATTGGTATCCGTATTTAGCGTAATACCATACCAATCACCGTCGCCAGAAACGTTAGTAGAGATACCTTTGGTTCTGGTATCAAGGGTTTCCAAGCTACTTTCTAATTTTGCTACAGTTTGGTTAGTATTGCTCAACCCTTTATTCAAATCGGTAATAGCCTGTGTATTTTTACCCACACTATCCTGTAGGCTAGAAATTGCCGTGGAATGGTCGCTGGTCAAATCCTGCAACATTTTAATGGCTTGCGCGTTCTGGGCGGCACTGGATTCCACATCGTTGATATCGCTGGTAATCTGGTTATAGATTGTACGTGAAATCGAAGTAAAAGCAGGTTGCGTCCCTTCCGTGCTGTTCTGCACATGCGCCCATGTCCAGTCATCCTGAGGGCCGCCGATCTGATAATATACGGAGCCGGGGCGGGACGTTTGCAACACAGAAGCGGCGGGAGCATCGGTTGACCATGCAAGGCGATATACATAATTATCATCGGTTTGCAGATTGAGGCCAAACCAATTGTTTGCGCTGTCCGTTTTCGTAGAAAGTCCCTTTGTCCGGGTATTGATAGCGGTAATATTATTGGCATTCGTCTGTACTTTTTTCGTAAGATCTGCAATTTGCTGGGTGTGCTGTGCCGTAAGCGTTTGCAAAGCATCGATTTCACTTTGCATTGTTGTGATCAACTCGCTATGCCCGTTAATAGTTTCGATAGCGGCATTTAATTTAGCAGTTAATTTACACAAAACTTCATAAAATGACAGGCTGTCATCTAATACGGCGGGCATAACCTTTTGACACCAAAATGCAAAGGGGGTTAATTCATTCATTCATATTTACCTCCTTAAAAAACCGTCATAAACAGCGGTTTCAATTCTTCTATAATCATTTTATCAATATTTATAAAGGTTTCACGGTATTTTAACAGCATTTCACTTTGTAGCATATTATAATCTCGTTCTGTTGTTTCTGTCCTGTCAATATTGTTTGTATATTGTGATTTAGAAGAAGTGGTATTGGTATTGTTGATTTCACTTTTACTCGTCCCGTTATCTGTGTGTTCTTGCGTAACGGTGCCAACGTCTGTACCGTTATCGCTAATATTATCTTTATTAAAAGTGGCTTCTGATGCGTATAGATTGTTTTCAATGTCATCTACAGACAAAATAGCTTGCGGCGTGTCACTTTTAATCTGTTGTGTATTGCCTATCCTTTGGTTTGTAATGGTATGCGAATTTATGTCATCTGCTGTAAATGTGTTAGAATTTGTATTGTTGGTTTCTCCTGTCAAAGTTTCATTTCCATCTACAGAATTATTCCCGGTAGCCTTGTCTACTATTGTTTTGGTTTCGGTTATTTTAGTAAGCGGCTCAATTTCAATTAATTGCGATTCATACAGTTTATTATAATAAGGCATTATAACATTCATTTTATTTTTAAAGCGGATAGCCCATCTAGCAACTGTTTCTTCACAAATTTCCGAAAAATAATATGAATTTATAATATTATCGTTAAGTGTTTTACGGTAAGACTCGTTAAAAATAGGGTAGTCATTCAATCCGAAATCATATCCTATTTCAAGAATATACCGCAATTCCATTGTATATTTACTCATCGGAATATAACACCAACTTTTTAATAAATTTACCTATTGCAATAAATACGTTAGTTATCTTTTTCAGGGCCTTCCTGATCTTCATCTTTCTCCACCTCCGGGTTATCAAGTCCAATAATTTCTGCGGTGGAAATCAAATTAAATTCAACGTCAGTATTTAATCCAAACATATCGTTTATTTTTCGACAAGCTTGTTTCCTAGCGTTTAGAGCGGTTAGACGTGTCATTTCAATTTCATTAGTATTCACGGCAACTTCACACGCAAGCATCCTTTCCCGCTTATCCAATGAAGTTGACACGCCTAGATAGGACAAAACCTCCGCCCAATATTGTAATTTAAGTTTATAAAGTTCATCTCCTTTATATTCGCTATGCGTATCCAATGTTTTAAAATCATCAGAAATCAAAGTACCCTTTCTACCATAAATAACAGGATAGTTGCCCTCATATTGCATATACAAATTTTTCATTGATAGCAAATTTTCTTCATCACACAGGATAAGTACAGGTGTTTTCTGTGCTTTTGCATTGATGTCAATAACCCTTTGAACCTCCGCTATGCGTTCGGCGTATTCCCAAATTACAGAAAATGACGGCATACGCAAATAGTTATTATATATCAAAACGGAATTAGATATATCTCTGTCGACATAAAACCCGCTAGGCGCATAAGCATGATATCTGGTAGGGATATTATAAGGATTAAAGATCCCTTCAAAATTACAGGTTAAAGCCATATAGCCAAAAGTTTCGTCATCAAAAAATAGGCAATAACCCTTGTTAAAAAGTACCAGTTCTAAAAAACGCTCGTCAACGCTATGGGGTAGCCCTTTCCATTTAAACCGATTTATAGCGATCTCTTCCAAACGTAAAAAAGTATTAACAAAAGTTAAATCATTTGATTTTACCGCTAAATTAAAAGGATCCCCATTCTTTGGTCTCATTATACCACCCCGTTTGGCAACGAATAATTTCCAACATCTGTTGTGTGCCAAAATGTAATACCACGGTCGAACATTGCTTTAATAGCGGCAACAGCGTCCAGTGGTGCGTTACATTCCAGTACACAACCGTTTGTTTTTATGTAGTTCCAATTTTGACGGCTCATAATATTGGGCGTTTTTACTTCCTGCACAGCGTATCCGAAACGGTCAAAAAATGAATCGATGCGTTTAGCAACGTGTTCTTCAAGATAAATATTATAGCTGGTAAAACATTGGTGATTAACTGAATAATTGCCATTGGTAACATTCGCTGGGCCTTTAAAAGTCGGGGGCAATACTTGCATATCAGCATCTTTGCCCAATACAGTCAAAGAGCGTTGTCCAACACCTGCCAAACCTCCGACTGCGCCAGCAACATTTCCAGTCGCTAAACCTGCAAGCGTACTTAAACCCCCGGATAAAATAGAAGTAGCCATACTATTCATATTCTGAGCAAACCACTGTCGATATGTGTCATATGTCCAAGAACATAGCGGAAAATTGGAAAGCGTTAAACATTCGTAAAAAGGCTGTCTCAATCCATCATAATCATTTGGAAACAAATAAAAAGTTACGCCCGGCGCAATACTGCCGGTACAAGTGAACACAATAGTATTATTAGCAAACAATTCATACTTGTATTCTTTTGTTTGGCCTTGGTTATTATCCACACAAATATATGTAAAAGGATATGTTAATAATTTTTTATTTCGTGGGGTATAACTGCCATTTGCACTAGGCTTAGTAGTATTGTATGTAAGAGCTTTACAATCAATTAAAAGTTTATTACTAACATTGGCATACTTTGCGGGAAATGTATAAATAACAAGTACAGAATTTTCTTTACCCTCTGGCCAATTTTTTAAATCAGAAGCTAATTGTAATACTGCTTGTATGCTATCATAAAATACATAATTAGCGCCGGTAAAAACTTTTTGAAAAATTGCGCCGTCTACTTGTGAGCCATCGGGTTTTATTGTAGTCGCCAACACATAGCCCACAGTATCGCCGTTATCATTGTCCATATCGCTTGACAATTGATTCAAAATTCTTGAGCGTTTATATATTAGCCCGCCAACCGGTTCAGGGGTGATATTGGCTCCCACTGTATCGTCTGCGACTGTTTCACGCTCAACAAAGGATTCTTTTAAAGTTAATTCAAAATACCATGTCTGAATATAGTCTTGCTCAAGATATACAAGGCTAGTAGATTGGTTTACATATTCAATCTTAGTAACAAAAGCGTAAAACCATTTTGAACCAAAATTTGCATTGCGATAAATGGCATAGTTTATGCCGTTCATGGTTTCCGCATTGACCGGAACCCTTATGGCTTGATCATGCCGCTGATATGTAAACGTGTCGAAAGAATGTACAGCCTTACTATAGAAATAATTTAGCTGTGCATTTTGATCGGAAAAGGTTATTGTATCTTGATAACTGTTATTTAAGGGAATATTAGAACACAAATGGACAATTGTTTCAGGAGTAAATAGCGCCATGTTTTACCTCCTATAACGCCGGGGAGGAAACCCTCCCCGGCTATAGTAGAAATTAGGCCGAAATAGTCACAGTGGCCGCCTTTGTGATAGAAGTATCCTGAGCAAGAATACAATTGACAGTCAGGGAGCCGGTTTCATTCGCGCCTACGGTAAGCAAGCCCTCGCTAGTAATATTGGTAGATTCATCACTATTACCGCCCAAACTCCAATTGAATTTCTGCATAGGCGATCCAGTACCGGAAAATACCGCGGTAAACTGCTGTTGCGCGCCCTTAGCAAGAGTGGGAGCGGAAGGGGTCACAGTGATGGAACCCTTCACAGCGTCGGTGGTAAACAAGACGGCGTTTGAAAAGCGGGAGGTAGACAAAGTCTGCCAATGGTGGAAGAAGTAATTCCAATACAAACCCTGCGCGTTGTACTGCTCGGTGAAAGACATATAATTATCAAACACCATAAACCAGTTACGATCGACCAAAGCGGCAACCGCGCCGGAGAGCTCCCCAAAATTATCAATCAGCACACGGCGGCCAAGGAAATCCGCTTTATCCATATTGAAAGCCTGTGCAAGGACTTCAACGTCCACCACAGCGTCAAAATGCGTATCAAGGATGATTAGCTGATCGGCGCGGGGCGTAGTGGTGGCAACCCCCATTGAATTATACGTGTTGCTCATAAAGGTGAGGTTATTGCTATATTCCCGTAGCAGGGAAATAGACTGGCGGGCATTGTCGGCAGTATCGATTCCCGGAATCGTGACAGAATAGAAATAGCCGTTATTCGCGTAATCAATGAGCAACTGCTTCATACAAAGGAACTCATCGTAATTGTCACCGCTGTAAAGGCTGTCTACAATGCGACCAATGAGATCCTCAATCCCCTGATAGGACAAGAAAGCAGTGCGCAACTGATCATTTGAAATAGTGGCCTTATAAAAATCCTGTCGATCCATCCGGTGGAAAATCGCTTTAACATCAGGAATTTCCCGCTTGAAGACTTCGTTTTCCGCAACAGACGGATCGTAATGCTGTGCCTGCGCAATATTTACAAAGATTTCCTCCACGGTTTCGCCAAATTCCAGCTTGCCCTTTTTAAATTCCCGCAAGGGATTTTCATACATACGGGAAGTAATAAGGACAAGGCCAATACGATTGATCAACGCACTGAGAAAAGCGTTGGTAGTAGCCTGATAGCTGAGAATTGCGTTGCCCACTTCTTTGATGTTTTCCTGCGTGGCTTCCGGTACGCGAGATTGGTAATCATAATTCGCGTTCGCCCGGATAGTGTTAAGGATCTGCGCACCATTCGCTTTCAACGTCTGTGTTTTAATAGCCATAGTTAACCCCTCTCTTTCGTTTCAAAAAGCTCTTCAAAGGTGAGATTTTCTCCGTCCTCTTTAATATCTTCTTTTTGATCCTCTTTCACTTCATCACCGCTGATCCGCATAAACAAATCGTAATTCTTTTCTTTCAGCTTACGATTTTCTTCCCGTAGCTGTTCGGCCTCCGCGGTATATTTTTCCCTTTCGGTATCGCGTTCAGCCCATCGGCTATCATAATCATCAAATTCATCCCGAATAGCCATTAGGGCTTCGGTGATTATCGGAATATCTCCGTTAGCGTTAAGAATCTGCTGGATACGGCTTTCCCGCTCTTCCTTGGTCATCCTATTACCTCCTATAATATAGCTTCATTATCTCCCTTATATCTGTTTCCATTACAGGGCTTTCAAATCGTAAATCATTATTTATATAGCATTTACAAACTAATGATAATATTGGGCTTTTTCTTAATCTGTCTGCCATTATTGTATTATTATCATGATCGCTGAGTTTAAAGCAATAAGTAATATTGTTTCGCTGGATATCTTTCGATACGTACAAGTAGTCATTTTGCCATATTCCATAAATGCGATTGTTGATTTTAATGTTACAAATAAATTTACATTTCCCTGTTTTCTTTGCTATAAAATTGTTAGAGGTATCATAAAAATCTCCATCAATTGAACTGGATTCGTACCGACTACCTTGCACAATTTTACCAAAACGGCTGTTTTTCCTAGCTTCAATAAATTCTAACGATCCAGCATTTTGCGACAATATGTCATTATGGCAAATAATTTTACCCATAGGCCCCGGATGGATATTGAACTCTAGAAAATAGGGGTTTACTTGATACAAGGAGTTTCCTAGGAAAAAAACCTGTATATCCCTGCCCCTTGCAACCGTTTCATATATGTTATAAAATAGTGTTATTTCATCCGGCAAATATCTTTCGGTTGTGCCTGTTATTAGAAATTCATCAAAAATTATCTTATCCACATATGGGTACTCATTTGATTTTTGTTTCATGCTAGTGCTTAGACATTTTGAATATCCGCATACTTCTCCATCTATTTTATACTCATAACCATCAACAGAAAATTCATGATCAGAAAAACGCGGAATCATTTTTAAAAAGAAATTTTTGTTTTCTGAAAATTCGCTATCATATCTTCTCAAATATAAAAATTGATTTTTATTCTTTAAAAAGTCTTTAATAGCGTATTGCTTGCAACCGTAAGTTTTGCCAAATCCGCGTATGCCATATATTAGATTAAATAAGGCGTTATAGCTCAAAACTTCATTGATATCCCAATATAGCCCCAATGTAACCACCCTTTATGGAAAAGAGGCAATCTGCTGTATGGTTAAACGTCAGCCACGACGATGCAACAGAAAGCGGTTTTACCCGTTGGCCCTCCCTATTGTGTAACCATTACTAACAGTGCCCCTTTACCTTTATTATATACTTGGTATTGCCGTTTGTCAATAGTAAAATATTATTTTTCACGATGGTTGAACAAATAATCAAACAAAGCAGTCGCAAAAGCCCCTAGGCTGGCACACATTGCGCATATTAATAGGAATAAAAAGGGATGAATATACATACTATCACTTCCTTTCAAATTTTGGACAGGCTGTTTTAACATACCAGTAACCATCAATAATAACCGGGACTTCGTAATAATTACAATAATATGTTTTACGATCTGCAAACCATCCTTCTTCATCGACTATTTCAAAATACTGGCAATATTTACATAATCGATTAGGCTCTAATGGTAAATTCTTTTTCGACAAGTACAATACCCCCCGGCACGTGTTTTGGCATAAGCTTACCGCCATATACGCTGCCTTTCTCAAAATTGTCCCAGGTAACTTGATCGTAGCACGTAGACGGCATTCCCGCGCAAGTGATTTCTAACTTTCCGTTCACTTCTTCAATATATGTTTTTTGCCTAACAAATTTAGCTCTGGTAAATGTTTTTTCTAGCTTCCATGCTCCTAGCTTACTATCGTCTATATCTAAATTTGGTAAATCTGTTCCAATTAGATGCAAACTATCGGTATCTGCGTAACAAAATCGATCATATACTTTTTGCGCACTGGATATTGTATAATATCGCGCATGTGCGGTAATAAAAGCGGCAACGGGAATATAGATAGGCTCTCTATCGGTTGGGTCAGCTAAATGATAGCGTACAATATCTTTTTCACTATCTAAATATGGTATTTTACTTGTAACTTTTGGATTCAATGCAAATTTGCCGTATAAGTTATTTAACATAAGTTTAGCTAATGTTCGTAATCCTAGATTTCCAGTTCGAGACGCTTCTATTTTAATTGCCATCCACTTATCAATAAACGGCTTAAATATCTCCGTGCTGCTTTTAAATTTCCATCCTCCATGAAATTCCAAATTATACACGTTATAATGTTCAAAAAATAACTTTAAATCTACGCTTGTTAAAGTCAAAAGCACTTCTTGCCCATTGCTATTCTTTAAATATTCATTATTAGCAAAGGATCGACTGTTTTTAATTTGTATGGTTGGCAAATAATTTTCTTTTATTTCAAAAATACATGTAATAGATTGTATATACAAATTATACACTGCATCTTTTATATATTCCCCTTCAAAATATTTCCCTTCCCCGTATGGCAATTCACAATAATACATTCTTGAGGGGTATAAACTATTTACGTCTAAAACAATTCCGTCATATATCGTCTTCCCTGCTATATCCTCTTTTACGTAGGAAAAACCACCTTTATATGATCTGCGGATATCTTTATCATATGCTGGTTTTGGAAAATAACTGTCAAATTTTTTAGATGTAATAATCGATTTAAAATCCGCTAAAGCGTCGCTACCCAACGTTATTTTATTTAGATTTTGATCAAAAAAATACTGTAATCCTTTCTGTACAATTAAAATATCATATGTTATATACTCCTTGTCATCATCTGTTAACTGTCCACCTTCTTCCCGATGATCTGTATATTCTATATGTAATTTAGATATATCCATACCAAACGTTTTCGCCATTTGGGCAACTGATAAAGGGATTATTGCAAATGAATCTTGAAAAGTAATTGTTATATTATTGTATCTTACCTTTAATATATAAAATTTGCCCATATCCGTTATAAGGGTTGAAAACTCACCATTGTTTAATCTCTTTTCAGTTGTATGCGCAAATCCGTGCTTAAGTAACCAATATAAAATAAACTCACCATCAAATTTTAAATTATGAAAAAAAAATATTCCGTTATTATAAACGGGTTTAAAAATTTCTTCTATAAAACTATCTATGCTAGTGCCCATTATAACATGATCTTGATCGCCCCATAAACCTACAAAAGCGTATGCCCATACGTAAGTCCTTTCTATGTTTACCTCCGTTTCAAAGTCGCATACAAAATACTTCATACAGCATTTTTCCACGCTTCCAACGCGCTTCTGGCTATAAGATCTGTGGGTAAGGGATCAGATATAAATTGTATCATTAGTTCTGCATCTTCTGTCCATTTATCATAAATGGTCATAGCGTCCAAACTATTAATGTAATCGTATAACTCTTTACCGTCATCACCTAGCAACCCTTTAATTTGATCTAAATATATTTTTTTATAATTATTTGCCCCTTCCTCACGGTTTTTCTCTCGCGTATACTTTCGATAAAAAGCTATCGAGCGTTCAAGATCGGATTTTCTAAAAGATTCAAATCTATCTTTGCGTTCTCTATACATTATATCAACGTCGCTTTTCACAATGCCGCTTTCTGGCCTGATATCAATTTCTTTTGCTTCTTCTGCTGTTTTCATATTCATACGGTTTAATAGCGTTTTATATAAATTTTCATTGAATTTTACTGTAGTGAAATTATCTGTTTCAACTATATCAAAAGCATTTTTATTACGTAATGATTTAAATTCGGATACGTATTGATTAAATTCTTTTCTTGTGGTAATATTATTATGTAATTCTTTAAAGCTATATGTTTTAACTGGCAATACGTTTTTTGGTAATTTAGCATTATGCCTTCTAATATAAGCGTTAGTATTTCTTACTAATCTTCTCAATTCCGCTTCCGTGCTTCTGCCGGCAATTTTATACCGCCAGTTTATTTTAGGTAATGACACAATACCACCCCTAATTCCTCCCACCCACCCTACATAGCCTTATTTTGCGGAAATCACCAAAGTCGTGATTTTACGATCTTTATTAGTAATCTGCTTTGGCATGATCGGAATCGGGATATCCCAATGCGGCTCGCCGTAAATCATGAAAAGCCGCTTCAATGCGTTGTAAACCCCAAAGGATACCGCTTGATAAGTTTTGCCATTTTCGTCAAAAAAAACGACACGAGGGCATTCCCGGTATTCGCCGGTTTCTTTGTTGAGCATCGGAACAACTTCTACCAATACATCGACAACATTGATGACTTTATTAAAATGATCGCTTATCCGTTCATCCGGATTGATCAACGCATTAAACAAATTCGCTTTCGCTTCCGGTGTGTCCGCTTTGATAGAACAGAAATTCGCATCAGCCAAACTAATCGCATTGGCTTCATGTACAACCATTTCCTGCTTTACTTCCTCATCCATAACAACGGGTTCTTTGTTTTCCATTTTACTTCACCTCCTGATACTCTTTATTGATTACGGTTTCTTCAATTTGCATAATGCATAGATACCCGGGATCTCTACCGTATTTCTCAGCATATTCTCTCCGCGTAAGATTGTGAATGGTGGTAAGCGTTAGCTTTTTAAGATCTTCAATAACCACGCTGTCCTGCACGTTGTTAACTGCATAGCCTGTTTCCGTTTTGGCCAACTCCATAAAATCCACAACATACCTATAAACTTTCAAAATCATCTTACACACTCCTTTTATGATTGTTTATATAAATTCGCCTATTTAATATCCGTCCTCCTTCCCTAAAATATTGGCGAATTTGTCAGTAAAATAGCATTCGTTTCTACGCATAGTGTCTAGCTTGCTTGCGATATTTTTCCTTGACCTTAACAAAGCGTTATGAATAAAAATGGTAATTGATGCACCGTTAGGATTCTTATATACATAATAATAACACGCTTTCAAATACTCGAATATAGATTCATCAAAAAAAAATTGAAATGGCATATTCCTACGCATAGCGCCTACCGCTTTTTTAAACGTATCCATATTTTCTATTACAACTTTATTTACACAATCATCTAAATGCCAATCAGATCGATCACAAAGATTTGTAGCAATAATATTACCGGCCATAACTTTTTCTAAAATCAGCATCGATAATGACTAATTGCTTTAAATCATCGCTTAAATCAACCTGTAAATAATCTATAATTAAAATAGATTCATACTCCGGTTTTGGCTCTGGAAAATCTTTCAACGCTTTTGTTATATTATTTGCCAAAATATATTGATCCCCTTCTGGGGCTTTTACCTTGAATAATTTCATATTTTACGCTCCCTTCTTTCTTTGTAAGTTAGAAAACAACCGCTAATCTTTACGTGGTTATCCTTTTCTACGGTGCCATGCAAAATAACGGAACGCATATTTACTCTACTAATACAATACGGTTTAGGATCTTTGTATACAGACAAAACATGTTTTTTATTTTTTGCTAGAACATAATCTGTGACAAAATCCTTGTTTTCAATATAACTTACTTGATACCATTTCATTTTAATTTCCTCCGTTAAAATTTAATATTTTATAACATGTGTTGTGTCCTTTTACTACAATATTTCCGTTATTATAAAAATAAACCAAATCATTATAAATCGTATAACCATAAATTTTTAAATCAGCTATTTTATTATTAGGTAAGAGTTTCATATTCTTCTGCGATATCCTTTTCAATCCGATTTGTATAATCGGTTTCAGGTATCTCACTTATAACAGGTTTATCTTCCCAAAAACTTTTAAACGCATTCATGTCAATTGCTAACTGCGGCCGCTCAATAACAAAAATAGTGCCGTTGGTTCCATAATAGTTACTCCCTATTTTCACATAGGTTTCAAACATAATAACTACCCTCCTAGAATTATTCATATTCTTTTATGTACCAATGTACGTTACTAATACCCTGATTATTATACCATCTTTTAGCTGTACTGCTCTTATAAAATACTTTTATGCGGTATCCTCCATCCTCTTCCCATACTCCATAAATAACACCACTGTATTTATTATCACTCAACAGCCCCGCATACTCTACCACTTTCATCTTTCCCTCTTCCTTTCTATTTACAATGTTTTCTGTTGTTAATTCTATTATAGCATTTATTTGGCGATTGTCAATATTGTTTATCGATAAATTTGCGATTTATTTTTGCTTTTTCATGAGTTTTGCCCCTCCCCGCTTTTCCACCTTTTCCACTTGCCTTTCAACAGCCTCATTCATACACGTATTGTTATCGTAAAACGATATGCTTTTATCACAATACGATGTGCTATTATCGACTTGCGTTAAATCATTATCGAATTTCATTGCGCCTCCCTCCCCTCGCCACGCTCCTGTTACCACTCTTCCATTTTTTTCCTCTACCTTTTTAGTATAGTTTCTTCCATTTTTTTCCTCTACCTTTTTAGTATAGTTTCTACCATTTTTTTCCTATTGCGCTTTCGCGCTTTAGTTTGCTAAAAGTCAAGAAAGGTCAGTAAGGTTTTGACCTTTACATATCGAAAAACGATAGGAATTTATCGTAAAACGATAAACTCTAATATTT
>ENA-ORIC01002818-ORIC01002818.1-human-gut-metagenome-genome-assembly--contig:-NODE-2818-length-13105-cov-2.127878_pt1 | contig 13105 bp, 7 predicted proteins | sample MGYA00243023_ERZ508732 | MGnify/ENA primary metagenome ERZ508732 (study PRJEB26277, sample SAMN04329767) | human gut metagenome | biome: human-associated habitat | host: Homo sapiens | place: USA...
ATCCTGGGACCCGGAGCTGATCAGACAGGCCGGTGAAATAACAGGAACCGAGGCGCGCGTCGTATGGCACCGCCATCAGGGCCATGGACTCAGCAGATGGGCTCCGACCGTTGATCTTGAGCGCGATCCGAGATGGGGAAGAAACGAAGAAGGTTACGGAGAGGATCCTGTGCTGACCGGAAAAATGGCCGGTGCTTATATCCGGGGAATGCAGGGCGATGATCCGAAGTATCTGCGCTGTGCAGCGACCTTAAAGCATTTCTATGGAAACAATACGGAGGTCGGCCGCGGATGGAAAAATTCTTCCATTGACCCGCGGAACAAATATGAGCTGTATCTGGAGCCATTCCGCAGATGTATTGAGGATGGCGGCGCAGAGGGCATTATGACGGCATATAACAAGATCAACGGAACGATCGGTATCCTGAATCCGGAAGTGACCGATATTCTGAAAAAACAGTACGGTCTCCGTCACGTTGTCAGCGACGGCGGTGCGATGGGACTTGTCGTGAATCTGCATCACTATTTCGGACAGCATGCGGAGACGATCGCAACGGCGCTGAAAGCCGGTGTGGATGCCATGTCTGACGATCCGCGTATGGTAGAGCAGGCGGCACGCGAGGCATATGAGCTTGGCATTCTGAAGGAAGAGGATATGGACCGCTCCATTCGCTGTATGATGGAGACGAAGCTTCGTCTCGGTGTTTATGATCGGGAAAACCTGAATCCGTATGACCGTGTGACCGAGGACGATATCGATTCCCCGAAGGCACGTGAAATCTGTAAAGAGCTGAGCCGTGAATCGATCGTGCTTCTGAAAAATGAGAACGGGGCGCTGCCGCTTGACAAAGCTCTGAAAGCAGAAGATATTGCCATTGTCGGACCGCTTGGTGATGCATGGTATCAGGACTGGTACGGCGGAACGGCACCATACCGCACAACCTTCCTGCAGGGGATGGAAGTACTGAAGCAGGAGAACATTACATTCGCGGATGGTCTGGATCGCGTTGTTTTCCGCTGTGATGGAAAAGGTCTTGCCGTAGCAGAAGACGGAACACTTCAGATGGCAGATGAGCCAGATGTGTTTATCAAGGAATACTGGGGTGAGGGAAGCTATACGTTCAAGAGTGACCGTACCGGAAAATACCTCGGCGCAAGACTCTCAGAGTCGCAGGGAGCAAAGCCGAAAATGGGACAGATTGCGGCAGACCGGGAGGAAGCCTTCGACTGGTTCGTGATGGAGATTTTCCACGTGGAGCCGCAGGAGGATGGCAGCGTTGTGCTGACAACCGTTTCCATTACCCGGTTTATAAGGATGCGGAGGGATTTTTCTCCTTCGAGCAGACGGAGGGAATTCCGATTACGATGGAGGTTGTCGAAAACGGAATTGAAAAAGCAGTTGCTGCAGTCCGGGGCAAAAAGCAGGTTTTACTTGCACTCGGCTGTAACTCCGTGATCAATGCGAAAGAGGAGATCGACCGCAACACACTGGAGCTGCCAGAGGAGCAGGAGATGCTGCTTGACCGGATCGCAGAGGTCAATCCGAATACCGTTCTGGTGCTGTTTACGAATTATCCGTACACACTTCAGAAAGCGATGGAAAAACTGCCGGCGATCATCATGTCTGCAACGGGAAGCCAGGATATGGGAAGCGCAATGGCAGAGGCTGTGCTTGGAACCTATGCACCGGCCGGCCGTCTGAATATGACCTGGTATGAGAGTATCGATCAGCTGCCGGACATTGACGATTACGACATCATCAAAGGAAAAAGAACGTACCGCTATTTCGACGGGAAGGTATTGTATCCATTCGGCTATGGCCTGACGTATACCACATTTGCGTATGAGAACTATAAGGTTTCCTTAAAAGACGACCGTCTGCTGCAGATCTCTCTCGATGTGAGAAATACGGGCGCTACCGCAAGCGACGAGGTCGTCCAGATCTACGGTTCCGCTCTGGAATCCTGCGTGAAGAAACCAATCTGCCAGCTGCTTGATTTTGTTCGTGTGAAAAACATTGCCCCGGGCGAGACGAGACACGTTGCACTGGAAATCCCGGTAGAGGAGCTTCGCTTCTACGATGTCATCAGCCGCAGACTGATGGTAGAAGAGGGAACGTATGAAATCTATGCGGGCGCATCCTGCAAGGATAAAGCCGTTTCCACAGAAATCTTTATTCCGGGCGGAAAAAGGGGAGTACGCGATCTGAGTGCATTTACCGCGGCAGACCACTACGATGATTACGAGAACATGTATCTGACGGAAGGCCACTTCAATTTCAAGGCAGTCCGCGTGCAGGATGAGACGAAAGAAGGTGTTCTCGTTTACCGTGACTGTGATCTTTCCGATGCTGCTGTTCTGGCACTTCATGTGAAGAGTGAACGCGGCGGCAGTGTGGAAGCCTTTGTGGACGGTGTTTCAATGGGAAGCTTTACCGGTGACACAAGAACCTGCGAGTTCCGCAGTGCTCCGAAACTGGACCGCTATGCGGAGAAAGAAATAAAAGAACGCAACCGGTACCGTGAACCGGTGTATGAGGATGTTGAAATTTCCCTCGCAGACAGACCGCAGACGGATGGCGCATCTGAGATCCGTCTCGTCCTGAAGGGAGATATGCGGATCTGCTATCTGCGTGTGCTGAAAAATAAGAGCACAGGAAAAATTCAGATGGGCGTAGCAAACTAACCAGATAATGTATTGTCTGAAAAAAGTATTGACAAATTGTGTGAATATGAATAAAATATTCCTGTAAAAACAAAATACGGAGATCTTCAGGGCAGGGTGTGATTCCCTACCGGCGGTATAGTCCGCGACCCGCTGCGATATCAAACAGCGGCTGACTCGGTGCAACTCCGGGACCAACAGTTAAAGTCTGGATGAAAGAAGATGAAATAAAGTTTATTTGCATGGAAATATTTTTTGGTGCCCTGAATTCAAGAAAAGGAATTCAGGGCACTTTTTTTCGCGGGCAACGAGCCAAAGTCCGTGCTTGCACGAGACCTTGGCGACTGCCGCGAAAACGAGTTCAAATTCGTGGAGCGTATTTGGACTCGTTATTTCCGGCAGAACCGGTCAAGATCTCCAGAAAAAAGGAGAAATGCAGTTATGAATGCACAGACAACAGCAAAACAGACATCAAAGATGTCGCAAATCGGAAAAACCCGTTACATGGTACAGGTGGCAATGCTCGGCGCCGCCGCAGTCGTATTGATGTTTTTTGACATCCCGCTTCCGTTTGCCCCGAGTTTCTACAAGATTGATTTAAGCGAAGTTCCGGTGCTGATCGGAGCCTTTGCGATGGGACCTCTTGCCGGAGCTGCGATTGAGCTGATTAAGATTCTGCTGAACCTTGTTATGAAAGGAAGTACCACCGCAGGTGTTGGCGAAGTAGCAAACTTCCTGATCGGCTGCGCGTATGTTATGCCGGCCGCATGGATCTACAAAACACAGAAAACCAAGAAAAATGCCATGATAGGTATGGCAGTCGGAACCGTATTTCTGGCAGCAGCCGGCGGTCTTCTGAACGCTTTTGTACTGCTTCCGGCTTATGCAGCAGCCTTTGGAATGCCGATGGATGCCCTTGTGGGAATGGGATCTGCAGTCAACAAAGCAATTACAAGCCTTCCGACCTTTGTTCTGTTTGCCGTTGTACCGTTTAATATCATCAAAGGTGTTGTGGTATCACTGGTAACCATGCTTCTGTACAAGCACATCAGCAGACTGCTGAAGGGTGAGGCGATGAATTAGTTCATCATTTCCGAAATCATTTCCGTAAACGGAGAATCCAATAAATACGTTGTAGAGAGACGGACAAAATGCAGAGAGAAATCCTCTGTTTTTTGTCCGTCTTTTAAAATTTTCGGGGAATGGCGGCAATGGATTGCCCACACAGGTCTTTTAGTAGTACAATGAAGCATAATCGATAAAAGAAAATACGCAGCGAAATTGGAAAGGAGCGCAAAAAAAAGAGATCCGCACATTGGCTGAAATCTCTTTTCTATCACATTTTAATATTGTTATTATGTCTCGAAACTGTTAAACGCTTTCCAGATGTTCCATCACTTGAACGCCCCATTTAAAAAGGGCGGTTCGCATGGCGAAGGTCAGGACTGCGGTAAGCAGAATCATCACGCTCGTGGTGATGTGGATGTTGAGCTGAAGTTTTCCGTACAGCAGGTAGCCGGCTCCGATCAGGATTGCGCCGACAGTGAGGTCGATGAGGACGGAGATCAGGGAGCGGTTGTTGGATTTTATGGCGGCGGTTTCGTTTTCCCAGTTTAATTTCGGAAATGCAAGGTCAAAAAGGAGCTGTTCATAGTTGACGAACAGGGTAAATAAAACCGTGATCGCCGTGGTGTAAAGAAGGGTCGCCGGGTGCAGACCGAAGATGACAGCAATCATGTTGAAGACCAGAGAGTACGGCAAGGTGCCAAGGAGACTGATCAGGATGCCGCTTACCAGCATGGCACGGATCTGGTCGTGATAGCTCATCGGAATGCATTTCATATAGATGTATTCGCTGCCCTTTCGGGACATCGCTGTGGCGGAGATCACGCAGAACATGGACATCATGACGGCGATTCCGGCGGCAGTAAGGACGGCAACTGCGACGGGCAGTTCCCCTTTCAGGAGGCGGAATATAGTGCCATCGGCGACAAGCCGGGTCCAAAGGCCGGTGGTTTTAGCCATGCCTCGGCTGGAAATGACCGAAACGAGGGCAATGCCAAGCATGAAGACCGGCCAGATGAGAGGCATCAGAACACAATTCATGAACCAGGCCGGTGTGCGGTACAGTTTTTTCCATTCAATCATCGCGTAGGTGCGGACCGGATTTTTGCTTTTGACGGTTCGGGTCACTTCTTCTTTGGATAAAATGCGTTTTTCGCTGGTGGTTTCGCTCATGCCGAGGACAGCCGGGAGGTAGATTTTCCAGGCGAGGGCGAAAAAGACAGCAAGGATGACGGCTGTTGTAGCGATGTAGAGTATCATTTTGAGAAAGGATGCATCTGCAAGGCTTCCGGTCATCAGGGGCAGGTTCGGAAAAATGGTCCGGAAGGCGCGCAGAGTGCCCTTCTGGCTTTCCATCAGGTTCATAATATCCTGCATTTCAAAATTTCCGATACTGCGCGAAAATACGTTGATGCCGATCGCAAAAATCAGGGATGCGGCGAATCCGAGGTAGCTTAAGAAATCCTTGTTTCGGATATTTTTGAAAAGACGCATCACGAGCATCGTCAAAACTGCGGCGTAAACGAGCGGCACAACCGGGAAAATAAGGCAGGCGAGGATCATATTGATCCAGTAAAAAATGCCCATTTGGGCGCTGATCCCGTACCCTAACAGAAACGGAAAGAACAGCAGTACAATAAGATAGTATTCGTTCAGCAGACAGCAGACGCCTTTCGCACCGACAATCTGCGCCGGGGTAAACGGCAGCGGCAAAAGCTTTACGAGGTCAGAGTCCATGTAATACTCGCTCAGAAACAGCGGCAGGCCATAGAAGAAAATGACCATCATGCCGATGGCACAGACGAACTCGATCAGCAGGGTTTCCAGCCCGAGCGGCTGCAGGAAGGTATAGCCGGAATATCCCAGAAGAAACAGTAAGACCGACACGGGAAGGAGGCAGACACCAAGCAGAAGGTATACAACGATACGTCCTCCGTCCGAAAATGCTTTCTTTTTTCCGCTCTTCTGATTGCTTTTTCCTGGTCCGCTTTTCAGAAGGAAACGGGTGAGAATCCATAAGTTACGCATGTTCGGTGATCTCCAGAAAGATATTTTCAAGTGTCTGATCCGGATAGGCCGCTTTTAATTCTTCCAGGGTACCCAGGTATACCTGGCGGCCGTGATGGATGATGGCGATGCGGTCGCAGAGTTTTTCCGCTACTTCCAGCACATGGGTGGAAAACAGCACGGCGTTTCCGGCATCGGCGTGTTCACGCATCATCTGTTTGAGCTCGTGCGCGGAGCGCGGGTCAAGGCCGGTCAGCGGCTCATCGAGAATCCAGACCGGCGGCTTGTGGATCAGTGCGCCCATCACCATGATTTTCTGACGCATGCCATGCGAGTAGCTCATGATACGGCTCGAAAGGTTCTCTTCCATCTCAAAGCGTTTTGCGGTTTCTTCGATAAAACGCTGACGTTCTTCCGTTCCGACACCGTAGATATCTGCCATAAAATTCAAATATTCAATTCCCCTGACGCGAAGAAACGCATCCGGGTCGTCGGGCACAAAACCGAACTGGCGCTTGGCTTCGAGCGGATCCTTCTGGATATCTTTTCCATTGATTTCAATCGTTCCCTCGGACGGTGCCAGGATGCCGGTGATCATTTTTAATGTTGTCGTTTTCCCGGCTCCGTTTGGGCCGATAAATCCGGTGATCTTTCCATCTTCGATATCCCAGGAAAGATCATCGACGGCTTTTTTGCTTCCATCGCCGTAAATCTTACTGACGTGGTTCAGACGAATCATGTTTTATTCCCCCTCTTTTTTCTTTGTAAAGCAAAGCTATCATTCTCTTGCTTCGTTTCTAAAAACAGACTGCCCTTTTCTCACTCCGAAAGCTCTTGTCCTTCCCTGCGCAGGAAAAGTAGTCAGGCGGATATTCGCAATCCGCTTCGCTACTTGCCTGATTCGGTTAAATCTCGAAGCACGGGCTGTGATCTTGTGTTTTTTTCAGTATGCATTTTTCTGTCAGAACTGTCAATCGTCGGAGCGAAAAATACAGAATTTTGTAAGAACTTGTAAGACTTTTAGAGCGTGTCTGAAAAACGGTTTTCGCAAGCTGCGAGTCCCAGTTTGTGGGAGATTTTGTCCGAATGAAGGCGGCTTAAGACCGCTACGGCAACCGAATGAGGGCAAAATATACCGCAAAGTGGGGCTTGCAGCTTGCGGAAATGCTTTTTCAGATACGCTCCAGGATCAAATTCGATTTTACGCGACAGGAAACTTCAACGAAATTTCCTGCCACGCAAAAAATCAGCCACAGAAACCCTTTCGGAAAACTGTGGCTGATGCTTTACCCTCTACTTTTTCAGAATCACATCGATGACTGTATCGACTCCATCCGGCAATACCGGGTCTTCGCCGAGATCGGCGAATGCCATGGTCGGATAATCGCTGTGTACCCAGCTTGTGGAAACCGGGATTTCCGCGCCGGTTGCGACGTAGCGGATCGCCTGAATTTCTTCTTTTTTCACGCCGGGCAGCGGCAGCGGCCCAACGGTATTTTCATAGACATGAAAATACAGATGGTTTCCGTGGCGCGTCACACGGCCAAAGTCCGGTTTCTCAATACCGGCTTTTCCGCAGCCGTAAATGCTCTCTCCGTTTTTCTTCATCCACTTTCCAATCTCAGCCAGCCGTTCGATCGACTCCTCCGGGATATTTCCCCTGGCGTCCGGGCCAACGTTCAAAAGCAGGTTTCCACCCTTCGATACGCACTCGACCAGCTTTTTGATCAGCATCGGTGCCGGTTTGAAAAAGTGGTCGTTGGCACAATAACCCCAGTGATTGTTCATCGTAACACAGGATTCCCAGGCGATATCGTTTCCATTTACATCCTGGATGCCATTCGGCGGAATCATCTGCTCCGGGCTCACAAAGTCGCCGTGGTACGGGGTCGGATTTCCGGCCGCCAGAGAACCGTAGCCCTCTCCGCTCACCTCGAGACGGTTGTCGATGATGACATCCGGCTGGAGCTTCCGCACCATATTGATCAGCTCCGTCGCTTTCCATGCTTCGCCGCGCAGCGTATCGTAGGAAAAGTCAAACCACAGCACATCGAGCTTTCCGTAGTTTGTGCAGATCTCGCGTACCTGATTGTGCATGTAGGTCAGGTAGCGGTCGAAATCGCGGTCATCGTTTTTATATGCCGGGTTGTTCCGCATCGGGTGGTTCCGGTCGCCGTAATGTGGGAAATCATCGTGGAACCAGTCGAGCAGGGAGAAATACAAACCGACCTTCAGTCCTTCTGCGCGGACGGCATCAACGTACTCTGCAACAAGGTCGCGGCCGCATTTCGTGTTGGTGGATTTGAAATCGGTATACTGGCTGTCGAAGAGGCAGAATCCATCGTGATGCTTGGCAGTCAGAACCATGTATTTCATGCCGGCCTCTTTCGCCGCTTTTGCCCATTTCCGCGGCTCGAAATCAACGGGGTTGAACTCCTCGAAATATTTCATGTAATCTTCTTTTGGAATCTGCTCGGTACTCCGCACCCATTCTCCGCGCGCCGGGATGGCATAAAGTCCCCAGTGGATAAACATGCCGAAACGGGCGTCGCGGTACCACTCCATCCGCCTGTCATAGGCTTCTCTGTCAAATTTGTACATCGTTTTGCTTCCTCCTGTTTTAGTTTTATATTGGTAATGATTCAGAGTACCATTTCGCATGGCTCTGAATCGTTACGTCAAGCGGATATTCGCAATCTGCTTCGCTACTTGCTTGATTCGGTTAAATCTTAATTTTCACCCATTTTCCCTGTTTGAATCGGATCGTCGCAAAGATAAACCGTGACATCTGATCCGCCAGCACGCCGAACCAGATTCCGACGATGCCAAGCCCCAGCGTGTAACCGCCGAGATACGAAACGATCGTACGAATAAATGTAACGCTGATCATAGATGCAACTGCCGTATAAAGCGTATCTCCCGCACCGCGCAGGCATCCCATGTAAATAACCTGACAGATCTGGAAAATGACGACGAAGATAATGACATGGATGATGCTGACACCGATTTCAATGATATGCTGTTCTTCGAAAAACAGGCTGTACAGCCATCTTCCGCCGAAAAGATAAATGGCAACGAGGCATACTGCGATGCCCGCGCCGATCAGACGGCACGTTCTGCCGTACTCCTTCGCCAGATCCGGCTTTTTTGCGCCAAGGCTCCGGCCGATCAGTGCAACCGCTGCGGACTGGAGGCCGTCACCGAACGCAAACGAAAGCGACATAATATTCATGCCGACCTGATGTGCCGCCATCGCATCGGTGCCCTGTTTGGCCGCCATGATCGCCGTCATCATAAAACCGATGCGCATGAAAACCTGCTCGAAAAACACACTGTACCCGACCCTGACCAGGCTGATGAACGCTGCAAGCGTCGGTTTAATTTTGTTCTTCAGAATATAGCCAAGGTTCAGGAATCCGTCTTGCTTTGTGATGGAAAGGATGCTCATCACACATCCGACAACCGTTCCTGTGACGGTTGCCAGTGCCGCACCCTGAATGCCGAGTGCCGGGAACCCGAAATGGCCGTTGATCAGAAGATAATTCAGGATAATATTAATCGTATTTGATGTTACATTTGTGCGCATCGTGATTTTTGTATTGCCCGCACCGCGCTGTGCCGAGTTGATCCCCATCTGGATACAGTTAAAAATCATACCGCCCATGATGATACGGAAATATGTTACTGCGCCATTATGAGTCTCCGCCGTTGAACCGCACAGAGATGGATAATCGGACTTGCAAACGCCACAAATCCAACACTGAATGCAGCTGCCGCAAGGATAATAAATACAAGCGCAGTTACCAGAGTCTCATTCGCCGCACCCTGCCTCTGCTCTCCGCGCCGCCGCGCAACGAGAGCAGAAATCGACACATTCAGCGCAAAGAAAAACGCCAGGCCAAGCAGCTTCGGCTGTGTCGTCAGACCGACCGCGGCAACTGCGTAGGAGCCAAGCGAACTTACCATCAGCGAATCTACAAGACCCGCAAATGCAATGAAAAACGACTCCACGATCGCCGGCCACGCCATGTTGACGGCGGTCTGGAATGTGTCTTTGTGGTATTTCCCCTGTAACTTGTTTCCTAAGTACCCCATTTCTTTTCCTCTCTTTCGTCCCAATACCAATTTCTATTTTACTTTGTTTTAACAGAAGGGTCAATACGGTACCGGCAGAAAAAAGCCAGCCGCAAAAGCAAAATTCTTTTCGCTTTTTGTGGCTGGCTTTTCTTTTATCTTTCCGTAGCGATTCAGACCCCCATCTTGATTCCGCTTACGCTACATCCCAGTATTGCTTCTTATTTTTTCAGCACAAATTCTGCCTTATTCTCTGTCGTGCTGTCGCTTCCGATGAAGACTTCGAAAACACCGTTTTCACTTTCTACACGCTCATTTTCTGTCAGGAAGCGAAGCTCTTCTTCTGTGATTTTGAAGATGACTTCGGTTTCTTCTCCCGGCTGAAGGGTTACCTTGCAGAAATCTTTCAGCTCTTTCACCGGACGTACCACGGATGCGGCTACGTCGTGGATGTAAAGCTGTACGGTCTCGGTTCCCTTTGTATCGCCGGTGTTTTTCACGGTTACGGAGGCTTTAATCTCATCTTCCATGCCAAGCTCTGCCTTGTCCAGTTTCAGATCTGAAATTGCAAAGCTGGTGTAGCCAAGGCCATATCCGAACGGGAACAGTGGTGCGTTCGGGATGTCGAGGTATTTGGAACGGAAATCCATGTATTCCTGCTCGGACATGATGAAATAGGGATCGTCCGCTTCGTACTCCTCGTAGATTTGCGCCTCGATTTTCCCCCGGATAATCTCGCGGAAAGCCAACACGAATTCGCGTTTCTCTGGTTCGCTTTTCAGCGCGTCGATGCAGCTGACGTCGGGATATTTCTCCAGAAAAGAGATCATTTTCAGATTCAACTCCTTGCGCACCTTCTCGAACGGCGGGCGTATGATCTTCTCATTGGGCGTGTTGTTACTGAAAAGTTTGATCGCTGCATCCACATTGGCTTTAAGGTCGCGGAAGCATACGATTTTCCCGAAACGCTTTTTCTCGTTCAGCACGCGGTTCGTGCGGCTGAACGCCTGCAACAACCCGTGATATTCCAGATTTTTGTCGACATAAAGCGTATTGAGCTTCTTGGCATCGAAGCCCGTGAGGAACATTCCGACGACCAGCAGCAGGTCGAGCGGCAGCATATCCTTCTTGCGTTTCTTCATGCGCTCGTTTACGTCGTCGTAATAGGCGCTGAAATTGTCGGTCGTAAAAGACGTGCCGAACATCCCGTTGTAGTCATCCATAATGGCTTGCAGCTCGTCGGCAGCGACCTTTGAGTCGGCAAACCCTTGATTCATTCCCGTCTGCCCGTCGTCCAGACTGGCGTTGGCGGCATAGGTGAAGATGGCGCCGATTCGGATCTTCGGATTTAACTCCTTGAAAATCTTGTAGTAGCGGAGCAGCATCGGTACGGACTGAATGGCGAACAGTGCGTTGTACTCACCGCCGAAGGTCGATTTGTCGTAGTTGTTGAGAATGAACTGTGCAATCTCCCGCATACGCGCCTCGCTCTCGCAGTCGGTCGTCGTGCTGCCTTGATAATATTCGACCAGAAAGCCCAATACATTCTCGTCGGCAATGGCATCCTTGATCAAATACTTGTGCAGGCATTCGCCGAAAACTTCGGCCGTTGTGTGCTCCTGTTTGGCATTCTCGACGAAGATAGGCGTACCCGTAAATCCGAAAATTTGCAGGTTGTTGAAGAAGTTGACGATATTTTTGTGGCAGTCGCCGAAGTGACTGCGGTGGCATTCGTCGAAAATCATTACGACTTTTTTATTCCGAATCTCTTGCAGATGCCGGTTGTAGTAATCTTTCGTGACGGCACAATTGAGCTTCTGAATCGTGGTGATGATGATTTTCGAATCACCGCTCAACCGCTTGATCAGCTCGTGCGTGTTGTCCGTATTGTCTACCGCACCCGGCTCGAACGCTTCGTATTCCGACTGCGTCTGCGTGTCGAGGTCGTGACGGTCTACGACGAACATCACCTTGTCGATTCCGTCTATTTCCGAGACCAGCTGCGCCGCTTTGAACGAGGTCAGGGTCTTTCCCGCGCCTGTCGTATGCCAGACGTAACCGTTCTTGTTGGTGTTCTCCACCTTGTCGATAATCTTCTCGACGGCATAGAACTGATAGGGCCGTAATACCATCAGACTCTTGTCGCCCTCGTGCAGCACTACATATTTGCTGATGATCTTTCCCAACGTACACTTGTCGAAAAAGAAGTTGGCGAACATATTCAGGTCGTTGAACGGCCGGTTCTCGGCATCCGTCCAGTTGAACGTGAATTTGTAGCCGCTGTTCGGATTGTTGGCAAAATAGCGTGTATTCACGCCGTTCGATATTACGAACAGCTGAATATAGTCGAACAACCCATGAAACGACGTCTTGTGATAACGCTGGATCTGATTGTATGCCTGCTTCAGTTCCACGCCGCGTTTCTTCAACTCGATCTGCACCAACGGAAGACCGTTGATGAGAATCGTGACGTCGTAGCGGCATTGCCTACGCCCCTCGACGGTTATCTGGTTGGCAACCTGAAACTCGTTCTGACACCACTTTTTTTGATTGAGAAACTCCACCCAAATACGCTCGCCATCTTCTGTTTCCAACGGATAGAGGTCTCGTAATTTCTTCGCTTTTTCGAATCGTGTACCGCCTTCGAGGTAAATGAGGATCTTTTCGAACTCCTTGTCGGTAAATTGCGATCGGCCGTGAAGTTGCAACTCTTTTTGGTTATGCTTCTCCAACTGCACCTTGAAGTTCGTCTTCAGATTCTCTTCCTCTTTGATTATGACGCGCTCGTAGCTGTTGTCGATCAGCGTCTTTATCAATCCGTTCTCTAATGCTGCTTCGCTTTGGGTTGTCATGGTAACGAGCTTTTTGATGCAATAATACAAAGATAGGAAATAATCCGCAAGGCAATTCTTTGAGGATATATTTTCTCCTGACGTTTTATTCATAACGTCGGAATATCGCCGTTTGTGAATCGGGTATTTAAGACACAGGACGGCCAATCGCTTGCGAATAAAACCACAAGGATCTTCAGGTACGATTTCATATTTAGAAAACGATGGATCGAAGAGTGGACTTTGCTTTATAGCCGTCCACTTCGAGTTCCGTTGCTCGGCACTCACCCCTGCTGCATGGCCTGTTCGAGCGCGCCTACGATCCGTTCCTTTTCGCTGCTGCCGTCCGTGGAGAGACGCAGAAGCGGCAGGCCGATCTTGGCGAGGATACCGTTTTTGCGCCGGTCGCGGGCGACCTGCACCTCGTCGAAGCGGTGGTGGAGCACGCCGTCCACCTCGATCCC
>ENA-ORIC01002820-ORIC01002820.1-human-gut-metagenome-genome-assembly--contig:-NODE-2820-length-13094-cov-5.302067_pt1 | contig 13094 bp, 9 predicted proteins | sample MGYA00243023_ERZ508732 | MGnify/ENA primary metagenome ERZ508732 (study PRJEB26277, sample SAMN04329767) | human gut metagenome | biome: human-associated habitat | host: Homo sapiens | place: USA...
GAAATGAGCGACCGGATGCTTGCGGACTTTCTTGAAATGGAATCGAGTCTTGTAGTCACGATGCACCTCCAGTCGGTCGATCAGGTTTCGGCTATAAAAATGATCAAGCGGAAGATTACCGAACTTGACAAGAATAAAATAGAGGAACAGAAAAAGGCATTCAGAGGCGGGTATGATATTGAGGTCTTGCCGAGTGACCTTATAACTTACGGTTCAGAAGCGAAGAAACTCCTTGAAAACCTCCAGAACCGGAATGAGAGGATGTTTATGCTGACTTTTCTCGTCCTGAATTTCGGTGAAACGAAGCAGCAGCTTGAAAACAACTTTTTTCAGGCATCAAGCATTGCCCAGAAATACAACTGCATTCTGACGAAACTGGACTTTCAGCAGGAGGAAGGGCTGATGTCTTCATTGCCTCTTGGGATGAATCAGGTTGAAATCCAGCGGACACTTACTACTTCCGCCGCGGCTATTTTTATTCCATTTACTACGCAGGAACTATTCCAGAGTGGCAAAGAAGCGTTATATTGCGGACTCAACGCTCTGTCGAACAATCTCATCATGGTTGACCGGAAGCTTCTAAAGAATCCGAATGGGCTTATACTTGGAACTCCGGGGTCGGGCAAGAGTTTCAGCGCAAAGCGTGAGATCGCGAATGTGTTTCTCGTTACGGACGATGATATAATTGTCTGTGACCCGGAATCTGAGTATGGAACACTCGTCGAACGGCTTGGCGGGCAGGTCATACGGATTTCGCCGACTTCCGGGGATTTCATAAATCCTATGGACTTGAACCTCAACTACAGTGATGACGAAAATCCGTTGTCATTGAAGTCGGATTTTATTTTATCGCTCTGCGAGCTTATTGTCGGCGGAAAAGAGGGACTGAAGCCGGTCGAAAAGACGGTAATCGACCGTTGCGTCCGGAGTGTCTACCGCGGGTATCTTAATGACCCGCGTCCGGAGAATATGCCGATATTAGGCGATCTTTACGCTGAACTTCGCCGTCAGGACGAAAAGGAGGCGCAGTACATCGCGACCGCGCTCGAAATCTACGTTTCCGGCTCGCTTAATGTGTTCAACCATCGGACGAACATAAATATTGACAACAGGATTGTTTCGTTTGATATTAAGGAACTTGGAAAGCAGCTAAAGAAAATTGGTATGCTTGTGGTTCAGGACGCCGTATGGAATAGAGTTACAGTCAATCGTGACGCTCACAAATCTACGAGGTACTATGCGGATGAATTTCATCTTTTGCTGAAAGATGAGCAGACCGCGGCTTACATGGTTGAGATATGGAAACGTTTCAGAAAATGGGGCGGCATTCCGACAGCCATAACTCAGAATGTGAAGGACCTCTTGGCGTCACGCGAGATTGAGAACGTTTTGGAGAATTCGGACTACATCTATATGCTGAATCAGGCGGCGGGAGATAGGCAGATTCTCGCACAGAAGCTGAATATCTCGCCGCATCAGCTCTCGTATGTGACGCATTCCGGCGAGGGTGAAGGGCTTCTTTTTTATGGCTCAACGATTCTGCCGTTTGTTGACAGATTCCCGAAGGATACGGAACTTTACAGGCTTCTCACGACGAAGCTATCTGAAAGCAAAAATATATAATTTGAAAGGAACAATGCTATGGAAAACATGATCACTGTATTTGAAAACGAGGAATTCGGAGCAGTCCGCACCGCGACTATAAACGGCGAGCCTTGGTTTGTCGCGAACGACGTCTTCCGTGTACTTTCGGTCAGGAACACGAAGGATGCGCTTCACACGCTTGACGAGGACGAGAAATCGGGGGTAGATATTATCGACCCCCACGGGAGAATTCAGCGGACGAACTGCATCAGTGAATCCGGACTGTACAGCATTGTACTCCGTAGCCGCAAGCCGGAGGCAAAGTCGTTTCGCCGCTGGATTACGCACGAGGTTATCCCGGCGATCCGAAAGCACGGAATGTACGCGACGGCGCCAATGCTCAGGCAGTTTCAGAAAAATCCGGAGCTTATCCGTCTTGTCTGTGAGCGAATGCTCGCCGAAAAGGACCGCGCGGACAAGCTCGACAAAAAGGTCACGGAGCTTCAGCCGAAAGCAGATTTCTTTGACGCGTTCGTGAGTCCGGATGACTGCACCAATATCCGAACCACGGCGAAGGAACTTGGTGTTCCGGAGCGTGCGTTTTGCAGATTTCTTCAGGACGCCGGATTTCTGTACCGCTGCCCGGCTGGAAATCTGATGCCATACAATAAGCCTGAAAACGAGGGCTTGTTCATCGTCCGGGACTTCTATTCCGAATGTGGTCATCACGGCACATATACCTTGATTACCTCGGTCGGCAAGAATCTTCTTCGCGAGCTTTTGATTCCGGAGCGCAAGGATGCCTGAACGTCTGAGATTCGAGGACGAGGACGACAATTCCGCCGTCGAAGCCGCGAAAAGAGGTTATTCCGCCGCCGATTCGCTGAACCGTGCGGCGGAATCCTCCTCTAAACGTCAGCAGAAGCGAGCAGTCAAGAAAGAGTATGCGGCGAGGAGGTACGAGAGCTTGCGGCGGGAAGGCGAATCCGCTGCGAAAACTGCGGAAAAGACCTCAAAAGCGGCAAGTACGGCGGCTGAAAAGGTCGCTGAGTTCTTAAAGGAACACAAAAAGGGCGTAGCGATTGCTTTTGGCGTAATCGCTTTACTTTTAATATTCACGAGCTTCACATCATCGTGCTCGGTCATGATTGAGGGACTACTCGGGAGTCTCAGCGCGACCACCTATCCGAGCAAGCCGGAAGATATGCTCGCGGTTGAAGCTGAGTATTGCCGGATGGAAAACAAGCTTGAAGATAAGCTCTCAAATTACGCTGAAACGTATCATGGTTACGATGAATACAGAATTTCCGGTGAGGTTTTGGGGCATGACCCGTATGTGTTGGCGTCGGCTCTTTCGGCGATTTTGGGCGAATACACACTTTTGGACGCAGGAGCAATGCTCGATGAGCTCTTCGATTTGCAGTACATTTTCGAAGAAAAGAGTATAACCGAAACCAAATACCGCATTGAAACGCGCACAGGATACCGGGAAGTCACTGACCCGGAGACTGGAGAAAGCAGTCTTGAAGAGTATTCTTACGAGGTCGAAGTGGCATATGATTACAAGATTTGCGTTGTGAAGCTGACTTCAAAGCCTCTGGAATCGGTCATTGACGAGCTTCTGACCGACGAGCAGAGGCAGATTTACGAGATTTTAATGAAGACTAAGGGTAATTACCCGGATTTATTTAACTGAGGAGGGCACATGAATCCTAAGATCAAAAAATTAAAGGCTGAGAAGGAACGCAATGTTTCCAGAATCTCTGAAATGACAGCAAGGAACGAGGAGATCGACAAGCAGGTCACGGAGCTTGAAAATCTCGATATAATCGGAATTGTACGCGAGAATTCGATCACGCCGGAGGAGCTTTTCGAGCTTATACGGTCACTCAAAAAGGAGGAAAATGTCAATGAATAAGCGAATTTGCGCGGCTCTGTGCGCGCTTTTGTGTGCTGTGGGCTTGACTTTACCGACATTTGCGGTGGCGGAAACTCAGCCGCTCACGCCGGACGGGAATCTGGAGATTGTCGACGACATTGTTCACGAGGACAAGCAGTTCATCACGGTGAAAAGCCGCTCGGGAGCTGAATTCTATATTGTAATCGACCGAAGCCGGGATTCGGACAACGTATATTTTTTGAATCAGGTCGACGATGTGGACCTTTTTGCGTTGCTTGAAGAAGACTCAGCCGTGAGCTGTTCATGCAAGGAAAAATGTGCTGTTGGCGCGGTGAATTCAGACTGCCTTATCTGCCGGATGGATATGAAATCTTGCGCTGGAAAGGCTGTTGAAACAAAAGCGGAGCAGACCACCCCTGATACAGAGCCAGACAAAACCGGGGAAAAACAGAATATCCTGCCTGTGATTCTCATTGTAGGAGTCATTGGCGGCGCGGTTATTGGGTTCCTGAAACTGCGAAAGAATAAGCCGAAATCCCCGCCTGTGTCGGATTTTGATGACGATACGGACGATGAGGATTTCACTGAAGATGAAACTGAGGTTGAAGATGGGGATGAATAAGAAAGCAATCCTCAAATTGCTGTACAAGCGGCTCAGAAATGAGTTCGAAACCTACCAGCACTGGCTGCTGAGACAGCCGAAGAAAGAGATTCTACGCCTTGCACCGGATTTTCTGATAAGAAAAGCGATTGTTGAAGCGGCGAAAAGGTATACGAGACTTGATGTGACCGGGCGGCACTTTCTTTTCAACGACCAGATTGAGACTCTTTTGAGGTCCACGACACCTCTTGAAGATATCTGCGGCGAGTTTCTCTTGAATTCGGACTACTGCCGGCTTGTCTTCGGAGACAGTATTGAGAACGCGTTCGAGAGCTTTGCGAACGATGTACAGCGGCGGGAATTCCTTGCCGCGAAGATGGAGGGGAATAATTGAAGCTGGTAATTTGTGAGAAGCCGTCGGTTGGAGTCAGCATTTCATCGGTTTTGGGCGTGAAATCCCGGCATGACGGGTACATTGAGGGCGGCGGGTATATTGTTTCATGGTGTTTCGGGCATCTTGTGGGACTCGCGAGCGCGGAAGTTTACGACGAGCGACTTTCAAAATGGCGGTACGATGATCTGCCGATTCTGCCGGTGAAGTGGGAATACATAGTCGGCAAAGAAAAAATGAAGCAGTTTGAGCTTCTTCGCGAGCTTTTGAACCGTTCAGATGTGACCGAGGTCATCAACGCCTGCGACGCCGGGCGGGAGGGCGAACTCATTTTTCGTACAGTTTACTATCTTTCGGGATGCACGAAACCGATGAAGCGGCTCTGGATTTCGTCTATGGAGGACAGCGCGATTCGGGATGGATTCGAAAATCTTCGTGCCGGAAGTGAATTCGATGGGCTTTACCAGTCGGCGTTATGCCGCTCAAAAGCGGATTGGCTCGTTGGAATCAACGCGACGAGGCTTTTCTCGATTCTGTACCATCGGAAGCTGAATGTCGGGCGTGTGGTTTCTCCGACGCTTGCGCTGATCGTGCAAAGAGAGTGTGAGATTGATGCATTCAAGCCTGTACCGTTTTACACAGTGGAGCTAGATTGCGGAAAGTTTTTTGCGTCGAGCGAGAAATTTTCGGAGAAATCCGAAGCTGAGAAGATTGTGCGGGATTGTGATGGAAAAAATGTCACAGTCAAGTCAATTGACCGTCGCGAGAAATCCGAGAAACCGCCGCTGTTTTTCGATCTGACGACGCTTCAAAGAGTTGCGAACAAGGAGCTGGGATACACCGCTCAGCAGACTTTGGATTATCTTCAGTCGCTTTACGAGAAAAAGCTGTGTACATATCCTCGAACTGACAGCAGATTTCTGACAAACGATATGGCGGCGAATATCCCGGCACTTGCCGGGATTTCCGCGAAGGTATGTGGTGCTGAAATTCCGGTTTCAATGAATACATCTGTGGTTTGTGACAGCTCGAAGGTCAGCGACCATCACGCTATAGTCCCGACCGTCAGCGCGGATGCGGCAGATATTTCGGTTCTTCCGACTGGTGAACGGGAGATTTTGCGGCTTGTGGCTCGTCAACTTCTTTGTGCGGTTGGTGAGCCGTTCGTATATGCTGAGACGGTAGTCACATTTGAATGCGGCGGTCATCTTTTTACTGCAAAGGGGAAAGAGGTACTTTCAAGAGGTTGGAAAGCCCATCTTGACCGTGATTTGAGTGAAAACAGCCTTCCGGAACTCAAAGAAAATGCCGAAATCCCGCTGAAATCCGTTTCTGTTAAGGAAGGCTTCACAACCCCGCCGCAGCACTTTACCGAGGACACGCTTCTTCACGCAATGGAAACCGCGAGTGCGAAGGAGATGCCGGAGGACAGCGAACATCATGGACTTGGCACGCCCGCGACAAGAGCGGCAATACTCGAAAAACTCATTGCCAACGGATTTGTTGAGCGAAAGAAGTCTAAGAAAACTGTCCATTTAATGCCGACTCACGCGGCGTACTCGCTCGTCACGGTTCTTCCGGAACAGCTTCGGTCGCCGAAACTGACTGCTGAGTGGGAACTGAAGCTCAGAATGGTGGAAAGCGGAGAATTTTCGGCGGACGAGTTCCTTTCAGGCATTTCGGATATGGTTTCAGATTTGACCGCCAATTACAAGGTGGTCAAGGGAGCAGAAGTATTATTTCCATCCGGACGGGACGTCATTGGGAGGTGTCCTCGATGCGGTTCAGAGGTCACGGAATCAAGGAAAGGCTTCTTCTGCGAAAACCATGACTGTCATTTTGGAATGTGGAGGGACAACAAGTTCTTTAAGATGAAGCACATGACTTTGACGAAAGCTCAGGCGGCTGAGCTTCTTAAATCCGGTCGGGTGTTTGTGAAAGGGCTGTATTCAGAGAAAACCGGGAAGTTATACGACGCGTGGGTTGTACTTGACGATAACGGAGAATTTGTGCGGTATCGTTTGGAGTTTGAAAGGCGGTCGGAATGATAGATTTAACGCCAGCGGAAAGGGAGACGATTATTCTCACTTCAGAAGCCGATGAAACTGCGAGTGTCTACACCTTCGATAAGCGGCTGAAAACTCAGCTTAAAAGACTTAGTGAGAAGTTTCCGGAACTCATTTATCCGGGGAAGAAAGCTATTGAAGGTGCGGTGAACTATATTGTCCCGAAAAGCTGTATTGTTATCTACACGCCGTATTCCGACGAGAGAAAACGTGCGGCGAGCAAGCGCGCCAAAACGCGTTCTGATACCCGAAATCAGGGGTAGTTATCCGGATTTCGGGAGCGTTCGCGGATTGGATGGGTAATATGTATGCCGGAGGTTTCAGGGCGATTTTTTGGGGGTAGTTACTACCTGAATGAATGGATAAACGGAGGATTGAACGATGAATTTGACATTCGATGAGCGGATGCTCATGACACTTTACAACACCGGGACGTGCGGCGGGACGATCAATAATCTCAAAAATATGCATATGTGCATATCTCAGGATGAGCCTTTTCTTCGCGGACTGACCGACGCTGTACTCTCAAAACTCGACCTTATGACAGAAAAAGAGTTCGAAGACGCTATTTTCAAAGGACTGGAGGACATAAATGCCGACTAAATACGAGACTTTCGCGGAGCTTGCCGCCAGAACTGAGCGGATGCTCACTGACAGCACCGAAAACTGGAAGTCATTTCTGGTAGCGGCGGCGAGGCTGTACAAATATCCGTACCACGAACAGCTCATGATCTACGCCCAGCGTCCCGACGCGACTGCCTGCGCGGATTTTGAGACGTGGAATCGCCGCATGGGACGGTACGTGAAACGCGGTTCGACTGGAATTGCGCTGCTTGACGATTCGGGAAATTATCCGAAAATTAAGTACGTATTTGACGTTTCGGATACCGGAACGCGCGCTAGTTCCCGGGATGTTAAGCTCTGGACGATGGAGGAGCGGCATAGGGATGCTGTTTCAGAGGTCTTGGAAGGCAATGGAGGGCTGACAGACAAGATTGAGAATACCTCGCTCGGGCTTGCTATGGACTATTGGAACGATCACAGTCGTGACATACTCGACATCGTTGCAAATTCCTTTCTTGAGGAGTATAATATAGATACAATCGGCGCGAGGTTCTGCAAAGCGGTTGCTGTCAGCACATCCTACGCGGTTATGTCGCGGTGTGGGATGAATCCGGACGAGCTTTTCGACCATGAGGATTTTCTTCCGGTGTTTGAATTCAACACCCCGGACACAATCTCGGCACTTGGAACGGCGGTCAGCGATGTTTCCGAGCGGATTTTGCGTCAGATCGAGATTACAATTAAAAAATTTGAAAGGGAGAACGAACATGACAAATCTGAATTACACGAAAACAGGGGATTACAGCATTCCGAACCTGAAACTGAGCGAGACTCTGGAGATCGGAAAGTACGGCAGGATGCGCCGGAATTATCTGAAAGAGCATCGCCCGGTACTGTACAACAGGCTTCTTCTGTCGGAGAAGCTGTATCCGCACCTCGCGGAGATCGACCAGACAGCGAACCGGAGACTCGGACAGTTGATGGACGAGTTAGTGAGGTCGAGCGGAGCGGACGAGACTATGAAAGCGACCGACCCGATGAAGTGGACGGGGCTGATGAACACTCTGAAATCTCAGGCGGAGGAACTGATTCTGAGCGAGCTGATTTACAGCTAATCCTTACGCGCGGCGAGCAGCTTTCACTCTTCCCGACCGAGGGCGAACAAATTGAATCAATCGAACGAGCGGAAACTATAGCGGTTTCCGCTTTTTCGTTTACTGGAGCGGTTTTTGAGATAATTCTGCGTGATTCAATCACCTCGGATGAGCGAATGAAGATCGTCGCTGAGTTCGAGAAGAGCAAGTCAGAGGATGAGATTGCCGGGACAATGCAAGAGATTTACCGCTGCGGGCGGGGATTCAATGCGGATTCCGGAAAGGTCGCGGTATGGTTTGACGACGATGGGATTCGAATTCACGGTGGGACGAAAGCGCGGTTTATGCCAGATTCACAGGTATTTTCGTGGTCTGACACGGTGAAAACAGTCGCTGATATGCTTGAAAACGGGACTTTTGCGACGAATGTTGAGCTTGCGGAATCACAAAACGCGGAGATTCAGCGCGCTGCTCGGAGTATCTGGTATCTGCACGCCGACATTTCAGATGAAGCCCGAGAGCAGTACTTCAATCCGACGATGTGGCATGGCGGGTTCCCGGACAGCGTGGAGCGCATTTCGGGGATGCTCAGAAAACCGTTTGTTCGAGAAGGAATAGTTGGCGAGATAGAGCGTCTGGCTAATGATTATGCCAATGACCGGAATGTGATGCGGATGCACTTCCACAATCCGGATGAAGTGTTGAGTCAGGTTCGTGACCTCGGAATTGAACGAAGGATTTTTTCGTCGGATATGGCTAAGATTCCAACGGTAGATATGTTCATCTCGGACGACCAGATTGATTCAGTTCTCGTCGGCGGGAGCCATGTTGAAAGCTCACAGAGCAGGATTTCTGCGTATTTTAATGAAGATCACAGTGAGTCTGACAGAATTGCATTCCTGAAAAATGAATACGGAATCGGCGGCTTGATGCCCGGAATTCCGGGTATCTGGGACAGTTCGGAAAGCCATGATGGGCACGGTATCGAGTTAAAGCAGGATGGCTGCGCCGATGTTCAGCTTTCATGGAAGAAGGTCGCGGACAGAATTGACGAGCTTATTCTTCAGGGGCGGTATTTTGTGCCGGAGGTTGAGCAGAAATCGGCTACAATAGATGCGACGCCGAAAAGCGAGCCTGAAGTTCCGGAAGTCGCCGCGGAAAACTTCCGCATAACCGACGAAGCTCTCGGTGAGGGCGGGGCGAAAACGAAGTTCCGCATGAATATGGACGCAATTTACACCTTGAAGACACTTGAAAACCAGAACCGCAATGCGACACTGGAGGAGCAGGAGACACTTTCAAAATATGTCGGATGGGGTGGACTTCCGGAAGCGTTTGATGAGGAGAATTCATCGTGGATTCGTGAATTCAAGGAGCTAAAAGCCGCATTGACAGAGGAAGAATATACCGCTGCCCGCGGTTCGACCTTGAATGCGCATTACACATCGCCTGTGGTCATAAAGGCAATATATGAAGCGGTCGGTAATATGGGCTTCAGGGCAGGCAATATTCTCGAACCCGCAATGGGTGTCGGAAATTTCTTCGGACTTCTGCCGGAGTCGATGAACGACAGCCGGCTGTATGGCGTTGAACTCGATTCAATCACTGGCAGAATCGCACAGAAACTCTATCCGAAAGCTGACATTACAGTCGCAGGCTTTGAGACAACAGACAGACGTGACTTTTTCGATCTTGCGGTCGGAAATGTGCCGTTCGGCAGCTACAAGGTCAACGACAAGGCGTACAATAAGCTCAATTTCTCGATCCACGACTATTTTTTCGCGAAAACTCTCGATCAGGTCCGACCAGGCGGCGTGATTGTGTTTGTCACGAGCAGATACACGATGGACAAACAGTCGCCGGACGTCCGGAAATACATAGCTGAGCGCGCCGATCTGCTCGGTGCAATTCGTCTTCCGAACAACGCTTTCAAGAAAAATGCCGGAACTGAGGTTACGACCGACATAATCTTCCTGCAAAAGCGCGACCGACCGCAGGTCATTGAGCCGGACTGGATTCATCTTGGTAAGACTACTGACGGTATTTCGGTAAACAGCTACTTTGTCGATCATCCCGAAATGGTTCTCGGAACTTTGAAGCTCGATGACAGAATGTACGGAAATGCGAAAGAGGTCACTTGCGAGCCGATTGAGGGTGCTAACCTATCTGAGCAGCTTCATGAATCAGTACAACACATAGGCGGACATTACCGTGAGGTCGATCTTCCCGACCTTGGGGATGGTGAGGAGATTGACACGTCGATTCCCGCTGACCCGAATGTAAAGAACTATTCGTATACAGTCGTTGACGGCGAAGTTTACTACCGTGAGAATTCACGCATGGTCAAGCCGAATCTGAATCCGAACGCTGAATCCCGCGTAAAAGGCATGGTTGAGCTTCGTGATTGTGTTCAGAAGCTCATCGACCAGCAGCTTTACGGCGGGACGGATGAAGAAATACGCTTATCTCAACAACGGTTAAACCAGCTCTACGACGATTTTAGCGCAAAGCATGGACTCATAAACGACAAAGCTAACAGCAAGGCATTGGCAGACGATTCATCGTATTATCTGCTCTGTTCACTCGAAATCCTCGATGAAGATCAGCACCTGAAGCGCAAGGCGGATATGTTCACAAAGCGCACGATAAAGTGCAGTGAGGTCGCGACTTCAGTTGACACGGCGGCTGAAGCACTTGCACTCTCGATTTCTGAAAAGGCGCACGTTGACCTTGAATATATGGCAGGACTTACCGGAAAGAGTGAAGAATCTATTGTGAACGATCTGTCCGGAGTCATTTTTCACGACCCAATTAAGCAGGAATGGCAGACCGCGGACGAGTATCTTTCCGGCGATGTTCGAGAAAAGCTCAGAATTGCCAGAAGCTATGCCGCGCCGGGATTCCCGAAAGAAGGGCTTGCAGACTACAAAATGAATGTTGCGGCTCTCGAACAGGCTCAGCCAAAAGACCTCGACGCAAGCGAGATTGAGGTAAGACTCGGCGCGACTTGGATTGACAAGAGCTATATACGGCAGTTCATGCTCGAATTACTTGACCCTCCGTTTTATCTGAGACGAAAAATAGGTCTTGAATACTCCGAGGTCACGTCAGAGTGGAACATTTCCGGAAAAAGCGTGGATACGAGCAACATCAATGTTCATTACACATATGGCACGGAGCGGGCTAACGCCTACAAGATCATTGAGGACACACTGAATCTGCGTGACGTCAGAATCTACGACACTGTGACCGATGCTGACGGCAAGGAGCGGCGGGTTCTGAACGCAAAAGAAACGACGCTTGCTCAGCAGAAGCAGCAGTCAATAAAGGACGCTTTCAAGGATTGGATTTGGAAGACTCCGGACAGACGTCATGCGCTTGTTCAAAGGTATAATGAGCTTTTCAACAGTACCAGACCGCGAGAGTACAATGGCGAACACATCACTTTCAGTGGCATGAATCCGGAGATTTCTCTTCGCGAACACCAGAAAAATGCTGTCGCACACATTCTTTATGGTGGAAATACGCTCCTTGCTCACGAGGTAGGGGCTGGGAAGACGTTCGAGATGGTAGCGGCGGCGATGGAATCTAAGCGTCTTGGACTGTGTTCGAAACCGCTTTTTGCCGTTCCGAATCACTTGACGGAGCAGTGGGCGAGCGAGTTCCTGCGGCTTTATCCATCGGCAAATATTCTTGTCGCGAAGAAGAAGGATTTCGAGCCGGCAAACAGGAAGAAATTCTGTGCCAGAATTGCCACCGGAAACTACGACGCGGTCATTATTGGACATTCTCAGTTCGAGAAAATCCCGATGTCGCGTGAGCGGCAGGAGAGACTTCTAAATGAGCAGATTGACGAGATTACTGAAGGTATCGCTGAGTTAAAAGAAAGCCGTGCTGAGAGGTTTTCGATCAAGGAGCTTGAACGGACGAAAAAGAGCTTGCAGGTTAAGCTCGAAAAGCTGCAAGCTGACGATAAGAAGGATGATGTGGTCACGTTCGAGCAGCTTGGGGTTGATAGGCTTTATGTGGACGAAGCGCATTCCTACAAGAACAGCTTTATCTACACAAAGATGCGCAATGTTGCGGGACTGTCCACGACCGATTCGCAGAAATCTGCGGATATGCTGATGAAATGCCGCTATCTTGACGAGATTACCGGGAGTAAAGGCGTAGTATTTGCGACCGGAACTCCGGTCAGCAATAGTATGACCGAACTTTTCACGATGATGAGGTATCTTCAATGGGACACGCTGAAGCAGAAGCATCTCAATCATTTCGATTCTTGGGCAAGCACGTTCGGCGAGACAACAACTGCGATTGAGCTTGCACCAGAGGGAACAGGGTACAGGGCGCGAACACGGTTCGCAAAGTTCTTCAATCTCCCTGAACTCATGAATATTTTCAAGGAGGTTGCGGACATTAAGACCTCCGACCAGCTTCATCTTCCGGTTCCGGAGGCGGTTTACCACAATGTGGTAGCGAAACCTACAGAGATTCAGAAGTCAATGGTGCAGGAGCTTTCCGAGCGGGCATCGAAGGTTCATGCCGGGACGGTCGATCCTTCGGTTGACAATATGCTGCGCATAACCAGTGACGGACGCAAACTCGGGCTTGACCAGCGAATAATAAATCCCGATCTCCCGGACGACCCGATGAGCAAGGTCAATCTCTGCGTTGAGAACATCTACATTATTTGGAATGATGGCAAGGCTGACAAGCTGACACAGCTTGTTTTCTCTGACTTATCCACTCCGAAAGATGGAACTTTCAGTGTTTATACTGACATTCGGGATAAGCTGATAAGCCGTGGTGTACCGGAATCCGAAATTGCTTTCATACATGACGCGGACACGGAGTTAAAGAAGAAAGAGCTTTTCGCGAAGGTCAGGAGCGG
>ENA-ORIC01002821-ORIC01002821.1-human-gut-metagenome-genome-assembly--contig:-NODE-2821-length-13094-cov-3.595145_pt1 | contig 13094 bp, 7 predicted proteins | sample MGYA00243023_ERZ508732 | MGnify/ENA primary metagenome ERZ508732 (study PRJEB26277, sample SAMN04329767) | human gut metagenome | biome: human-associated habitat | host: Homo sapiens | place: USA...
CCGGTAAACGGCGGCCGTAACTATAACGGTCCTAAGGTAGCGAAATTCCTTGTCGGGTAAGTTCCGACCTGCACGAAAGGCGCAACGACTTGGGCGCTGTCTCGACCATGGACCCGGTGAAATTGCACTGGTCGTGAAGATGCGACTTACCCGCGGAAGGACGGAAAGACCCCGTGAACCTTCACTGCAGCTTGGCATTGGCCGCTGGTCCCGCGTGTAGAGGATAGGCAGGAGGCATCGATCCGGAGGCGCCAGCCCCCGGGGAGCCGCCCTTGGAATACTGCCCTCGCGCGACCGGCGTCCTAACCCGAGGCCGTCAACCGGCTCGGGGACCGTGCCAGGCGGGCAGTTTGACTGGGGCGGTCGCCTCCTAAAGGGTAACGGAGGCGCGCGAAGGTCCGCTCGGGACGGTCGGCAACCGTCCTTTTGAATGCAAGAGTACAAGCGGGCTTGACTGCGAGGCCCACAAGCCGAGCAGGTGCGAAAGCAGGCTCTAGTGATCCGGCGGCCCCGAGTGGGTGGGCCGTCGCTCAACGGATAAAAGGTACTCCGGGGATAACAGGCTGATCTTGCCCAAGAGTCCACATCGACGGCAAGGTTTGGCACCTCGATGTCGGCTCATCGCATCCTGGGGCTGGAGCAGGTCCCAAGGGTACGGCTGTTCGCCGTTTAAAGCGGTACGCGAGCTGGGTTCAGAACGTCGTGAGACAGTTCGGTCCCTATCCTCCGTGGGCGCAGGAGAATCGATGGAGGCTGCCCCCAGTACGAGAGGACCGGGGTGGACGCACCTCCGGTGAACCGGTTGTCGACCAACGGCACGGCCGGGTAGCCGCGTGCGGCGCGGATAACCGCTGAAGGCATCTAAGCGGGAAGCCGTTCCAGGGATTAGTTCTCCTTCCGGTAAGGGCCCAGGTAGACTACCTGGTCGATAGACGGCAGGTGCAAGGGCGGCGACGTCCTCAGCCGAGCCGCACTAATCGCCCGAGCTCTTCCGGAACCGCACCTCGCGGCCCGCGGGACATGCGCTCATAGGCGCGGTCCGGGCACGAGGATGCCCCCGAGTCACTCCTCCTATACGCCATGCGGCCCCCAGGGCACGCAGATATCGACCCAGGACACCGAAGATACGGTGGGCGCCGCCCACCGGTCAGCGGCCAGAGCATGGGGGGCACGCCCGGTCCCGTTCCGAACCCGGAAGCTAAGCCCCATCGCGCCGAGAGTACTGCGGGGTCAGCCCGTGGGAGGCCAGGGCGCCGCTGACCGGTGGACGGCACCGAGCCGTCTGCTTGAACTGAAGAAGGGGGAGGCCTCGCGGCCTCCCCCTTTTTTGCGTTTAATAGAGGGTTGTAATACACGAACTCGCCTTCGTTTAACTTGTCTTACTGTTTGGCTGTATTTTGAGTCCTTCTTTTGTATTTGCGCGATAATAACTCCCATTGGCGTTAGGGAGGACTTGATGTTTACCGTTTTTGTCTTAGGCAATATTGCTTCGGGTAAGTCGACTGCCTGCCGCTATCTCGAATCTCATGGCGCCATGCTTATCGATCTGGATGAGCTTGCCAAATCGCTGTATGTGCCAGGCTCCGATATCGTCAATGCCCTCGCGGAAGAATTCGGTTGGGACATTCTGGACGGGGAGGGCGGCATTCGCCGCAATGTCCTCGCTGCTCGAGCTTTCGCCTCTCCTGATACAGTTGCGCGGCTCAATGGCATCGTTCATCCAGTTCTCATCGAACAGCTGTCACTGAGGATTCTTGATCCGGTTTGCTGCACGGTTTCGTCCCCCCGTTACCCCTTTGCGGTTGTCGAGGTTTCTGCCCCGACTGGTTTTGAGGATGCTTTTGGCCTGGCTGATGAAATTCTGGTTATCAGCGCTCCTTTAGCAGTTCGTCGCGAGCGTGCCATTCATCGTGGTATGGAGGCTTCTGATTTTGATGCGCGCTCTGCATGCCAACCTGATGAGGCTTCGCTTTGCAATCTCGCTACGACGGTAATCGATAATGCGGCAGGCGATAACTCGCTCTTTGAACAACTGGACGCATGGCTTGCGCGCCATGGCTTCGGGGATGTAGTGGATAAGGATGAGGCCGATGCCTAAGACACGTTTCTTTACGTGGTATCGCGTGGCGCCACTTGCCGTCGTGTTCGTCTTCGGCCTTATTTCGCTCGTCTACTCGTATGCCCCTGCCGCCTTCTTTAAGCCTTTGTATCCAATTGACTACGAGGCGTACGTAAAGCAATCGAGCATTTCGCACAATCTTGATCCGTATCTGGTGTGTGCTGTCATAAAGTCGGAATCGAATTGGGATCCCGAGGCTGAGTCGAATCAAGGCGCACAGGGATTGATGCAGCTGATGCCCGAGACTGCCCAGGATATGATTGCCAAGGGTCTTGTCGATGGCAGCGAGTATTCAGCCGGCGATCTTAACGATCCCGCTACGAACATCGAGTTTGGCTGTGCGTATCTTTCGTATCTTCTGACGTATTTTAACGGGTCGACTGACAGTGCCATTGCTGCCTATAACGCCGGCATGGGCAATGTCGACGGATGGGCGCAGCAGAGCACGTCGCTTCATAATGCAATCACCTTTCCCGAGACGCAGGCGTATCTGATTCGTGTCAATAATGCCTGGGTTCGCTACAAGACCCTCTATCCCGATCGGTTCGTATAGGACTATGCCTGCCGCCTGCGTATACTGCAGATATATGAGTTAGGAGTATCCATGGCGGAATTTGAAGTTGAGCGTGTTGGAGGAGAGCTCAAACGTTTTGGCGTTGAGGGCTCTGAGGTGCCGTTTGAGGTCGTGTCTCCATACGAGCCCGCTGGTTCCCAGCCTAAGGCCATTGAGTCGCTTGTGCAGGGTGTGAGGGACGGAGATCGCTAACAGGTTTTGCTGGGCGTGACTGGTTCGGGCAAGACCTTCACGATGGCTAAGACTATTGAGGCCCTGGGGAAGCCGACGCTGGTCATGGCTCCCAATAAAACGCTTGCCGCTCAGCTCGCGAGCGAGCTCAAGGAATTCTTCCCTAACAACGCCGTGGTCTATTTTGTGTCGTACTACGATTACTATCAGCCCGAGGCATATGTGCCGCAAAGCGATACGTATATCGAGAAGGATTCCTCGATTAACGAAGAGGTCGAGATGCTGCGACATCAGGCGACGGCATCGCTGCTATCTCGACGCGATGTGATCGTCGTCGCATCGGTCTCGTGTATCTATGGCATTGGCTCTCCCGAGGACTATGCGGGCCTAGCTCCGAACGTCGACAAGAAGGTGCCGCTCGAGCGCGATGACTTTATCCATGCGCTTATCGATATCCAGTACGATCGCAATGACTATGATTTGGCACGTGGCACCTTCCGCGTGCGCGGCGATGTCGTCGACGTGTATCCACCCTATGCCGAGCATCCGTTGCGGTTTGAGTTCTTTGGCGACGAGGTTGAGCTGATTGCCGAGATCGACGAGGTCACCGGCGAGATGCTGCGTGAGTACGAGGCCATTCCCGTGTGGCCGGCCTCGCACTACGTGACTGAGAAGCCTAAGGTCAAAGCGGCTCTGAAATCAATCAGCGAAGAGTGCGAGAAGCGTGTGGCCGAGCTCAAGGCGACTGATAAGCTGCTCGAGGCGCAGCGTCTGCAGCAGCGCACCGACTATGATCTCGAGATGCTCGAGACCATGGGTTTTTGTAACGGCATCGAGAACTACTCGCGTCATCTGGACGGTCGAAAACCGGGCGAGCCGCCGTTTACCCTGATCGATTACTTTCCTAAGGATATGCTCTGCATCATCGACGAGAGCCATGTAACGGTGCCGCAGATCCGCGGCATGCACGAAGGCGACCGTTCGCGTAAGGTGACGCTGGTGGAGCATGGTTTTCGTCTGCCTTCGGCACTCGATAACCGCCCGCTTCGCTTCGATGAGTTTGAGGCGAGGATTCCCCAGTTCATCTACGTTTCGGCCACGCCGGGTGACTATGAGCTGCGGGTTAGCCAGAACGACGTTGAGCAGATTATTCGTCCGACCGGTCTGCTCGACCCCAAGATCGATGTGCGTCCGGTTCGTGGGCAGATTGACGATCTTGAGGACGAGATTCGCGAGCGCGTTGCCCGCAAGGAGCGCGTGCTGGTGACCACGCTCACCAAGCGCATGGCCGAGGACCTGACCGACCATCTGCTTGATGCCGGCATTAAGGTCAATTACATGCACTCCGATACAGCGACGATGGACCGTGTCGAGATTCTGCGAACGCTGCGCGAGGGAAAGATCGATGTTCTCGTTGGCATTAACCTGCTTCGTGAGGGTCTAGACCTTCCCGAGGTCTCGCTGGTGGCAATTCTCGACGCCGACAAGGAAGGCTTCTTGCGCAACCGCCGTTCGCTGATTCAGACAATTGGCCGTGCGGCCCGCAATGCCGACGGCGAGGTCATCATGTATGCAGACGTTGTGACCGATTCGATGAAAGAAGCCATCGAGGAGACGCAGCGCCGTCGTGAGATTCAGATGGCATATAACGAAGAGCATGACATTGTGCCCAAGACGGTCCGCAAGGCCATTAACGACATTTCGAGTTTTATTGCCGAGGCCGAAAAGACTGTGGGCTCGAAGGGACGCTCGAAGGGCGACTCTCTGGGTCACGGTGCGTTCTATACACCCGACGAAAACGGCGAGGGCGCCGCGCCGGAGACGGTGGCACCCGAGCAGACGCTTGCCGAGCAGCTAGAAGGGCTACCGCATGACGAGCTCGTGCGGATCGTCGAGACCATGGAGGAAGACATGCGTAACGCTTCCGCCGCCATGGACTTTGAGGAGGCGGCGCGTCTGCGCGATGCCGTCGTTCAGATTCGGGCGATGCTTGAGGGCGCATCTGAGGACGAAACGATCGAGCGTTTGCGTTCGCAGGCTCGCAAGGGCTCTACCTTTGCTACGGGCAGAAAACGCCAGGGTGCACGATTCAAGAAGTAGCGAACAGGCCCCGAGTTCCCTGTGGAACTCGGGGCCTGTGTCGTTCGGACGCGGGAGTTCGTGCACTAGAGGTCTGCTATCAGCGCCTCAGCGCAACGGATGCCGTCGGTGGCGGCACTCATGATGCCGCCGGCATATCCGGCACCCTCGCCGCAAGGGTAAAGGCCCGGGGTCGACACAGCGTGGCATGTTCGATCGCGGGTGACGGTGACCGGGGAGCTCGAACGCGTCTCCACGCCAGTGAGGACCGCATCGGGGCGGTCATAGCCACGCAGTTTCTTACCGAGAAGGGGAATTCCCAAACGAAGCGATTCGACGATATGCTGCGGGAGGGCATCGTCGATCGCCGTCCAGGTCACGCCAAGTGGATAGGTTGGTTTTACCTTTCCGGGTGCCGTGCTGGCGCGTCTAGCAAGGAAATCTCCGACGAGCTGTGCCGGCGCGTTCCAGTTGGAGCCACCCAGGCGATAGGCGGCTCGCTCGCAGGCGCGCTGGAGATCAATGCCTGCGAGCGGATCATCGCTGGGAAGGTCGTCGGGTGTGACGTTGACGAGTAGGGCGGCATTTGCGTTGCGCCCGTCGCGGGCATTGAGGCTGGCACCGTTGACGCACAGATGGCCCTGCTCGGAAGAAGCCGCGACAACCTGTCCGCCGGGGCACATGCAAAACGAGAACACGCTGCGGCCGTTGGGGAGATGGGCGACAAGCTTGTAGGGGGCTGCTCCGAGTGCCGGGTGCCCCGCCGAAGGGCCATATTGGGCACGGTCGATGTCGCGCTGTGGATGCTCGATGCGCACACCCATGGCAAAGGTCTTTTGCGCGAGGGCAACGTTATGCTCCTTGAGAAGCTCGAATACGTCGCGGGCGGAATGGCCGCAGGCGAGAATGAGGTGCTTTGTGGCGATTGTCTCGCTTGTGGTTTCTTGGGGCGGTTGGACATCGACGCCGGTGATGGCGCCAGATCCATCGGTTCGAATATTGACGAGCTTTGTTCGATAGCGGACGGTTCCACCGAGTTGCTCGATCCGCTGAGATATGTTGGTGACGACGGTGGGGAGGATGTCGGAGCCAATGTGCGGCTTGGCGTCCCACAGGATGTCCCGAGGTGAGCCCGCTTCGACGAAGGTCTCAAGAATCAGTCGATGGGCAGGATTCTTGGTTCCCGTGTTGAGCTTGCCGTCCGAGAAGGTCCCTGCGCCGCCCAGGCCAAATTGGATATTGCTTTCGGGGTCGAGGGTACGCTCCTTAAGAAAGAGGTCAATCGCTTCCGAGCGGCGAAGTGCGGGGTCGCCGCGCTCGATGAGCAGGGGTTTAAGTCCCGCTTCGGCAAGGGTCAGGGCGGCGAAGAGACCGGCGCAACCGGCGCCGACAACGACGGGACGCTCATTGGGTGCATTCGGGACAGGGTTGGGGAATGAAGGAGCCTCGCCGTCTACCATGCGGATGCGCGAGCGGTCGCGCTCGGCGACGCGGTCGACCACCTCCTGCTCGAGTCGAGAGCTTGTCAGTTCAACTCGAAAGCTCAAAATAAAATGGACATCTCGCTTTTTACGGGCGTCGATTGACTTGCGATGGAGCTCAATGGCTTTAATCTGGGAATCCTCGCATCGCAGGGCTCGTTTGACGGCGCGTCTGCCAATAGCAAGGCAGGCGGTTTCGTCGCCGGCCTCATCGAGTGACGCGTGGACTTGGGTGATTTCGATCATCGAGGTCTCCTTTGATGCAAGAAAGAGGCCGCACGGTGTCCCAGACGGCCCGAATGCGTTTTGATTATAGACTGCGCGGCTATAGGCTGCTTGCAGCGCGAATACCCGAGATCCAAGCCCATGCAAGGTTGAAGCCGCCGCAATCGGCATCGATGTCGAGCGCCTCGCCACAGATGTAAAGTGGGGCGTCTGCCGCGTTGCTCACGCAGAGGTTGGGAGCTGAGACGCTCTCGATGGGCACGCCGCCGCGCGTGACCTGGGCCGAACGCTCCTCTGTCGTTCCCTCGACGAGCAGCCTAAAGTGCTTGAGGATTGAGACCAGGTGGATGACGTCGTGCGACCCGGGGTGGCACTGTTCGAATGCGGTGCAGACAACGCGAGAGAACTGCGGGGCGAGCATGCCGTCGAGCCAGCGGGGGTCGCGGGGTGAAAAGCCGCCGAGCAACTCAACTCGCTGGTTGAGCATATCGAGCAACTCGTCTTTGGAGAGGTCGGGGAAAACGTCGAGCAGAATCGTGTCGCCGCGCTGGACGCGACGGGAGAGGTTAAAGGCGGCGACGCCCGAAATGCCAAAGGTTCGGAAGAGCACTTCGCCGTCCTCGCGCCAGAGCTCCTCGTGATTGCGGGTGAGCGTCAAACGGGCGCGGACGCGCAGGCCATCCAGCGTCTTGAGCGCCGTCTGGTCGCCGAAGACCGATGCCGACACGGGGCAGAGGACGGGGCACTGCAGTGTGAGGGAAAGATTGAACGTCTTCGCGATGTCGGCGGGGCTGCCGCCCGTAGCGATAATTACGGCCTTTGCCTGCAGCGTCTCGTTCTTGCGAGGGGTGTCGGCAAGCGCCTTCCGAAGCGAGCGAACCTCCGATTTTCGGTCGTCGTGCTTTTTTGCCTTGAGTGCTCGCGCGGGACGGTCTATTTGGAGTGTCCAGCCCTCGGGGGCTTTGAATGCCGAGGCAACGTTTGCTCCACAGATCAAGGTGATACCCAGGTGATTGCAAGCGTTGAGAAGCGCATCGCGCACCGATTCGGCACGAAAGGAGCGCGGATACAGCCGGCCCTCCTCGGAGGTCGTCATGATGCCCAGCGAGGAGAAGAAGCTGTCGAGCTCTTGCTCGGGCTGGGGACCCATGACGGATTCGACGAATGCGGGGTGGTTGTACCGCTGGAAATCAATTGATTCGTTGGAAAGGTTGCAGCGGCCGTTGCCGGTCGCAAGGAGTTTAAGGCCGCAGGCAACATCGCGCTCAACGATGCAGGCGCTTTTGCCTGCGTGTGCGGCCGTAATGGCGGCGGCGAGACCCGAGGCCCCGCCGCCGATTACCAAGACGTCATAGGAGGCGTTTGTGTTCACTTAGGCCTCGACGGTCTCGTGCGGGGCAATGGCCTCGACGGCAGAGACGGCTTGGGGCAGCATACCGTCGGGCAGTGCGGTCTCAACCTCGCCCTTGTCGCAAGCCTCGGCGAGTGCCGGATTGATGGGAAGCTGCCCTAGGATCTCGAGGTTGTAACGCTCGGCGACCTCGGGGAGCTTGCTCTTGCCAAAGACTTCGATCTTCTTGCCGCAATCGGGGCACTCGATATAGCTCATGTTTTCGACGATTCCCAAAATGGGCACGTTCATCTTCTCGGCCATGTTGACCGCCTTGGCGACAATCATCGAGACCAGATCCTGCGGGCTCGTGACGATGACGATGCCATCGACGGGCAGCGACTGGAAGACCGTGAGGGCGACGTCGCCCGTTCCCGGAGGCATGTCGACCAGCAGGTAGTCGATGGGGCCCCATGAGGTTTCGCTCCAGAACTGCCTGATGGCACCCGCGATAACCGGACCGCGCCAGAGGACGGGGTCGGTTTCGTTTTGGAGCAGCAGATTAGAGCTCATAACCTTGACGCCGTGCTCGGAGATTTCGGGCAGCATAAGGTTGCCGAGGGCATGGACGTGACGTCCGCTCATACCGAACATCTTAGGGATAGAGGGGCCGGTAATATCGGCATCGAGGACGCCGACCTTGTGACCGTGGCGGGAAAGCTCCGTGGCGATGGCGCCGGTGACGAATGACTTGCCGACGCCGCCCTTGCCGGAAAGCACGGCGATAACGCGCTTGACCTCGGACAGCGTATTTTCCTCAAATTGCGACGGCGACGTTTGCCCGCCGGCTGCCTGTGCGTGCTCGCAACCCATGTTTGACTCCTTTGTATATGTTGGGGCCGGAGCCCCGCGGTGTGACACGAGCGTCATTGTACCCTCGTTTGCGAGCGGGAGTCATTCATGATGCGTGGCAGGCGATCGGCGGTATTCGAAAGTACGGACCGAGCGTGCGGCCTGCGGCGTCAGGCAACGCAAAAGGTCTGCGAATCTTGTATTACGAACATCTGTGCGCGTCGAGTGCGCTAAACTCATCGTCAGTGTGATTTGAAGTTGTAGGAGGCAAGGAGCTTCCATGTCTGATTCTTCTATCGTTATTCGCGGCGCGCGCGAGCATAACCTGCGCGATATCGATGTTTCCATTCCGCGTGACCAGCTCGTGGTCATAACCGGTCTTTCCGGATCGGGCAAGAGCTCACTGGCGTTCGATACCATCTATGCCGAGGGCCAGCGCCGTTATGTCGAGAGCCTTTCGAGCTATGCGCGTCAGTTTTTGGGCCAGATGGACAAGCCCGATCTGGACTCGATTGACGGCCTGTCGCCGGCTGTGTCGATCGATCAGAAGACGACGTCCAAAAACCCACGCTCGACGGTGGGCACCGTAACTGAGATTTACGACTATCTGCGTCTGCTGTTTGCTCGCGTGGGAACGCCGCACTGTCCTGAGTGCGGTCGTGTCATTGAGCGTCAGACGACCGATCAGGTCGCCGATAAGGTGCTGGCGGCGGGGGAGGGCCGTCGCGCGTTTGTGTTGGCGCCGGTGGTTCGTGGACGCAAGGGCGAATATGCCAAGCTGTTTGAGGACCTGCGTGCGGAGGGCTTTAGCCGTGTGCGCGTCGACGGCGAGGTGCGCTCGCTTGACGACCCTATCGACCTGGACAAGAAGTTCAAACACGACATTGAGGTCGTGGTCGACCGTATCGTGATTCGAGAGAACTCCCTGGGTCGCATTGCCGAGTCCGTTGAGCAGGCGACGGCACTGGCGCACGGTAACGTGAACGTGTACATGCTGCCCGACCGTGACGCTCCCGAGGGAACCGAGGGCGAGCTGCTGGAGTATTCGCTGGCACTGGCGTGCCCGGAGCACGGGCATTCCATCGACGACCTGCAGCCGCGCGATTTCTCGTTCAATGCGCCCTATGGTGCATGTCCCGAGTGCGATGGCCTGGGCTTTAAAAAGACAGTCGATGCCGAGGCGCTGATTGAAGACCCCTCAAAGTCGATTGCCGACGGAGTCTTTGGCAGCCTGTTCGGCAATTCCAACTATTATCCGCAGATTTTTGCCGCGGTCTGCAAACACTTTAAGGTGAGTGCCGATACGCCATGGGAGGACCTGCCCCCGCGGGTACGTCGTGCGTTTTTGGATGGCATGGGCGACACGAAAATTTCGGTCGACTATCAAAAGCTCGATGGGCGTCGCAGCCAGTGGGACACTAAGTTCTCGGGCGTGCGCAACATCCTGTACGAGCGCTACAACGAGACGACGAACGAGAACACCAGGGCTCGCTTGGAGAAATACATTCGCGAAGAGCCATGCTCGAGCTGTCACGGTGCTCGCCTGCGTCCCGAGATGCTTGCCGTCACCGTGGGCGGCAAGTCCATTTACGATGTCTGCTGCCTGTCGTGTCGCGAGTCGCTCGAGTTTTTTGAGGGCCTGGAGCTTACCGAGCGTCAGCAGTTTATCGGCGGGCGCATCGTCAAGGAAATCCTGGAGCGCCTGCGTTTTCTGGTCGATGTCGGACTCGACTATCTGACGCTCGATCGCGCCTCGGCGACGCTTTCCGGCGGTGAGGCCCAGCGCATTCGCCTGGCAACGCAGATCGGCGCCGGCCTCATGGGCGTTCTGTACATTCTGGACGAGCCGTCGATCGGCCTTCACCAACGCGATAACGAGCGGCTGATCAAGACGCTCGAGCGCTTGCGCGATATCGGTAATACCGTTATCGTCGTCGAGCACGACGAAGATACGATTCGCGCTGCCGACTACGTGATCGATATGGGTCCCGGCGCGGGCGTTAACGGCGGACACGTGGTCGCCGCGGGAACGCCTGCCGATATCATGGCGTGCCCCGATTCCATGACGGGTGCCTATTTGACCGGCAAGCGGATGATCCGCGTGCCCGATGAGCGCCGCAAGCCCTGCCGCGGCTGTCTTAAGATCACGGGCGCCCGTGCTAACAACCTCAAAAACGTTACCGCCAAGATTGAGTTCGGTACGCTCACAGTCGTTACCGGTGTTTCGGGATCGGGCAAGAGCTCCCTGGTCACCGATACGATTGCGCCCGCGCTTACGAATGCCATCCATCGTTCGACGCGTCCCGTGGGGCCGTACAAGAAGATTGAGGGTATCGAGTGCATCGATAAGGTAATCGATATCGACCAGTCGCCGATCGGTCGCACGCCGCGTTCGAACCCTGCGACCTATATTGGCTTGTGGGATGATCTGCGTGCGCTATTTGCAAGCACGCCGGAGTCGAAGGCGCGCGGCTACTCGCCGGGACGTTTCTCCTTTAACGTAAGCGGCGGTCGCTGCGAGGCGTGCAAGGGCGATGGCCAGATCAAGATCGAGATGCACTTCCTTCCCGATATCTATGTCCCCTGTGAGGTATGTGGCGGCAAACGTTATAACCGCGAGACACTCGAGGTTACCTACCGCGGCAAGACAATCTCGGACGTGCTCGACATGAGTGTCACCGAAGCACTGGCTTTCTTTGGGAATATCCCGCAGATTAAGCGCAAACTGCAGACCCTATATGACGTGGGCCTGGGCTACGTGAGCTTGGGCCAGCCCGCTACGACGCTTTCGGGCGGCGAGGCGCAGCGCGTGAAGCTCGCCAAGGAGCTTCATCGTCGTCAGACAGGCAAGACATTCTACATTTTGGACGAGCCCACAACCGGCCTTCATTTTGAGGATGTTCGCCAGCTGCTCGACGTGTTGCAGCGCCTAGTCGATGCGGGCAACACGGTTCTGGTGATCGAGCACAACCTTGATGTCATCAAGGTTGCCGACCGCCTGATCGATATGGGCCCCGAAGGCGGCAATGGCGGCGGAACCGTCGTGGTCTCGGGCACGCCCGAGCAAGTCGCGGCATGTTCGCAGAGCTACACGGGCAAGTTCTTGGCGCCGCTGCTCAAGCGTGACCGTGAGCGTCAGGCGCAGCTCGACGCACAGTAAAGAGACGTTGTAGTACCGACGCGCCACCGATTCCTTCTTATTCGGTGGAGCTTCTGTGTGGCGAGATGTCATATGCGGCGGAATTGGCCCTATACTTAATCCTTGCGTCGCTCTGCGAGGGAAAGGATGTGCCATGGCAAAGGCTGTTAAGACGCCAAAAACCAATGCGATGCGCGAGCTGGAAAGCGCCGGCATCTCCTATGTTCTCCATACGTACGAAGACGATGGCGATGAATCGTCAGGTCTGGGCGTCGCGATTTCCGAGCAGCTTGGCGAGGAGCCCGGTCAAGGATTTAAGACCCTGGTCTGCACGACGCCGTCCAACGACCATGTCGTGTGCTGCATTCCCGTTGCCGACGAGCTCGACCTCAAGGCCGCCGCGCGCGCCGCAGGCGAAAAGTCGCTGACCATGATGCATGTCAAAGATTTGCTTGCCGCGACGGGGTATGTCCGCGGCGGCTGTAGCCCGGTCGGTATGAAAAAACGCTTCCGGACGCTGATCGATGAGACATGCGTCCTTTGGGATACCATTTTTATCTCGGGTGGCAAGCGCGGCTATCAGCTTGAGCTTGCTCCCGATGACTTAGTTGCATTTTGCGGGGCGACGGTTGCCCCGATCACGAGAGAGGACTGAGCGATGCCGCAGGAAGAATCAAAGCGCGGAGCTCACTTTGCAAAAGGGTCGGCTCCTCAGGCGCCCGCGCCCGAGGCTGCTTCGTTCGATAACGAGATTCGAAACGCCTGGTCCGCTGCCGCTGACCCGGGCGAGACGGCCGTGTACTTGCGTGCCGCCGGTGCCGGCACGGCGCTTCCCCGTACGGTTCTTTCTTCGGCTCGTCCCGATGAGACGGCTGTCTTTTTGGCCGCCGCTCAATCGAGCGCCAACGTGACGCCGGTCGCCTCCGAGGCTCCTCGTGTGCCGCGTCCCGATGAGACGGCGGTGTTTTTGATGGCGGCCCAGGGAAAGAGCACGCCGCAGAGCGCTCCTGTCGCTCGTTCCGCCAAGCCCGCGGTTCATGATGATGACGAGCCGCTTCTTTCGGATGACGAATGGTCGCCGCTTGGTTCGACCGATCCCGTCGAGGGCGTGGCCATCGACGGTG
>ENA-ORIC01002828-ORIC01002828.1-human-gut-metagenome-genome-assembly--contig:-NODE-2828-length-13068-cov-3.541375_pt1 | contig 13068 bp, 10 predicted proteins | sample MGYA00243023_ERZ508732 | MGnify/ENA primary metagenome ERZ508732 (study PRJEB26277, sample SAMN04329767) | human gut metagenome | biome: human-associated habitat | host: Homo sapiens | place: USA...
AAGAACTTTTTCAAAAGTTCTTCTCTCCCCCTCGCATTAACTCTTATTCTTCGTCGTCAGCCTGAGCAGCCTTGATCGAAAGGGAGATCTTGTGGGTCTCGGGATCGATTTTGGTGATCTTGGCGTCGACTTCGTCACCGACTTTGAGGACGTCGGAGGGTTTGCCGATCTTTTCGCGGGAGATCTGGGAGACGTGGATGAGGCCGTCTGCGCCGGGGACGACTTCGGCGAAAGCGCCGAAATCGGTGAGGGAGACGATCTTGACGTGAGCGATGTCGCCTTCCTGGTACTTGTCGGTGAAGATCTTCCACGGATCCTCTTCCGGATTCTTGCAGGTGAGGGAGATGCGCTTTGCGTCTTTGTCGACATCCTTTACGATTACGTCGATCATGTCGCCGATCTTGAGGACGTCGGACGGGTGTCTGAGTCTCTTCCAGCTGAGTTCGGTGATGTGGACCATGCCGTCAACGCCGCCGAGATCGACGAACGCGCCGTAGGGCATGAAAGACTTGACTTCGCCGTGGTAGACTTGACCGGGTTCGATCTGGGACCAGAAAGCTTCGCGCTGAGCTTTTCTCTGCTCTCTTTCGACGGAGCGGATGGACGCGACTACGCGCTTTCTCTGTTCGTTGAGGTCGATGACTCTGACCTGCTTTGTCTGACCCTTGAGTTCGCTGAGGTCAGCGTCCTTGGGGAGACCGGACTGGGAAGCGGGGATGAAGACGCGGACGCCGCCGACGAGGCCGATCACGCCGCCCTTGACGACGTCGATGATCTTTGCGTCGAGGACTTCCTGGTTGTTAAACGCGTCGACGACTGCCTGCCAGTTCTTGTCGACGTCGATTTTCTTCTTGGAGAGCTGTGCGATGCCTTCAGCGTCGTTGACTTTGATGACGACTGCTTCGATTTCATCGCCGGGCTTGTAGACTTCGGTGAGCTTTACGGACGGATCGTCGGTGATCTCGCCGTATGTAATGATGCCGGTGAACTTGCCGCCGATATCAACGTGGATTTCGTTGTCTGCCACGGACGTGACAATACCCTTCACGTGGCTGCCGTTGCGGATCGGCTTCAAGGACTCCTCTACCATCTGCGCGAAATCTTCTTCCGCAGCGGTATTCATGTTTTCAATGTTCTCGCTCATAATATTTTGAACCTCCTGAATAATTTCGCCCGGCGTCGAGGCGCCCGCGGCGATACCCACCTTCATATGGGGTTTAACATACTCGAGCGGAATGGAGGAAGCATCTTCTATCAAAAATGTCAATTGCAAATTTTCCAAACTGGTCTGGTACAGCTTCTGGGTGTTGGAACTGTCCTGACCGCCTATAATAATCATCATATCCATTTTTCGGGATAGCTTCGAGACTTCATTCTGCCTATTTTCTGTTACACTACATATTGTATCATAAATTTGTGAATTCCCATAAGAGATTTTGCAAATTTTCTGAATTTTCTCCCACTCGGAAAGCTTTTGCGTGGTCTGGGCGACGAGGACTATCCGGCGCCTGTTTTTCAGGTCGTCGGAGTATAGGTTTTCGACCTTTTTTATGAGCTCGTCGGCGGTGGGAGCGACGACGGCGACGGCGTCGGTTTCGCTGACGAAGCCTTTGACTTCCGGGTGATCCGGGTCGCCGAGAACGCAGAAGATCGCGTTCTTCGGGCATTCGCGCGCGATTTTGTGTATCTTCGCGACGTAAGGACAGGTGCAGTCGACGACCTTGAAAAAGCTGTTTTTCGCCGCCATTCCTGACAATTTCGCGGATATATCCCGAGTGATCCCGTGCGCGCGCGTGCAGACTGTCACCTGGTGCTTTTCGTCCGCCGACGCGAAAATTTCGTCGAGCATGGAATCGTCGATGACTCTGACGCCCTTCTCCTCAAGCTTTTTTATAAACGTAGGATTATGTATGAGCTTTCCGAGAGTATAGATTTCCGACCTCCCGTCGATGGCCTTTTCGACGCTCTCGACGGCGCGGCTGACTCCGAAGCAGAACCCGGCGAGCTTCGCGACGACGACGTCACCCATTCTTTTTGTCCTCGGTGTATACAGTATTCGCTTTATTGTCGGAAAGCAATTTGTGCTGATCGACAGTTCCGCTCCCGAGCGCCGCGTCGCGCGAGAGCTCTATAACTTTCGAAAATGCGATTTTCGCGGCGTTCTCATACTCGTTCGTGCCGCCCCCCACAAACCCGAGCTCGTCATACGCGACCGGTTTTCCTACATATATAGTAATCGGTCTGAACAATTTGACATGATCGTTTTTCGTCGAAATGTACAAAGGAAGCATCGGCGCCTTCGCGTGGTAAGCCGCCATACCTACGCCGCCTTTGACTTCATCCAGCGTTTTTTCGACCGGAACATCGCGGAATCTGTGCCCGGTCGGGAACATTCCGACGATATCTCCCTCTTTGAGCAGCGAGATCGCCTTCTTCATGCTCCCCGCGACGCTTCCCTTCCGGTCGACCGGGAACGCGCCGAGCGATTTTATCAGTCCGCCGAGCAGAGGGATGCCAAAAAGTTCCTTCTTTGCCATAAAACGTATCTGCCTTTTGAGCGCGACAGCCATGACGATGACGTCGAGGAACGAAATATGGTTCGAAACGGCGATGAGCCCGCCCTCGTCCGGCTGGTTCTCAGCGCCGATTATGGTGATCCGGAACATCCGGATGAGAAGCTTCGAGAGGTGCTCGTGCGCCCACTCGTAGAAATTCTGCTTTTTCTTATTTCCCATGCTGTCAGCCTTTCTTAACATTTAAGTCAATAATTCGCAAAGCTTCATCGATCGTTCCGGCGAAATCGAGCGCCGAATTGTCTAAAATGACGGCGTCCTCCGCGGGAACGGCGGGAGCGATCTTCCGTGTCCGGTCGTTCTCGTCGCGCTTTCTCATGTCGGAGAGGACGTCCTCGAAGGTTGTCGAGATTCCTTTCGCGGTGAGCTCGTCGAGCCGTCTTTTCGCCCTGACCTCGTCGCTGGCGGTGAGGAAAATCTTGACGTCGGCGTCCGGCAGGATGACGGTGCCGATGTCACGTCCGTCCATAATGACCGAGTTCTTTTTCGCGAAGTCGCGCTGAACGTCGAGCAGAAAGTCCCGCACAGCCTGAATTCTCGAGACTGCGGACGCGAAGAGCGACATTTCCGGCGTGCGTATCGAGTCACCGACGTCCATACCGTCGAGTATCACGTGCTGAGCGCCGCCGACGAGCTTCACGTCGATAGACGGCTTGTCCGCGCCGCCCAGTATCCCCGCGAGCCGTTCCGCGTCGCCCTCCGGAAGCTTCCCGTCAGCGCCGAGAGCGAGCCCGGATTTTTTAGCGAAAAGTCCGACCGTGCGGTAGAGCGCGCCGGTGTCGAGGTAGACGATCCCGAGCCGTTTCGCGATCTCTTTCGCGAGGGTGGACTTCCCCGCTCCGCTCGGCCCGTCGAGTGCGATTCTGATCATAATGTTACCCTTTCCTGACATATAATGGCAGGCTCGTTTCTGACGAGCCTTTCGTCATTATGACGAATTATATATAGCTTATCCGATCTCAAAACACCGTTCAACCGCCGCCATCGCCGCCGCGTAAGCGGTCGAGAACGCGATTTGCAGGTTGAACCCGCCGGTGCAGGCGTCGACGTCGATGACCTCCCCGGCGAAATACAGACCGGAAACTTTCTTCGATTCCATGGTTTTCGGCGAAATTTCCCTGACCGAAACGCCGCCGGAGGTGATTATCGCCTCGTCGATCGGCCTTTTCCTGACCGCCGTCACCGGGAAATTCCTGATGAGTTCTACAAGCTTCATTCTTTCGGATTTTGTGATGAGGTTGACCTTTTTCCGCGGGTCAATCCCGGAGAGCTGAATTATCACCGGAATCAGCTTGAGCGGCAGGAGATCGCCGAGCGAATTTGTAAAATCTTTGTTGGAATATTTTGAAAAATCCCCCTGAACGCGCCTGTCCAGCTCTTCCTCGGAAAGCGCGGGCTTGAGATCGACGCTCAGTTTATACTTTTTCGCCGGAAGCTCCTTCATGAACCCGGACGCCGTGAGAACGAGAGGTCCGGAAACGCCGAAGTGCGTGAACAGCATCTCCCCCTGCTCCGAGTAAATATCCCGTCCCTTCGAGTCAAAAACCGAAAGCCGGACGTTTCTCAGCGACAGCCCCATCAGCTCCCTGACATATTTTTCCTCACATTCGAGCGGAACGAGCGACGCGGTCGGCTGAATTATCGTGTGCCCGACCTCTTCCGCCATCCTGTACCCGTCCCCGGTCGACCCGGTGAGCGGATAGCTCAGACCTCCGGACGCGAGTATGACGGCGTCGGCTGAGAAGTCACCGTTGTTCGTCGAAATGCCGACAGCTTTCGGCTCATCGTCATTTTGCACAAGTATCTTGTCGACCGCCGCATGGACAATCGGAACTCCGAGCCGGTCAAGGTGATTTTTCAGCGCGCCGACGATATCGTTCGCGTTGTCCGAGACCGGGAAGACTCTCTGCCCTCTTTCGGTCTTGAGCGGCACGCCGAGACGCTCGAAAAACGCCATCGTGTCCGCGGGCGTGAAGTTCGACAGCGGACCGTACATGAACCGCGGGTTCGTCAATGTGTTCGCGATATGCGTGTTGACATCGCTGTTATTGGTCACATTGCACCTGCCGTTGCCGGTGATGCGCAGTTTTTTGCCGATGCGGTCGTTCGTGATTTCGATTCTCTGGATGGTCGTGAGCTTCGAGCGGATCATTTCCTGAAGCGAGTGCTGGAGCTCCGGGTAGCCCGCGAAACCGAGCTCGTTGGCGAATCTGACGACGGTCGACTCGGAGACGCCGACAAGCGCGCCGAGTTTCGCGGCGGTCATGTACGCCGCTTTGTCGTAGTGCGCGAGGATGAAGGACGAGATCTGCTTCTGCCCCTTTGAGAAGGTGCTCTGCTTTTCCTGTATAATCTTCAGAAGGTCGGTGGTTTTTTGTCCGTTCATTATAAATTCACGAGGGGGAGAGATCCGGACTGTCCGGATCTCTTGCCCTGTGCTCCTTTATTTTATGCCGATGTCGCGGCGGAAGTGCATATCCTTGAAGTGTACGTGCCTGGTGGCGTCATATGCCTTCTTTATCGCCTCGTCGAGATCCTTCCCGATAGCGGTGACGCCGAGGACTCTTCCGCCGGCCGTGACGAGCTTGCCGTCCTTGATGGCTGTGCCGGCGTGGTAGACCTTGAGGTCGTCCTTCCCGTCGAACCAGTCGAGCCCGGTGATCTCGTATCCCTTTTCGTACTTGACCGGATATCCGCCGGAAGCGGCGACGACGCAGACGCAGGCGTTGTCGTCCCACTCGATATCTATAGTATCGAGCTTTTCGTCGATGACGGCGTTGATGATCTTTATGAAATCGGTCCTGAGCCTCGGGAGAACGACCTGCGTCTCCGGGTCGCCGAAGCGGCAGTTGTACTCGATGACCTTCGGCCCGTTCTTCGTGATCATCAGCCCGAAGTAGAGGACGCCCTTGAAGGGTCTGCCCTCGCGTCTCATGGCGTCGATGGTCGGCTCGAAGATCAGCCGGTCGCAGATTTTCGCGAGATCGTCGCTTGCGGTATAGACGCGGCTCGGCGAGAAGGTGCCCATTCCGCCGGTGTTCGGACCTTTGTCGTGGTCATAGGCGCGCTTGTGATCCTGCGCGGAGACCATCGGCTTGACAGTTTTCCCGTCGGTGAACGCGAGGACGGAGACTTCGGGGCCGGTGAGGAATTCCTCGATAACCACGCGGTTTCCGGCGTCGCCGAAGACTTTGTCGTCCATTATCTCGTGAACGCCGGCGATTGCGTCCTCGAGGTTCTCGGCGATGATGACGCCCTTTCCGAGCGCGAGCCCTTCCGCTTTTATGACGGTCGGGAAGGTGTTCTGGGCTTTGATGTAGTTTATCGCGTCCTCCGACTTGTCAAAGACCTCGTAAGCGGCGGTGGGGATACCGTATTTCTTCATGAGCTCCTTCGAGAAGACCTTGCTGCCCTCGATGATGGCGGCGTTCTGCCTCGGACCGAAGGCGCGGAAGCCCTCTTCCTCGAGCCGGTCGACCATGCCGAGCATCAGCGGGTCGTCGGGCGCGACGAAGACGATGTCCGGCTTCAGCTCCTTAGCGGCTTTGACGATGCCTTCGACGTCGGTCGCTTTGATCGGAAGGTTCTCGCAGATGGCGGCTGTACCGCCGTTGCCGGGCGCGCACCAGAGCTTGCCGCAGTCGGGGCTTTTTTTGAGGCAGTCGGCGATGGCGTGTTCGCGTCCTCCGCCGCCCACTATCAGTATGTTCTGTTTCATTTCGTGAGATACCCCTCTCTGTAGAGAAGCTCGGCGATTTCAACCGCGCCGCCCGCCGCGCCTCTCAGCGTGTTGTGCGACAGACCGACAAACTTGTAGTCGAACAGCGTGTCTTCTCTCAGGCGTCCGAGCGAGATTGCCATGCCGCCCTCAAGGTCGCGGTCGAGCCTCGTCTGAGGTCTGTCCGGCTCCTCGAAGTAGTGGATGAACTGCTTCGGGGCGTGCGGGAGACCGAGCTCCTGCGGACGGCCGGAGTAGTTCGCCCAAGCCTCGAGAATTTCCTCTTTGGTCGGCTTGTTCTCGAATTTTACAAATACAGCGGCGGTGTGACCGTCGGTGACCGGAACGCGGATGCACTGGGTGGTGATGAGCGGCGCGTCGGCCTTGACGATCTCTCCGTTCTCGATGTGACCCCAGATGCGGAGGGGCTCCTGCTCAGACTTCTCTTCCTCGCCGCCTATGTACGGGATGACGTTGTCGATCATTTCGGGCCACTCGCGGAAGGTCTTTCCTGCGCCGGAGATTGCCTGATAGGTGGTCGCGACGACCTGTGTGGGCTTCCACTTGAGGAGCGGCGTGAGCGCGGGGACGTAGGACTGAATCGAGCAGTTCGGCTTGACGGCGATGAAGCCCTTCTTTGTGCCGAGACGCTTTCTCTGGAATTCGATGACCTTTATGTGCTCCGGGTTGAGCTCCGGCACGACCATCGGGACGTCGGGCGTCCAGCGGTTGGCGGAGTTGTTGGAGACGACCGGGATTTCCGCCTTCGCGTACGCTTCCTCGAGAGCCTTGATTTCGTCCTTTTTCATGTCGACGGCGCAGAATACGAAGTCGACGAGCGGACGAATCTCGTCAATTTTCGACGAGTCCATGACGATCATGTTTTTTACGGATTCGGGCATCGGCGCGGTGAGCTTCCACCTGCCGCCGAGCGCCTCCTCGTAGGTCTTTCCCGCCGAGCGCGGGCTCGCGACGAGCGCGGTGATCTCAAAATACGGGTGATCCTGCAAAAGTGTGATGAATCTCTGCCCGACCATACCGGTTGCGCCGACGATGCCGACGCGTAACTTTTCTGCCATCTGAAATATCCTCCGTGGATTTTTATTTTATAATATTATATCAAATCGCGGGAGAAAAGTCAACTGTTATCTTGTTAAATTTCGGGCTTTCTGCAAGGCAACAAGCAACAACTTGCAAAAAAAACAGGGCGCCATTGAAGACGCCCTGCGAAAATATAAGATTTTTTTCGACGCACTATGTTTGATGTGGCAGAACCTTCATCCTGGGAGACCTCTGGTCTCCTCTGTAGCCGAATCATTGACTATAGGGTGGATTTATCCACCTGTCCAGGGACTGGTCCCTGGTCGAATATCGCGGGATTTATTTTTCTGTCCCTGAAATAGTATTCCCGGTCGTGCTGACCGATTTTCCTTAAGACGCGGCAGGGGGAACCGAGCGCGACCACGTTCGCGGGGATGTCCCTTGTCACGACGCTTCCGGCGCCGATTACCGAGTTGTCGCCTATCGTCACTCCGGGGAGGATGATCGCTCCCGCGCCTATCCATACGCCGTTTCCGATTCGCACCGGGATGTTGAACTGTCCGACGCGGCGTCTGAGCGACGGGTCTATCGGGTGTCCCGCTGTCGATATCGTCACGTTCGGACCTATCATCACGTCGTCGCCTATGAATATATCGCCGTCGTCCACAAGCGTCAGGTTGAAGTTCGCGTAGAAATTGTTTCCGAGACGCGTGTGGATGCCCCAGTTCGCGTGGAGCGGCGGCTCTATGTAGCAGTTCTCACCGATATGTCCGAGCACCTTCTTCATCAGCGCCTCGCGCTTCTCTGCCTCGGACGGGCGGGTCATGTTGAAATCGTAAAGGTTGTCGAGGCACTCCTGCTGGTGCTTCGCGAGATTTTCGTCGGTCATGAAATATATTTCTCCCGACTTCATTTCTTCGTAGGGGGTCATCTGGTATTGCCTTTCTTTTCAGAGTACTCGCTCATATCTGCCGCCGCGGATACGGAAGACCAGTCTTCCCTTCGCGGGAACGCTCACCTTCAGCTTCTCATTGCCAAGGGTTATCTCCCCGTCGAACCCTTCCTTCGGGAAGAAGCCTGCGACACGGTTGTCCGCGAAGACCGCGCAGTCGGACGGACACATTATCGTCACCCCGGCGCGGCGCGCGAACTCACGGAAATCATCCGCCTTAAGCGACGGGCAGGCGCACACCACGGTATCCCCGCGGACACAGCACATCGGGTCGCCGTTCGGGTAGACCGAATACACCTCTGCGCCGTCCGGGTCGGGAGAGAACAGCGGGAAATCGCCCGGCTTTCTGAAATTGCCGTTGCTGTAGCCGGACGAATAGCCGCAAAACACGTCGTCCCACCGCTCAATCTCACGCATCCCGAACCCGGTCAGCCTCGTGTAATTGTCCGGAGAACAGCCCGGCGCCATTATCCCGGCGGCGTAGTGCCAGATGACGAGCTTTCCGCTCACTTTCCCGAGTATCCGTTCCCTCTCTCCCTCGTCGAACCTGAAGCAGTTCGCGAAGACTATCATCTTGTACCTTGAGAGGTCAGTCGTCAGCATATCGTCGAGCAGCAGCGTGTCGACCGGCGCTCCGCAGAGCTTCAGCTCCGAGTGCAGCTGATACATCAGTCCGAAGTTCAGCCCGTAGGATACAGATGTCGCCGCGAGCGAGCCGTCGTCAACCACAAGCAGTATCTCCGCCGCGCCGCGCGACGGTATATCCGAAATCTCGCTCTGGAGCGAGGTTATCCGCGATATCGCGCCCATCAGACGGGTCGAGTCATACCAGCCCTCCCCGAGATCCATCCACCAGAAGCCCTGATCATGCGTGATGTTCTTGACCGCCTCACGCCAGAGAAGGGTCAGCGACTCGTCCTCATTTGCCGCTCTGCCCTCCGGACGGCGGTCGAGGTGGGTGTGGTCGTCTATCTCGTCGAGCCACGCCTTCTTTCTCGCGACGGATTCGCTCGGCCCCTGCTCTCCGCCCGGGTCGCCCGCGAGACAGCGGAAATATCCCTTCGGGCTCGAGAGAAAGTCGACATATTCCGAGTCGATTATCCGCCGCAGGGCGAGATGCCCGGTGTTCGCCGCCTGCGGGAGGTACATATAGCCGTAGAACACCCCCGCGCAGAGCTCATGCCCGAACAGCGGCGACGATTCCTTGACAATCCTGCAATACGTCTCGATGGCGTCCGCGTTCGTCTCCGAGACGAACTCGAAATAGTCCCGCTCCTTCGAGCCCTCTGGGAAGAACATCCCGTCAAGAGAGTCCCTGACTTCCTCGCGCGCCAGCGGGGTCGGCGGCTCCGGGTCGCCCCATTTTTCAAGCATTCCGCTCTCGCTTTTGTACTTTTGTATTCCGTATTCCCTGAACCGGCGGCGGTTGGTTATGCCGAAATCCCCGCGGTGGCCGCACAGCCCGGTTCTCTCGCTGTCAAGCGGAGACCACGAGCCCCAGAGGTTCGTCTCCCCGCACATACCGTAAGCGACATGAACGCCGATTATCCTGTCCGCGTACCGGGACTCCGAGAGGTGAACGAGAAGCCGCCGCAGAGCGTCCGACGCGTCGGCGACCCACTTCTCAGAGGAGAAGCTCTGGAGACCGATAAGCCCTCCGCGGTTCACCCGGTCGTCCTTCCAGACGCCCTTGCCGCCGTTCACCGCGTAGCCGTCCGTGTCGGCGCCGAAATAGTCGTGCCGCGGCGTCTCGACCAGCGCGGCTATGCTCTCCGCGTCTCTGGGACCGAAATAGTAGACGAAGGTGTCCTCCGGGTGATTCCGGCACCAGTCCGGCGGGACGTTCAGCTTGACGCGCGGCATATAGTATATGTCCGGGTTCCCCCTGAAAACCTCGTCAAGGATCTCGTCGGTCAGGGTGTAGTCGAACTTCCCGTCAGCGACCCAGCCGCTGTGAAGTATCGTCGTGTGGAGCTTCACCCCCGCGTCGGCGAACTGCCTGTGCACCCGCCTGTAATCCTCAAAGTCCCGCGAGAACAGAATCTGCTTCCCGTCCTTCCCCGCCCTCGGCGGGTCGTAGCAGAACCCGAGCCTTGACCAGAAGAACGGGTTCTTCCCCAGAAAATCCGTTATGTTGTCTTTATTCATGACGCTGTTCAGTTCATTGGCGTTTTCGGTTTTCATAGTTAGTATTGTCTCCTTTGTACTAACCTATTATCTCAGGCATATTCTCCCGTTCTTCATCTTTCATGTCCTGGTCCGCGCAGAGCGCCTTTGAGAACTCGCAGATGTCCTTTGTGGACTCCGGCTTCGAGATGAGCTTTATCGCTTCGCGCATTATTTCGGAGCGCCTCGGGTCAACAAAGAACTGATACAGCACTTCGTCGAGCGGGCTTGTCGCGGTCACTGCCATCGCCGCGCCGTTGTTGACGAGGAATTCGGTGTTCCTGTCCTCCTGACCGGGGATCGGGTTCACTATTATCATCGGCAGACACTTCGCCAGCGCCTCGGACGAGGTCAGTCCTCCGGGCTTCGTTATTATGCAGTCGGACGCGTCCATCAGCAGGTCTACCTTGTCGGTGAAGCCGAAGTTGAGTATGCGCTTCTTCGTTCTCATCGCGTCGATTCTCGCCTTCGCCTCGGCGTTGTTGCCGCAGACCGTTATTATCTGGAAATCGTGCGGGACGGCGTCGAGCGTGTTGACAGTCGACTCTATGTGACCGTAGCCCATGCTTCCGCTCATCAGAAGAACCGTGCGCTTCGTGAGGTCGAGACCGAGCCTTGCCCGCGCCTCCTCCTTTGTCACCGACTTCGAGAACTTCGGGTGGATCGGTATTCCGAGCGGGAGAACCTGCTCTTTCGTGAAGCCCTTCTTCATCGCCTGCGCGGTCAGAAGCTCGTTCGGCGTCACGACGTAGTCGAGGTTCAGCCCCTCCTCCCAGTACGGGTGGAACGCGAAATCGGTCAGGATGCCTATGCACTTCGCTCTCGTCTCGCGCTTCTCTTTTAAGACGTCGAGGATTATCCCGGCGAAGATATGCGTGCAGATTATCACGTCCGGGTCGTAGTCGGATATGTACCCGAGGAGCTTCTTCGCCATCATCGTTCCGGTGGCGCGAGTCGGGGACGCGTCGCTCTTCGACTTCTTTCTGAGTTCGGCTAAGCGGTAGGCGCTCTTGTAGGCGAGCTTCGCCTTGCTGGCGGTGATGAGATAGCCTTTCGACACGGTCTCGCCGAGGATGCGGCTGACATAGTTAAAGGTGTCAAGCATCTCCGCCTCACAGCCGATCAACTCGAGATACGCGCAGATTGCCTTCGCGGTGGCGTTGTGTCCCTGTCCCGCGGTTATTGATAATACAAGTACTTTCATTTGTCTCTCTTTTTCAGTATTTCAAGCAGGGTCGCGATGTCCGTGTCCCCGCCGATATTATATCGTTTCATTAAACGCAGATCCTCCGGATGCCCGCGCCGGACAATGTTCATCCCGGCGTCTGTCGTCAGCGTCACCCTCGCGCCGAGATTTTCGAGAAGAGACTCTGTGAGGCTGTCATATATCCCGTGCGGGTAGGCGAAAACCGTTACGCTCTCGCCGGTCTCGCGGTAAATGTCGTCCGAAAGACGTTTGTAGTCGGATATGAAGCGGGATGCGAAGCCGTCGGCACTCTCGTCTCCCCTCCTGACCGCCCCGTCGTGCATCGCGTATGTGTGCGCGCCGATTGTGAAGGTTCCGCTCTCTGTCATCTCCCGCGCCATGTCCCAGTCGAAGTGCGGAATCACACCGTCAGAAGTTCCCTTCCCGACACTCCAGCCGATGATACAGACGGTCGCGCGCATCCCGCGCTTCCTGAGCGCCGGGAAAGCGTGATCCCAGACCGACCTGTAGCCGTCGTCGAAGACTATCGCGACCGGGTGATCAGGCAGTTCACCGTTTCCGACCGCGAAATCGTACAGCTCGTCAAACGTCACGGCAGTAAAACCGTTATCCTGAAGCGCCGCCATCTGCGCGGAAAAAAGCTCCGGCGATATCGTGACCGAAATGTCGCCGTTCCCGGCGATATGGTGATACATCAGAACCGGGACAGCCGCCTCAGAACGGTACGGCAGTATGAGCGGCAGAAGCGCGAGAATACACAGAACTAACCTTTTCATGATTCCTCCGGGAAAGCAGAATTTCTGTTATTCTGCCCGGTTTCCGGAAGTTCATGCGTCCTCTGTCATAATTACGTGCGAGTCGAAATACTTCTCGACGAAACTCACCTTTTCCATGATCTGGTCCGGCGTGAGGCTCATACCGTCGGGCGCCGCGACCCATTTCTCCTCTATGTCGTCGTTTCTGTGTATGACGGCGATTATCCTTCCCGTGAAGGTTTTTACCGGCTTGTCCACGCCGAGAACGTAAACGTCCTGCTCCTCGCCGTCCGGGGCGATGATTCCCTCGACATAACCGTAGTTCACCGTGTAGACGATATCCGGGTGCGACGGGTGGACACTGCCGAGCGGGCGGTCGATCGTGACCGTGACTTTCATCCGTTTCATCCTTTCACTGTTTTTCAGTATATAGTATACCATCCCGGAGCGATTCCGTCAATAGAATCTCCGAAAAATTTATTATATCTTAAGGATCAGAAGATTTTTCCGGATTTTTTTCTAAAACCCCTTGACAAACCTGAGAGAGTGTGCTATAATATACAGGTCAGATGAAAAGTCATGACACGCGCTTGTAGCTCAGTGGATAGAGTGCCCGGCTACGAACCGGTAGGTCGCAGGTTCGAATCCCGCCAGGC
>ENA-ORIC01002836-ORIC01002836.1-human-gut-metagenome-genome-assembly--contig:-NODE-2836-length-13017-cov-4.067620_pt1 | contig 13017 bp, 5 predicted proteins | sample MGYA00243023_ERZ508732 | MGnify/ENA primary metagenome ERZ508732 (study PRJEB26277, sample SAMN04329767) | human gut metagenome | biome: human-associated habitat | host: Homo sapiens | place: USA...
CTGTAATTGTAGAATTTCGACATTGTGAGCAGGTACTTCGTATACATTTCCGAAGTAAAAATGTCCTTTACACCCTGTTCCAACCGTTCCGTGATTTCTTTGAGCTGGTCTGCCCGCTTATCTGCCATTCATGCCCTCCTTTACAAAATCCGCCCCATCAGATTTCCTTTCGGAGATCTGACGGGGCATTCTCAGTTACAGTTCCATATCGTGACTTTTCTTTTTCTGCGTTTTCGGCTCTGCCATGCGTTCTGCCTGTTTTTCGTGAAGCTGTGCAAGGATCGACGGACGTTTTACGCTGTCTGCACTCCGCTCAATCTCACGTTTCGGCGCAGGAAGTTCGCTATCCGTTACTTCCTCATCCATACCAAGAGCCGCATCATCCCCCTTTTCGTCCATATCCAGCAGGGCATTCAATTCTGCAAGCCGTGCAGATTTTTCGTTTAATTCCGCCTCCTGCGGGAACGGACGCTGCACTTCTTCCTTTGCTTCTGCCAACTGCTGCTGTAAGGTTTCCAATCTGCGCTCCACCTGCGGCAGTGTCTTTTCGATAGATGCCAGCGCATTGAGAATACGCTGGATATTGCCAGCCGGATCACTGCCAAGTTCAATCGTATAACTGCTCTGCCGCTTGATGGTCAGCTTGAATGTCTGGGCGAACGCATCAAACCGGGAACTGATTGCAAACCCTCCCAAATCTGCGATTTGCCCCTCTGTCTTAGCGATCTTCATTGCGGCACAGGCTGCAAGAATTGCCGAGCCTGCTTCCTTGCGGTCGGTATAAACCCTGTCCTCCACCGTGATGGAGAACTTCTCCTTGTCCTGTTCCAGCAACGGCTTTGCCACTGCAAGGTCAGTTTTCAGACCTGCTATGCGCTCTTTCGCTGCCGTGATTTCTGCCGGATACCGCCGTGCAATATCCGATTCCAGGCTGTAAATCTGGCTGGTGTGGTTGGCCCGCATCAGCTTCAGCTTGCTGACCTGAATATCCAAATCCATCTTTTCCTTGATGTAGGGATTTCCCGTTGCCAATGCTTTGATTTCTGCATAGGTCAGCGCGGTATCGTCCACATCATCGCAGGCACGAACAGGAGATTTCGAGGTCATGATCTGCGAGATGAACTTCTGTTTATTTTCCAGAATTTGCCACATATACGAATCGAACGTATTCTCTGTGACGTAACGGAAAATCTTCACTTTCTGGTTGCGGTTTCCCTGACGAAGAATGCGTCCTTCCTGCTGTTCCAGATCAGAGGGCTTCCACGGGCAGTCCAGATGATGCAGGGCGATCAGTCTGTCCTGAATGTTTGTACCAGCACCAAGTTTCGGGGTCGAACCAAGCAGGATACGCACCTGACCGGAGCGCACCTTTGCAAACAGTTCTGCCTTTTTGGTTTCGGTATTTGCCTCATGGATAAAAGCAATCTCCTCACGGGGGATTCCCTTTGCCACCAGTTTTTCCCGGACATCATCGTACACATTGAATGTTCCGTCTGCTTTCGGGGTCGATAAGTCGCAGAAAATCAACTGGGTGGATTTGTCGGGCGTAGATTCTTCCCATACCTGATAGGCATTCTCCACGCAGAGGTTGACCTTACTTTCCGGCTCATCCGGCAGCAGGTCATTGATAAGCCGCTGATCCAAGGCCAGCTTTCTGCCGTCGTTCGTGATTTTGAGCATATTATCGGTTCTCGGATCGACATTTCCGTTCCGCACACGCTCTGCACGGTCGGCAAAGCTGCTCACCATTTCCTGCTGCGTTTCACTGGGTTTCAGCACCTCATTGATGTACTCTGCTTCTGGCACGGGCAGGTTCAGCATATCCGCCGTCTGTACGTCTGCGGACTCCTTAAACAGTGAAATCAGTTCCGGGAGGTTGAAAAAACGGGCAAACCGCGTCTTTGCACGGTAGCCCGTTCCCTCTGGGGACAATTCAATCGCTGTAACGGTTTCGCCAAACGAAGCCGCCCAGCTATCGAAATGTCCAAGATGAAGTTTCTGCAAGGTGTCATACTGCAAGTAGCGCATAATGGTATACAGCTCTACCATGCTGTTCGATACAGGCGTACCTGTTGCAAAGGTCACACCCTTGCCGCCAGTGATTTCATCGAGATACTGACATTTTGCAAACATATCCGAGGACTTCTGTGCATCGGTCTGAGCAATACCAGCGATGTTCCGCATTTTTGTGTAGAGGAACATATTTTTATAAAAATGGCTCTCGTCCACAAACAGGCGGTCAACACCAAGCTGCTCAAATGTAACTACATCATCCTTGCGGCTCTGGTCGTTCAGCTTCTGAAGTTTTGCCTGCAATGTTTTCTTTGTTTTCTCCATCTGCTTGACCGTGAAACTCTTGCCATCGTCCTCTGCCTTTGCTTCTGCAATCGCAAAGGTAATGTCCTGAATCTGCCGCTCGATCATGGATTTCTGCCGTTCCGGGGAAAGCGGAATCCGCTCAAACTGCGAATGCCCGATAATGATAGCATCATAATCGCCCGTGGCAATCCGGGAACAGAACTTCTTTCGGTTGGATGGCTCGAAATCCTTTTTCGTTGCCACCAGCACATTGGCATTCGGATACAGCCGCAGGAAGTCTGCACCCCACTGTTCCGTCAGATGGTTCGGCACAACATAAAGATTCTTCTGCGCCAGACCCAGACGGCGGCTTTCCATGCCGGCAGCGATCATCTGGAAGGTCTTGCCAGCACCCACACAATGCGCCAGCAGCGTATTATTGCCATACAGGATATGCGCCACTGCATTTTTCTGGTGCGGCATCAGGCTGATTTCCGGGGTCATGCCCACGAACTTGATGTGACTGCCATCGTATTCACGGGGACGAATCGCATTGAACCGCTCATTGTAGACCTTGCAAAGTTCCTCTCTGCGGTCTAAATCCTTGAAAATCCACTGCTTGAACGCATCCCGAATCGCTTCCTGTGCCTGCTGCGCCAGCATGGTTTCTTTTTTGTTCAGCACTCTCCTTTCTTTTCCATCCTCATAGATGGTATCGTAAATTTTGGTATCCCGGAGATTCAGCGCATCTTCCAGCAGTCGATAGCCGTTGACCCGCATTGTGCCATAGGTGTTCGTCACACGGGGATTACTCCGGTCAAGCGACTTGCCGCTGATATTCCATGCACCGCTGATCTCCGAATAGGTTGCCTTGATGGAACTTCCGATATAGTAACTCGGCGTTTTGAACACCCGCTCCATGAAGTCCGTAATGTACTCTGCCTTGATCCAGTTTGCACCAAGCCGCACTTCAATCTCCGAAGCATTCAAATCTTTCGGCTGTACCCGCTTGAGATACTCGACATTGACCTGATACTCCGGGTGGTTTGCGGCAAAGGTTTCTGCCGTTGCCAGCTTTTCCCGGACGTTGCCGGACAGATATTCGTCCGCCGTCACCCACGCCTGTGTGACAGGATTTCGGAAGATAACACCTGCCAGTTCTTCGGTCACTTCCTGCTCTGTCTTTCCGCAAAGTTCTGCCATAAACGGCACATCGACCTTTGCTTTTTCTCCGATGGAGAGTGCCAGGGCTTCACTCGGAGTATCCACAGAGGTGACGGGTTCCGGCTTGCGAATAGTGCGTTTCGTGAAAATATCTGCCAGCCGCTTGAGGTTTTTATCCTCGTCCAGAATCTCAAGAGATGCCAGCAGACAATAGCTGCTATCCTGCCGGAATGCCCGTTTGTTGGCGGTGCTGTTGATCAGACCATACTGCGCTGTGAACCGCTTATACTGGTCTTTCAGCTTTCCTTGCAGCAGTTCCACTTCGGCATCCGTACCATCGTGCAACTGGCAGTCCAGCAATTTCTGTGTGGTTTCCCGCAGGGCAATCATCCCCAGCACACGCTCTGCCGTGACCGCAGGCAGGTCAACCTTGTTCATATAGGAGTTTTCACGGTAATAGACCTGTCCGTCCACATTGGTGTAACTGAAATTCTTCACGTTTGGGTCTGCCGGAAGTGGTTCTGCGTTCTGGTCAAGTTCATCGTCCGTGATTTCCGGCTCAGTGATTTCCGCATGGATGTTCTCAACGGCTGCTTTCAACTGTTGTGCAAGGTCTGCGCCCTCGATGGGCTTGACCGTGGTTTCCTGTTTGCCGTACTGTGTACTTTCAGTCGTGATCTCACCCAGCACCATTTCAGGATGCTGCGCAAAATACTGGTTGATGGGGTATCCCTCCGGCGTTGTGCCAAGGTCTACCCACTCTGCCCGCTCCACTGCCGCCCGGTCACGCTTTTGCAGGAACAAAATGTCAGCTACAACACTTGTGTTCGCATTGCGCTGGAACGCATTGTTTGGCAGGCGAATTGCACCGACCAGATCGGCACGGTTGGCAAGATACTCTCGGACAGAGGAATCCTTTTTATCCATCGTACCGCTGGAAGTGACTACCGCCACCACGCCGCCCGGACGAACAAGGTCAAGACTCTTTGCAATAAAGTAATCGTGGATGAGGAAGTTGTGGCGGTCATACCGCTTATCCGGCACTTTGTAATTGCCGAACGGCACGTTGCCTACCACACAGTCAAAGAAGCTGTCCGGGAACTGCATCGTTTCAAAGCCCTGCACTGCAATTTTGTTCTTCTGATAAAGCTGCTGTGCAATGCGTCCTGATACGTTGTCCAGCTCCACACCATACATCTTGATGTTTTCCATGCTTTCAGGCACAAGACCCATGAAATTGCCGACACCACAGGACGGTTCCAGCACATTACCTTTGCTCAGTCCCATATTGGAAAGGGCTTCATACATTGCCTTGATTACCGTGGGAGAAGTGTAGAAAGCATTCAGCGTAGATGCCCTCGCTTCGCTGTACTCATCTGCCGGGAGCAGAGATTTCAGTTCCGCATACTCTTTCGACCAGTCTGCATTCTTCTCATCAAATGCCTGCGGAATGCCGCCCCAGCCGACATACCGGGAAAGAACTTCCTGTTCTTCTGCGGTTGCCTGCCGCTGTTCTGCATCCAGCGTTTGCAGCAGCCGGATGGCTTCGATGTTTGCTTTGAATTTTGTCTTGGCTCCTCCTGCGCCGAGATCATCGTCCGTAATACGGAAGTTCATAGGCTCCTGTTTGGGCTGTACAGGCTGTTCCGTTTCGGCTCCACTGTCCAGCGGAAGGTTGTGCTGCCGCCGTGCATGGTTGACCTCTTCCGGGGTCATAGGCTTGCTGGTAAGAGGCTTCACAGCATCATCTGCCGCTGAACGATGGATGGCATCTGTCCGGGTCTGCACATCCGCGATCAGCTGCATCTGTTCCGGCGAGAAGTCGGGATTCAGTAGTTCTTCTAACTCGCCGCCCGATTCTGCCACCGAATAGATCACATCCATCTGCTCCGGGGAAAAATCCTCGTAGGCCACACCTGCATTGTGCAGAGCCGTAAAGACTGTGATTTCCACCGCTTCTTCCATCGGCACATCTGCCTGTTCGTACAGATGCCGAATGTACTCCAGCGGTTCCGTTCGGAAAATCGGGTACCGGGCTTCTTTCGCAAGGGTCATGTCCTGCAAGCTGACCGTTCCCTGCTCAAAGTTGACCGAATCCACACGGAACTCTCTATCGTCCAGTTCGATGATGGTATTAACAGGCAGATATTCCTCTCTGCGGAAGTATTTCGTTTGGGCATGGGTTCCATCTTCCTGCTGGCCGGACAGATAGACGTTTTCCCCTTGCTTCCAGAGCCTCATTGCCTGTGAAGCCCACTGTTCACGCGGAAAACCAGATACCTCAACTTTGCCGAGTGCAGTTTCCTTTTCCAACAGCTTGCTGCCAAGAAGTTCTGAAACGCACTTTGCATCCTCGCCGTAAAACTCAAAGTTTCCGTACTGCTCATACCCAACCAGAGCATCCGGGTGACGCTCTTTCAGCGCGTTATACTCGTTGGCGGCATCCAGCGGCATGGGCTGCAAGGTCGGCTCAACGGTCTTTTCTTCCGCTGCATACGGAACCATAATGCCGCGTACCCACTGCGGAGCATCCATGCTATCCTGATACAGTGCAACGGCATCCCGTCTGTCCGTAATAACGTCCTGATAGGTGCGCTGGAAAATATCTTCCTGAATCCACTCTCCGAAGTGCGCCCATGTGTCGATAGCCTCGGAGTAAGCAGCATTTTCCACCTCGCCGGAAGCAAACAAATCCTCGATTTTCTCACGGATCAGATTTTCCGCTTCTTCCTCGGTGGTATTGCGGTCACGCAGCAACGGATAGATTTCGCTGCGCTCTACCTTTTCCAACAGCGTGTACAGACATTCTTTATAGATGCTGCGGCTGTCTTTCTGGGTGTGGTCGGCATCCACTTTCAGGAAATCGTTCAGCGGATTCTTCGCCAGCGTTTCGCTATATGACGGTAACGGAATGACCCGGCCAGCCACCGCCGAATTTTCCATATCTTTCAGATAAACGTCATGCGCATTGGAACGCTCAATGCGGTACAGATGGTTATTGTCCAAATACAGAAAACTGCCGTTTTCTCTGCTGTACATTTGCTTGGGCTGATTTTCAAACGATTCTACTGCTTTTGCATCTTCTCTCGTTTGACGAATGACTGCCTTCGCATCATTCAGACTGTTAAACGGCCCTGTTTCTGCAGCACCTGTGCCCTTTTCTTCGTCATAGTTGTAATGGTTATAGAACTTGCCATCGGGATATTGCAGAATTGCAATATCCTCGATATATCCCGCCTGCATCATCACCGTTGACTGATACCGTGCAACGACTTTTGCCTTTCGGGGTTTCTCAACCGCTGCGGCGGTTGACTGCTCTTTCGATTGCGGCTCCTGCTCCATGAAGTCGAACATGGACATTTGCCCCTGTTCAGGAACCGCAATCTCAACAGCCCTTTTCTTTTCCGGGAAGATCGTGTACGTTCCCTCAACATACTGGTGCAGGATAGAGAGGGATTCTGCCTTTCGCTCATATTCTTCGGAATCCAGCGTCGCAGACAGAAGCGCATTGTCCATTTGCTCCAGCAGTTCCGCCGACTGTTCAGGGTCTGCCAGCTTTTCAATCAGAGCCTTTCGACCTTCTTCATGGTAAAGGTCTTGCGGGAAAGGACGTTCCACTTCATTCGGCAGATGATGATAGAATCCCATCACCCGCATTGCCATCTTCTCTCGCTCATAAGAAGGCATTCGGGAGTAGTCCGCTGGTTTCAGATATTCACTGTCACGGATCAGCTGGTCGATCCGGCCTGCGGCCTGATTCCAGTTCAGATGAACGCTGGCATACGGGTTCCCGTATGAGCCACGCTCCAAAGCAATGCCCCTGCCATCGTGATCTTCGTGAGAATCATCTGCCCCGCAAAGTGCATGGCTGCTGCCGCCGATTCCGTAATGGTCTTTCAGAAAGTCTGCCCGTTCTTTCTTATCTTCATGGTTTAAGAAGAACGAATAGATTGCCAGCCGACTGTCCGAATAATTGCTGCCCCGTGTGAAGTAAGCATTGATTTCATCTTCCGTGATGAACTTTTTATACTCATTCCAGTGAAAGCCCTCTCTTGCTGCATAATTCTGATAAGGCTTTGCAAACTGCTGGAACAAAGCCGCCACCTTATCCGGCTTATAAAAGTGCATCCGCATCAGGTCTTTATCTTCGGCATAGGCTTCTCCCAGTGCGGACAATCTTTCATTGAGATCGGTCAGAAAATCCGTATCATCCAGCAAGCCTGCCAGCCTGTCTGTCAGTTCCGGAAAACCGCCCCTAAAGATTTCTGTATCCTGAAACACTGCTTCGGCAACGCCATCTGCCAAGTCGCGCTCCATATAAGCCAATGTCTGTGCGTGTTCCTGCAAAGCGTTCTGCCGTGCAGCATCCAGAACCGCCTGCGGCGCATACTCGCCCTGTCGGAGCAGTTCATGGATGCGGCTGCTCACATCCTCCCACGAAAGAAACGCATTGACAATCGTGCCGCCCTTTGCCGTGTTGCCTGCTGCAATACGCAGCCCTAAATCATCGAACCAGACCGCATACTTTGCGCCGTCAATTTCAAAGCCTTTGCCGCCAGTACCATATTCGTTTTTCACGAACTCCGTGTATTCTTCCGGGGTTTTCTCGACCATGAAATTGTAGATCAGGCGCAGCTGGCCCTTGCTGCGGTTGCTGCCCGTGCGCAGGATTTCATCGACCACTTCGGGATCATGTGCAATTTCATCCGCATACCGCGCCTGGATCGGTGCTTCGATAGCGCGGATCTGCTGTTCCACGGTGGGCAAATCAGGCAAAGAAAAAGCAGAGGCAATTTCTTCCTCTGCTTCGCTCAAATCCTGTTCCGTTGTTGTTTCGGTTAATTGTACACCAATTCCTTCAGCACGATCTCCTCGGCCATCGCCGTCAGGTTGTTCTGGTGCGCTGCCCATGCCAGCGGGTCCTGCTCCTTGCTCGGTGCCAGGAACTTCTCGTTCAGGCTGTCCAGCAGGGTTTCCACCCTGCTCTCCGCTGCTTCCTCGATCTGCGCCAGATGCTGGTTCAGCCTGCCGCTCATCAGCATACTCTGATACCAGTTCTTGCAATTCTCTTTCAGGTACGTCCTGCGCAGCATCCCGTACTTCCCGATGGTCTGCGGCTCGTCCTGCACGGCCAGATTCGGGAACAGATAATCTCCCTTGCGGTAATACGTCAACTCCATTTTCTTGTCCTCCTTTGGTCGTGGTTTCTTCGGTTTCACGCTTTAATGCGTTAAAGTCCGTATTGGTATTATACAAGCTGTCAACAGATTTTTCAAGCTGCTGCGTGATTTCTTTTTTGTAAATTTTCCGCATCTCACGGCCAATGTCAAAAAGAACCGCTTCGCACTGTTCGGAAACCGCATTGCCAAGAAACGACAGCACAGGCAGCTTGTTGAAATCCACAATACGGATAAAGTCATCATCGTCCAGCACATCCATAGGCTCCTGCCCGCAACGACGGGAAAGCGTATAGAAGATACTGTTGGTCATCAGTTCCCGGAAGCGGACGCGGATGTTATCTTCGTCCAGTTCTTCCAGAAAAGTATCTGCCACCTCATGGGCCAAACCATCCATCGCTTCATCCAGATTGTCGGCGGTCAGCTGCTGTGCCAGCTCCATCAGGGCAGTATTCATGCTGTCTGTCTGGGATAAACCATAGGTATCTGCCAGATGGTCTAAGATAGCCTGCTCATGCTCGTGGCTGTCCAGATTCCATAAGAGCGGTGTTCTGCCGCCGCGCACCAGATGGGTGTCAGCAATATCGAACACATACCGCAGCCTAGTACGCGGTCCGGTATCATCCAGAAGTGCGATGCCTTTTGAGCCACGGTTGACCCAGCGGCTCATTTTCTGATTCCAGAGTTCCAGTTCTGCACAGGCGGTTGCATCGGGTCGCTGTGCGTGGATCAGGAGCGCATCGGTGAACGAATAGCGGTACAGCCGCGCCGCCACATCCAGATAACTCATCCAGTCCTGTGGCGAGTTACTGACATACCGGGCGTTCTGCTGCGCCAATTCTCGAATATCGTTAATCTGTGGCAAGGGTCAAACCTCCTTTATGTTTTCTTTTTCATCGGTGCTTTTGGAAATTCCAGGCTGTACTGTGCGCGGCCATCTTCGACGCGCATCACAAGGTCAGCAGCAAACATCTTATCTTTTTTCACGGAATAAAAGTCTTTTACATGGGTGCGGCCTTTCTTCAAAAGGTCTGTGGCCATCTTCTTGTCCAGCGTCTTTCTCATGTTGGACAAGTATCTGCTTTCTTTCCAGAGTGCAAATTTGCAGCTACGGTCTGCACAGCAAAAACTGAGTTTACTCTCATGTACAGGGTTGCCGCAGACCGGGCAGTTTCCCACGCTTACCTTATTATAATAGGGAGCCGCCGCGACAGTAGGAATCTGCCGGAGGTCAGCCAGCATCTTATTGAGCAGTCCGTGGATGCCCTGCATAAAATCATAGGGCTTGATCTCGCCGCGCTCCATCCGCAGCAGGTCATTTTCCCACTCAGCTGTCATGCTGGCGGATTTCAGGTAGTCCGGGATATTGTGGATCGCGGCCACACCGTCCTCCGTGGGAATCATCTGCTTGCCCTTGCGCTCAACATAGCCGGAAGATACCAGCTTTTCCAGAATCGCAGCACGGGTTGCCGGTGTTCCCAGACCTTTCTTCTCGGTGTCCTTATCGAATTCTTTGTTGCCTGCCGTTTCCATGGCCGACAGCAGAGTATCTTCGGTATAGACTTTCGGCGGTGAAGTAAAGCCCTGCTTTTTCTCTGCCCGTACCACCGGAAGAACAGTTCCCTGCTCCAGCTTTTTCGGAAGCGGCACATCCTTGTCCTTTTCCGGCTCCACAAATGGAACGGGCTTTGCCGTGTATCCGGGTTGCAAAACAGCCTTATATTTTGCCGTGAAGTTCCTGCCCTGGCAGCATACTGTCACCAGAACATCTTCGTAGATGAACGGCGGTTGTACAGCCTGCACCAGTTTCCAGATGATAAGCGAAAGAATCTTCTGTTTGGTTTCGAGTAGCTTTGCCTTGTCGCACTTAGAGCCCTGCAAGGTCCATCCAGAGTCTGCACCAGAGATTCCACTGTGGTTCTCATATTCTCGGTCACGAACTGGCTGTCCGTTCTGGGATACGTCACCAACTTTTCTTCATACAGTTCCTGTGCCGCCTGCAAGGTCTGGCTGGCGGTCATGCCGTAATAGCGGCTTGCTTCTCGCTGCAAGGTCGTCAGGTCATACAGCTTCGGGGGCTTCTTTTCTACCCGTTTGCGCTTAATGCTGCCGACCACCGCGCACTGACCATCGCAAGCGGCCTGCATGGTATCTGCATCCTGTTCCTCCGTCATCTGTTCCGATACCGCCACAACATCCGCGCCAGACAGTTCCACTTTGTAATATGGTTCCTTTACGAAGTTCTGGATTTTGGCCTGCCGCTCGGTCAGCATCGCCAGCGTCGGGGTCTGCACCCGGCCAATGGTCTGCTTTCTGCCGTACTTTTTCGTAAAAGCACGGGTTCCGTTCATGCCGATCAGCCAGTCCGCTTTTGCCCTGCACTCGGACGCTGCAAACAGGTTATCGTAGGCCGCGCCATCTTTCAGATTCTCAAAGCCCTGCTGGATGGCGGTATCCTCCATGCTGCTGATCCACAGCCGCTTGATGGGAAGTTTACTTCCGGCAAGGGCATACACACGGCGGAAAATTGCTTCACCCTCGCGCCCTGCGTCGCAGGCGTTTACCACATAATCAAATTTCTTGCTGCGGAGCAGTTTGCGCAGAACATTGAACTGTGGCTTCTTGGTGTTATGCACCAGCAGTTTCCACTCGGCAGGGAGAATCGGAAAATCCTCAAAACGCCAGTTTTCATAGCGTTCATCGTAGTGTTCTGGGGCTGCATACTCTGCCAGATGCCCCAGACACCAGCTTACCACGCAATCCCCACCCTCCAGATACCCGTCCTCCTGCCGATATGCACCGATCACTTTGGCAATGGCTTTCGATACGCTCGGTTTTTCTGCAATCACCAGATATTTCAAATGCTTCTCCTTCCTATGAAAAAGCAGGGATAGCCTTTCGACTACCCCTGCATCCTTATCTCACGGTTTTACTCCTGCTGGCTGTCCTCGTTCACGGTTGCAAGGCTCTGGTCGGTTTCCATGTTCTCGCTCGTCGGGATTTCCTCTTTCGGCTTCGGCTTATAAATGTAGAAGTAGAAGAAAGCACCTGCGCCGCCCAGTGCAGCCACGAACACCAGCAGCAGAATCTTATTCATGCCGCCGCTGGATTCTTCTTTCGGTTCTTCGATTTCCACATCCGGGGCAAGTTCAGGTTTGGTTTCGGGCAGGACTACCGCAGGCGTTTCTTCTTCCTGCTTGCCGTTCCGTTCTTCATCGTCCAGAAACTCCTGCAGATCGTACTCGTCGATCATGGAGAGCATATAGACGTTCTCACTGTTTCGCGCCCGGTCGATCACCAGAAAGAACGTGTTGCCACCCTTCGTCTTGACCGTGAAGAACTCCTTGCTGGGGTCATCCACCATGTTGTCCTGCACCTCACCGTTGCCTGCGATGGTGAACGGGATTTTTTCTTCCTCGGTCGGCTCTGCTTCCTCGATCACCTGCACGGGTTTCTCCGCCACCTCAGTGGTGTCTACAAAGGCAAAGGCCGGGGTCGAAAAGCCCACCGCCATCAGCAGGCTCAGAATTGTGCTGGGGATAACAACACCCAGCCGTTTAAGCATCTTTTTCAATCGCTTCCTCCGTTTCCGCTTCCTCCGAAGCATTGTTCACAGCGGTCAGGAACGTCACGTTGCCCGCCTGAATGTTGTCCAGCAGAGCCAGCAGTTCGCGCCCGCCCATCTTGGTGCTGCGGATGGCACGGATGATCTCGCTGTCCTCTTCCTTTTTCTGTGCTGCCCGGATGGTTCTCAGCCGTTCTTCCAGTTCCGCGATCTGCTGTTCGGTCTTTTCGGCTTCATCCAGATATTTCTGTTCGCCGGTAATCTTATATAAGAGACAGGCTGCCTGCAATGGTTGTCCGGAGTTGTAAGAATACTTGTTTTTTTCAAGGTCACCCGGCAAATTGGGATCATCCTTATTCGGACGCACATTGTCATAAAATAAATGGTCGGACTTATCTTGCAATACATCGAGCATATAGTCGTAACATTTGATCGCCCAGTCCAGATATTCCTGTTCCTGAGTTGCCTGATACATCTTACAGCCCATCACAGCAGTAGGTCCGGTAGAGCAAGAGTGCTTACTGGTAGTATGTTCGTTCAACTCTTTCCAGTGCACGCCTCCTCCACAGGTCTCATCCCAACCGTGATCAATCAGGTAGCGCCACACCACCTTTGCCTGTGTCAGATAACGCATCTCTTTCGTTTCCATGTACCAGTCGACCATATCGAGCCCGATCCATACATTATCATCGTAAAAACGTTCGTTACCGGCAGCCGGGTAGCAGGAATAAGCCAAAATTCCATGCGCCAACAGGCAGAAATACTTTATGCCTTAGAACAACAGAACAACCATGGCACCGAAAAGAGTCACGG